>Ga0209502_10002304_pt1 | contig 16030 bp, 18 predicted proteins | sample ArcticOcean_MG_C_10_FD_187442 | JGI IMG/M metagenome (GOLD analysis project Ga0209502, IMG submission 187442) | Marine microbial communities from western Arctic Ocean - ArcticOcean_MG_CB11_90 (SPAdes) (version 2) | ecosystem: Environmental > Aquatic > Marine > Oceanic | place: Arctic Ocean...
CTAGCACTGGATTATACGTTAATAGAGCAGTTTTTGGTACATTCTTATTTTTAACAGCTTTCTCAGGCCTTTATTATATTGTTGTTTTTTTTTTAAAAAATCAAATTGCAAATTTTAACTTCATGCAACAAATAAAGAGTAAAATTTTTTTTATAAGAATATTTATTATATTTTTAAGTCTTGGAATTTTATCAACTTGGTCAAGAGTAGCAAATTTTAGTTATATATTAATCTTATTATCTTTTTTATTTTATTCAAAAATAAGTTTTAAAAAATATATTAACCCCTTATCAGTTGTAATTATTTTTATTCTGATATTTGATGTTTTTGTAATGACACTATTTTTTGGAAATGCTAGGTTGGTCGAAAGATTAGTCGAACAGCCAATTCTTAAAGACTACATTAGACTAGATTTGCACAGCTTTGGATTAGAGCAATTTAAAAATTTTTGGTTATTTGGTTATGGTAATGGAGCTTTTGAACAAGTATTTAAACTTTTTTATATGTTACCAGAAACCATATCTAACGATTATTTAGCACAACATGTCCATAATGATGGAATTGAACTGTTAGGAGAAGTTGGAGTTGTTGGTGTTTCAATTTTTGTAATAACATCTATTTTTTACTTTAAGAAATTATTAAATAATATTAATGAGAAAAAACAGTTTGCTAGATTTATACTATTATCTCTTTTAGTATTTATTCTTTTTATCCAAAGTATAGTGGACTACTCTTTGCAAGTTCCTGGAATACAAGTTCTACTAATTACTATTTTTTCCATGGGATTAATTAATTTTAAAAGGAATGATTCTTAATTATAATCTGCACTTCTAATATACCAATCATCTTGTTCCGCAATATAAGGTTTGTAGGTTTTAAATAAAGTTTCTGATGGTGTTAAAAGACTAATAACATTGTTCCATTTTACTAAATTAGTTTGAGGTATGAATACAATATCATTTGGTAGTATATGAAAATTATTAGCTGCTATAAAAGCCGCAGGATTATTCAAGTTGATTGTATATATATCAACATGTAAATATTTTGTTAGATCTTCTCTTAATATATAAATATTTTTTGTTTTAGCTGTTGCTTTGTTAATTCCTTTTGTTGCTAATAATTCAGTTAAAGTTAAATCTTTGTAAACAGATATAGGTCCAGATGTTGTAAATTCCCCAAAAGCATACGCTTGGTCTGTATCAGACTCTGAGACATGGAGAACATCATCTTTTCTTAAGTAAATATCTAAATCAGTATTATTGTTATTTAACAGTTCATACAAATCTATTTCAAAAACTTCTTTTCCTCTTCTTAATAATGCAGTTTTAGCATAACTTTTTTGATCTTTTATATATCCAGCTTTTATTAGAGCATCTAATATTTTTAATGGTTGCTCTGAAAGTAAAATTGACAAAGGACGATTTATTGCTCCAGTAATATAAACATAAGCGCTGTTATATTGTTCAATTTTAACAATAGTTTCTGGTTCTTGATAAAAACCTTTCAAAACATTGTTTATAAACTCTTGAGCTTCTTCTTTAGTTTTATCATTTATTACAACTTGACCAACATAGGGAATTGTTACATCGCCTGTTGGACTAATGGTATAAGAACCATCAATATCATCAATATCTGTAATTGATATATTTATGACATCACCTGCACCAATAGAGTAATAATATTTGTTTTCACCAATTAATTGAGTTAATTTTTTATCTTGCTTTTTTTGTATATCTTCAAATTTTGGAAGAGACGCGGTATTAATTGTATTTAAATCATAGAATTTTAAAGCAACACCTCTTTGTTTTATGCCTATTTTTTTTGGATCACTTCCCTTGGGCTCACCTTTAAAACCTGTGGAATTAGTACAGCCTACTACTAATAAAAATAATAATATGATTCTTAAAAACATAGATAATTCATTATATATAGTTATTAACAAATTGATTATATATAATTTTTAAAAAATCAATACTGTCAATCTTAATATAACTTGCACTTAACAATATAATAAAACTACTTATGAAGAAAAGTTTAATAACACTGTGTTTCTTTTTTTTGATTATAATTTTTTTTACAATTGTTGCTTTAATTCCTAGAAATACAATAGCTTATGTTCCATATGGTGGAGATAATTTAGTACATATATATATATTTTCAATTCTTTCACTTTTACTGTGTCTTTCAAAATTTATACTTACTAAATATGTTTATTTAGTACTTTTTTTTTATGGTTTTTTAATTGAAATTCTTCAGTTTATAGTAGGCAGAGTGTTTAGTTATTCAGATATTTTATATAATTTTATTGGGATTGGAATTGGTATAATATTTTATTTAACTTTTAGAAAAATTAAATATCACTATAAATAAATTTATCGTAAAATTGATGATAAATGTAGTACCTATTAAATAAAATAATGGCACAGCAAAGAAAAAAAATAATTAATATACTTTATGGGGCTAATGGTGGTGGTGTTGACACGGTAACTAATCAATATGTAAAATTTAAAAATAATAAATTTGTATCTCAATTAGAAATAATAAAAAAAGAAAAAGGGAATATTTTTAAGATTATTAATTTATGGATCAAGTTTTTTGATAATATAGTAAAACAAAATCCTAGAATTATTGTTTGTCATGGACATCAGCCGAATTTTATCTTTAGTATCTATAAAAAAATTTATTTCTATAAGAATTTAAAAAAGATAATTTTTATATCAGTATTTCACAGTGAATATTTTGGCTATCCCAATGCATACTCTTTTAAAGCTAGCTTATTTAATTATATATATGGTTTTTTTTTGAAATTTAGTGATGAGGTTGTTACAGTAAGTAACTTTTCAAAAAAAACTTTGTTTGAAAAACACTCAATACAAGCTAAAGTTATATTTAATCCTATACCTAAAATTTTTTCACAAAATAAGTCAAAAATTAAAAAAAAAAATAATGATGTTTCGCTTGTAGCAGTTTCAAGATTTGACCCAATTAAAAGAATTTATTTTTTAATAAAAATAATTAAAAATTTAAAATCAAAAATACCAAAAATTCAATTAATAATTATAGGTGATGGTTATTAATTTGATAGAGTTAAAAGATATATAAAAAGTGAAAAATTAGAAAAAAATATTAAACTTGCAGGATGGAAAAAAAATGTTCAGCCATATCATGACACTAGTAAATTTTATATTAGCTGTTCTGCATCGGAAACTATTTCAGTAAGTTTGTTGGAAGCGATGAACAGAAACTGTATACCCATTGTAAACAAAGTTGGAGGCAACTCGGAAGTGGTTATTAATAATATAAATGGTTATATTTTTAAAATGGACGATTTAAAAAAAACTTCTTCAATAATTTATAAAATTTTAAAAAATAATGATATAGATCAGAATATTGTTAAAGAAAGCATTAATAAAAAATTTTCTTCAAAAAAATTTAATAATAAATTTGGTAAATATTTAAACAAACTGCACTTTAACTACGAATAAATTTAATAATAAATTTAGAACTTAATATTAAAAATAGTAATTCCACAAAAAACAAACTCAAAATCAGCCCATATAAACCTAAAGATTTCCCTAAAATAAGAAATATAAATAAAGAGAGGGAGGCTGTGATTAGGGATATTTTTCTCTGAAACAGTATGTAATTATTGTAATAATAATATAAATTAATCATAGTTGTTAAGCCTCTTAATAAAGCAATTGGAAATAAAAAATAAACATATCTTATTATTTGATCTAAGGGATATTTCTCATTTAAAAGAAGATTAAAGAAAAAGTTTCCAAAAAAGTAATGGATAAATAATCCAACAACAAGCGCAATCAAAAATAATGTTAATGACTTTAAAATCATTTGTTTATCTTTTACCTTTGAATAATCAGGCATAATAATTTTTTGTAATTGGAATAAAGGAATTAATAAAACTTCTAAAACTAATAATAAAATTGCATAATTAGCAATTTCATTTTTTGAAATTAAAAAAGGGGCAATAGTTAAACCCAAATAAACGGTAAAATGATTTGACAGACTAATTATAAAATAATTTTTTGCTTTTAAAGCAAATTCAAGAAACCTATTTTTTAATACCTTAATATTCTTATCCTTAAAACTTAAATAAATTAAGTACTGAATGATTATAGAAAATATTATGGAATAAATAAAAAAAATTAAAACTTTTTGAAGATTAAGATCATTTTTATAAACAAAAACAAGAAATAAAAATAATAATGTTTTAAATAAAAAAATTAAATTCCATTGTAAATTTTTATTTATTGTGATTAATGCTCCTTCATAGGATATTATCAAAAAAAAACATATAATTGATGAAAAAAAAATAATTTCTTTGCTAAATTGGATTAAATAAAAATATAAAAAAATCAAAGGAAAAAATATTAAAAAAACTAAAATTCTTAATTTAATAAAACTAAATAAAATCGATTTAAATCTATATAAATCCTTATTAAATAGAGTGTTTCCAAAATGAAAAAAACCAAATTCCATTGATATCAATAAATATCCAATAGCATTTTTAATTATTTGAAAATTTGCAAAATCTTCAATATTTAAATTTTTAATCAGCATTATTGCTAAAATTAAACTAGAAATTCTAAACAATAATTGAACTGAAGAATTTACTACAGCAGCTTTTAATAAATAAAATAATTTCATTAAATATTAATTTTTTTAATTTTAATCTTTTTAATATTTTGATTATGTAATCTTTTTCTTAGGGCTTTTCTGCTAAATGCATTTGTGAAGCTAGTAAAAATTTTTCTAATTTAATAAATTTTATGATTTTTTCAAACCTTAAATACCATTTTTTATCAATTTTGTGCATAAATTTTAAGACAATTAATGGTATAAATATACTTAACGTGGTTTTATTGATTTTAAAACCTGCATTTATAAGTTGCTGTTTAAGAACATTAACTCTTAAAACATTAAAATGACCTATTAACTCATTTTTTTCAGCTTGATCAATATTAACAAATGTATGTCCTGTAAACCTAAGATAATTTCTAAATAATTTACTTTTTAATTTTTCTCTTTCCATAAGACCTTTTTTTCTCGTAAAAAAAAGCATAATTGATAAAATACTTTCTTGTATTAAACGTCTATATTCAGATCTATTTGGAGTGGTTATAATCAATTTACCACCAGGTTTTAGGACTCTAAAAAACTCATCTAACATTTTTTTTGAATCCTGAGGGTACAAATGTTCTATCATTTCAGAATTAAAAATTGTATCAAAAGAATTATCTTTAAAAGGCAGTTTTGTTGCATCTGCCTTACAAAAAAAATATTTTTGTGAATCTAGCAGCTCTGCTGAACTTCTCATTTGAGTTGCAGCGAAGTCAGCTAAGATTATTTTGCTAGGTTCTATAGGAAAAAATTTCAAAAAGGATCTAAAAATATTTCCATCACCTCCACCCACATCTAAAACTAATCCTAGATTTTTTGGAAAAGTTTCTAACAATCCATTTTTTCTGCTTTCCCTATAATAAGCCTCCATACCTGATTTATAGGAAGAAAAAGCATTTTCTGGATTTTTCTTAACATTAATATTCTCATAATAATCTTGTAGATCATTATTATCTGACTCAATTAAGTGCATAATATTATCAATAATTGGAAACTTCTGATTATTTTTATTTATTAATGAATTATCATCAGCACTTAAGTCTGATTGGGTTAAAGGACATCTTAAAATCTTTAGTATTTTTTCGTCCATAATATACACAAGGATTTTTATAACATTAAAATTATTAAATGTAAATTTGTTTTAAAAATAAAAAAATTTTACATCAATATCCTCTGAAATATTGTGATAATTATCTTTTAGAATTGAATAATTGTCTTGGGGTTTTTTAAAAATTATTTTTTAAATTTTATATTTATTCATTAATTTTTATTCATTAATTTTTTTAAAAATTTTTTATTTATTAATTTTCTTTTTTTATCAAATATAATGCCCCATTTTGAGTAATAATATAATATAGATTTAAGATGCATAATAAATATTTTTAAACTTTTGTGAGAGCTTTGATTGTGGGTGTGAGTTACTTTAATAGATTTAAAATAAATAGTATCAAACTTTTCAGAAATTCTTCTATACCAATCAAGATCTTCTACATATAAAAAAAAATTTTTATCATAAAAGCCTACTTTTTTAATTACTTCAGCTTTTATAAAATAACAAGCACCATGAATAAAAGGTACATTTAAAATAAATTTATTTTTTTTAAAAGAATCTATCCATTGATGAGTTTTAATTGAAAATTTATCGTAATTAAAAAAAAATCTAACAAAAAAATTAAATATGCTAGGAATGGATCGGCAAATTAATTGAGTGGTTCCATCAGTATTAACTAGCATTGGTGAAAGTAATCCAAATTTTTTTTTTTTAGTTAGAAGATTAATACAAGAAATTACATCATTAGCTTTAAAATAAATATCAGGATTTAATATAAGGTAATAAGGATTATCATTTATTGTTTGATTGATATTGTGATTATGCCCACATCCAAAACCAATATTTTTTTTTGACTTAAAGTAATTATATTTATTTTTTTTACAAAATTTGAATAAACTTTTTTGATTAGCATTATCAAATATATATACTTTTATATTAATTGTTTTAATTTTTTCAACAAAAGATAAAACTTTAGATATTTCTAAAATATTTGAATTATAAGATACGAGTGAAATAACTAATTTATTCATTAATTAAAGAAAGTTTTTATTGATAAAGTTTTTAATTATATTTGGAATATTTGATTTTGGTAATTTTATTATATTAATATTTTTTTTAATTATAAATTTTAAGATTTTATCTTCTAGGTTTTTTTGAGTATAAGATGCAGTTATATTCATTTTTTTTGCTAAATTTTTAATTGATTTTTTTTGATCATGACCAGCTTCATTGCTGTTTCTTGGAAAAACTATAAACTTTTTTTTTACATTTATAAGATCTAAAATATTACCATAACCACCATGTGTTATTACAAGACTACTTTTTTTAATATTTGCTAAATGTTTTTTATGAGTAAATTCTCTTTCATATTTAATGTAACTGGGCAAATAATCTCCTCCACCAATTTGAGCAATACATTTGATTTTATTTATTCTACAAAAATTATCAAAAGGTTCAACTAGTCGATCAAATCCTTTATGAAATGTACCAACAGACAAATAAATCACTGAAGAAATCCTTTCGACAATTTAGCTTTCGGGTAATATTTAATTAAATTTTTATGTTGGATTATAAATAAATCAGAAAAAAAATAGGAAATCCTACCAGTGAGAGTTGGTGTTACAACATTAGCAGCACTTTCTATGAAGATAAGACGTGTTTTAAAAAATAATTTTCCTAAAATAATTGTGCCAAGACACACATCAGCACCAGTAGAAATTATTAATTTTGGACGTTCTTTTAAGAGAATCTTGAAAGATTGATAAAAATTTATAATAGTACGAAAAAAATTTCTTCTAGGATGTATTATGAGATAATTTTTAGTTTTTTTTTTTAAATTTGTTTGGAATGTTACATTATATTTGTTTTTGAAATTAATTCCACTTATAGATTTAATAAGTTCATTATAATGACCACCAGGAGAATATATTAAACAAGTTTTACTTTTAATAATCATCGTTCATTTAAAAAATTTTTGATATTTTTATTTTTGTCTTTAATGATCAAAATTTTATCATTTTTACTAATAACAGTACTAAATACATCAAAATTATCATAACAATAAATATCTAAAGGAAATTTATTAATGAATGAATACATTCTTAAATGAGATAAAAATAAGTTAAGGGTAAAAAAACTTTTTACACCATTAGTAAAAAAAATTCTTAAATCTAAATCAGAATTAATTTTTAAAATTTTTTTTTGAGATGACTGAGATCCAATAACTATTGCCTCATCTAATGTTTTAAACTTCAAAACTTTATCGATAATCTTTTTATATACATGATTCATTTTTTTTAAATCATTAGTATAATTTAACGAATATCTGTTAATTAACCAAAATTGACATAAAAAAATCCAAAAAAAAGTATGCACAAAAAAGAAACTTAACAACAAATTAATTTTTAAAAAATTAAAAATTAAAAAAATACATAGAATTTCAATTATAACTCTAAAAGATAATTCTTTATACTGCATTCCTCTCATACCTTGAAATATCCAATTGATAAATAAAACTATTATGAATGTATTTATAATATTATTAATTTTAGGGTACTTTGCAAAATATTTAAATTTTTTTTTATATAATTTTTTTTTATACATTGTCACGATTATTATATTTAATTAAACTTATTTCGTAGATTGAAACCAAAAGAAACATATAAATAAACAGTCTGTAAATATCATTAAAAATATTATTTAAAAATGATTGCCCAAGAATTACCGAAAAAAATAAAACTGAAATAAATTTTAATTCCTTATCTATATGAGAATTAACAATTTGTGATAAACATTTAATCAAATAAAAAAATAAAATTATTAAAAAAAGAGCACCTGGTATACCTCCCTCAAAATAAAAACGTGCAAATTCATTGTGGGGAGATTCTACGATAAAAAGACTCGTATTGTTTATAATGTAGCCAAAACCTAATGTACCTTCATTTTTAACCATATCATGCCAAAACTTAATTGAATCAAATCTGCCAGAAGAAAAATTTTCTTCATTTTCAAAAATTCTTATATAAAAACTATTTTCGATAAAGTAACTAAAAAGATAAAATATGGTAAATAAAATAGTAAAAATAAAAATAACTTTTATAAAATCAATAATTTTTTTGTCTCTTTTTATAAGTACTGAAATAAAATAAAATAAAATAATAACAGCAATTACCTGTCTACTAGCAGATAAAAAAATCATTACTATAGCAGCAAGTGAGGTAATGATTAAAAAATTTTTTTTAAAAAGAGAAGTCGTTTTTATATAGGATGAGTAAGATAAAAATAAATATACTAAACAATTGATTGAATGATTAGTAATTGAATCTGTAAACTCATATCTAGTGTAAGCAAATTGAGCATATGGTGAGAAAACTTTGCTAACATCAAATGATAAGGCATAAATTGCAGATATTATTATATAGGATGATAAAACTGTAAAAAAAATATTTAAAAATCTATCAAATTTAATTTTTTGAACTACATGCTTCGTAAAGATTATAATGGGAATAATTGTTAAAAATTTATATCCTTTAAGATAAAAATTTTGATTTAATGATAATATAAATGAAATAAAAATTAATAATATTAGAATAATTGCTATTGAGTTTTGACTATTTTCTGTTTTTAAATTCATATTAAATGAAAAGAAAAAAACTAAAAAAACTAATCCTAAAAAAGTAATAATAGTAATTTGGCGAAGTTGATTAATTTCTACATAAGCACTCGGTATTAAAGAAAGTATAATTAACAAAAAAAAATAAATTTGTGCTAAAAAATTATAATTTAATTGTAATTTATTCATATATTTTTTTTATATTTTTGCTTAAAATTTTTTCATCTTTTAAAATAAATTCTTTAGAGGCTTGAATAACTTTTTTACTTTTATAATTTTTTTTAAGAAATTTAATAAATTTATTTACATTTTTTGATGGATTTTTAGTTGGTATTATAATTCCATTTTTTTTTGAAACTAATTTTTGTGCAGTGCCAACATTAGTTGTGAAAATTGATTTACCACTTATAAGAGCCTCTTTGATAATAAAAGGATTAACCTCACTTTCAGATACAAATAAAACAGCATAACAGCTATTATAAACACTTGGCATTAATGTACTTTGAATTTTTTTTATAGGTAAAATAAATTTATTTAATTTCTTATTCTTAATATAATCATTAATTTCATTATATAGTTCTCCATGACCTACAAAACATAATTTGAAATTACTCTTTATATAATAATCTTTTTTAATCGCTTTTTCGAATAAACGTAATGCAGATAAAGGTCTCTTTCCTACAGATAACCTTCCAACAACTAGAATTATTTTTTTTTTTTCTTTAATAAAAAATCTTGAATTATTTGATTTCTTGAAGTCAAATACAGGTGGTAGATACCATAATTTTTTGTTTAATTTATTGTGTCTCGATTTGTACAAATTTTTACTAAAAATTCCAGCAAATGATAATTCGTCTACACAATACTTTATGATAATTCTCTCAATTTTGATAAAAAAATAAACAAGAATTTTCAAATATGGAAAATTGTGTTTAAAAACTTCAAATGTTTTTGTGTGTATTGTACCTATTATTTTTTTAGTTTTTATTATCTTAATAAAAGGAGCAAAATATAGTCTGTGTATGTGGTAGGTGCAATCCTTAAACTCACTTTCATTCTTTTTTAAGAATATAAATAATTTTACAGAAAATGTGATCCAATTGTAGGACTTAGAAATTGGGTAAAAATGAACAGTAGTACCTTTAATTTTAATAATTTTTTTTTTTGAACCTAATGAAAGCAAATAAATTTTTTTAAAATGGTCTTTTTGTATCTTTATTAAATTTTCAACATATTTAATTCCTCCACCTTGGTCATTAATACCAATATATCCATTATAAACGTTTACAATTTTTTTTATCATTGATTAATTATTTTACAAATATTCTTTAATGTAATTTCCATATCATTATCATTATTTATAATATGAATAGGATACATTTTTGATATTTTATTAAATAGAACATGTTTTTTTATTGTATTTTTATCATAAAAGACATCAGGTCTTTTTTTTTTAATTAAATCCAAATCTCGTTCTATAATTATATAAAATGTATTTTGAGGCATAAATTTAAAAAGAGATTTAGCATAAGAGCTAAAAATAAATTTTTCCATATTTGTATCTACTGAAATATCTATAAGAGTGTCTATTAAAGATCTGTCTGATATTATTGATAATTTAGTAAATTTAAATCTGCAAATTATCTCAAAAAATTGATCAATCCATTGAAAAAATAAAAAAAAGATAGATAAGATCTTACTAGTATGAAAATCATGATAGCCTACTTTTATTCCATTTATTGTTTCCTTATAATTATGGCCTGTTATGCGAGCAAGTAGCAACAAGGGTTTTGAAGTGTAATTTTTATATCTACTCCAAACGTGTTTTACCTTGTTTTCTTTGCCATAAATTTCTATTAATTTATTTGTAATAAATGTTTTACCAGAACCATCTAAACCAGACAGACAGACACAAAACTTATTTTTTTTCATTAATGTTACTTTATATTTAAAAATTTTTTAATTTTATAGATCAGATCTTTTTCATCTTTACAAATAAAAGTGTTTGTATTAGTTGTCATTTCTGAAACTCCAGCTGTATCCAGGATAAATAATGGTATTTTTGTTTTTGTAGCATCATTAATTACAAGGGGCGTGTCAGAGATTGTAATCTTAAATGGTAAAATATTTATTGAGCTTTCTTTTATTTTTTTTTGTAAAGATGTAGCTGAATAATATTTTGTATCTAAAATTATATTTTTACTAAATTTAGAATTTTTAACCTTATTTTTTAGATCTATCATATTAGTTTTAAGTGTAGGTTCATTTTTAAATCTAATTAATAAATTTAAGTAAAGATTTTTTTTTTTTTTAACTAGTTCTTCAAAAACATTAAATACAATATCCAAACCTCTTGAACTAATCGCTGGACCAAAATAAGTTAGGAATATCTTTTTGATATTGTTTATTTTAAATTTATTTTTTTTACATTTAATTTTATTATACGGAATGAACACTTTTCCACGAGGTAACCCTATTTTGTGATATCTAAATTGTGCCTCCTTACTTAAATAAATAATGTTGGATGATCCAGTTAATTTGAAACCCATTGCAATAAGAAATCCTGGAATCAAACTTGAAAGAACTGGAATTTTTAGTAATTTAAATTCTCTAAAGAAATCTAAGAAAGATATTCTAGATATCTCTTTAAAATTAAATCTATTATTTCCAATAAGAAAAGATAGATTTTTAAATTCCGAGAATCTTCCTGGCGTCAAAAATGATTGAGATCCTACAATTACTATAATTTTCTTAGGCCTGATAAATGATATTGCTTTTCTGAGTTCACTAGATGGTGAATTAAAATTAAAAATTTTTTGTAAGTTAATAATTTTAAAATTATGTAAAAAATTTTTTTTTCCCTCCGTAATTAAAAAAATATCATTATTTTGTGCAGCTAACGTTTTACAGATTTTATTTACAGAAAACCAGGGTTGACTCCTTAAAGATTTTTTTTTAAATCCAAAACAAATTACTACTATTTTATTTTTTTTTAAATTTTTCAAAGTGTCTTTTTAAATTATCAATATTTTTTAAATTGTGTAATTTCATTACCTTAGATCTATTATGAACTCCAATTTTAGACTTTTTACCTTTACTAAAAGCATTGAGAGCATTGATCATTTGATTAATATTTCCAGATTTTACAATCACTTGATCAACTAGTTCGCTAATAGATCCGTCTTCTGTTGAAACAATTTTCATTTTCATGGACATGGCTTCCATTAAAACAACAGGTATACCCTCGGATCCCTCTTTTTTATTAAATTTAGATGGAAGAAAAAATATATCTGAAAATTCCATTAATTTTTTTATCTGACTTGAATTTAAACTTCTATATACAGTTATCTTGTTTTCTAACTTTCTTTTTTTAATTTCTTCTTCCATATCTAAATCCCCAAAACCAACTGCTATAAAATGAAATTTATTACTAATAATTTTTGCCACTTTAAATAAATCAAACCAACCTTTTCTAGGGGTAAACCTTGCTACCGTAAGTACATTTATTTTTTTTTCATTATTCCAATAAAATGAGTCTATTGGAAGTTTAATAACTTTGATTTTATTTTCATTTATTAAAAAATCTTTTATCAGTAATTTTTTATTTTTTTGAGATATGGTTGTTATTAAAGATGCATGATTCATTGCAAGGATAAATAATTTTTTATTTGGTTGTGCATAAATCTCATGTGCATGAATTGTTACTGAAAGTTTAATGTTGGTGAGTTTACTAAGATAAAAGGCGATAAAGAATTTTCTATCTCCAAATGAACCATGTAATAAGTCAAATTTATTTTCTACTTTAGAAAACCATGAAATTGAGAAAATCAATTCTAATAAACTAGAATATTTTATTGAATTAATTATTAATTCTAAAGTTTTAAAAGGTTTTGTAATTAATAAAATTATTAATCCAAAAATGAAGTTTAGTATGTTAAAATTATTAATCTTATAATTTGAATTGTCTATAGTTATATATTTACTCTTACTTAATGTTGAAAAAATTGATATTTTAAAGTTCTTTTTACTTAAAAGATTAATTTCATTAGTTATAAACGTCTCTAATTTTTCCTTCATAGAAACAAAATAAGCTATCTTCATCTTTTTAATCCTTTTTAAGAAGTAAGCATGTTACTTTTCTTTTTTTAAATAGCCAAACAATTGACCAAAAATTAGTCTTGTATCCATCTAATCTAAAAAAAGGTAAAAAGAGCCTTATAAAAGATTTTAATATTTTAAAAAAAGAATTTACAAAAAAAATAGACTTTATGGCTAAAATTTCTTCTTCAACTATCGTACAATTAGGAAAAAAGTTACTTAATTCCTTTGGTGTAGGTCTAAATAAATTATCTATTGGATCAGCATGTTTGGGATAAACATATGGAACAGTTAATATAATTAAACCTTTATCCTTAATTAATTTAGTAATATTTTTACAAGTTTGATCTACATCCTCAACATGTTCAAGTAAATTAGAACATATTAAACAATCAAAATTATTTTTTGATATATTGTTTACTTGTTCCAGATCTAAAATATCACATTGAATATCTACCCCAGTATCTTTTTTTAAATCTAAATGAAGAACCTCAGTATTTTTTTCTTTTAGTGGTTTAAAAATGTATTGATCAATGTGAGGTTGTGCAATTGTTCTAAATTCTAAAGTTGAACTTCCAGTATTTAATATTTTTTTTATTGTATGGCTATTTTTTTCTATAATTGAGCCAATCCAAATAGCCTCTTCAATATGCATAATTACTTTATTAAATATATGTTACAACTAATATTAAAAAAAACAATCAGGGTTGCTTTATCTAATAAAGTAATTAAATAGCTTTTATTAATTTTTTTTCCCAATCTATGGCAGTTTTTAAGATATAATTTAAATTATTATACTTTGGCTTCCACGAAAAATATTTCATAAATTTATCTACGTTAGATACTATCATTTCACTATCACCTGGCCTTCTTGGTCCAATTGTAGTTTCTAAATTTTTATTTATAATTTTATTTAATTCATTGATTACATCCTTGATACTGAATCCATTTCCATATCCACAGTTGAATAAATTAGACTCACCATCCTCTATCAAATGATTTGCTGATATCAGATGAATTTCTGCTAAGTCAGAAACATGAATATAATCTCTTATAGCTGTTCCATCAGGCGTGGCATAATCATCTCCATTGATAATTAATTTATCTCTTTTACCCACCACTACTTCACAAGCAACTTTAATTAAATGCGATGAAACTTTTGAAATTAATCCAGTTCGCATTTTTTCATCAGCACCAGCTACATTAAAATATCTCAATATAATATATTTTGAATTATAGTGTTCTGAAGTTTCTCTAATAAAATTTTCCAATTCTAGTTTTGATGATGCGTAAGGATTGAGTGGATCTGTTGGATCTGTTTCTGTAACTTTTTGAGCCTTTGGGTTACCATAAACGGCAGCTGTTGAAGAAAAAATAACTTTTTTTAATCCATTCTCAAAACAAGTTTCTAAAAATATTTTAGCTTTTGAATAATTAAAATCATTATATCTTTCTGGCTGCTCTACTGACTCGTCCACTCTAATCAGACCAGCAAAATGCATTACTAAATCAAAATTATTATCTTTTATTAATTTAGTTACTTTTTCTTTTTCAGCTATATCAAATACTTCAAGTTTTACTTTTTTAGGCAATAACTTTTTGTTTCCTGTAATTAAGCTGTCTATACATGTAACTTCATGGCCTTGATCAATTAATAAATGAGAAACATGGCTACCTATATAGCCAGCTCCACCTGTTAGTAATATCTTACTCATTTTAGTTTTGACATACAGATTGATTACTCAATAAATTTATACAATTTATATGTAAAAATCTAACTAAATTAATTTTGTATGAGAAAATTTATTAAATTTAATTGAATGTTACTAATGTACCTATTAGGATTATTCCCCAATAAGCAGAAAGCCCTAAAAAAATGCCTGTTTTCAGTTTATTTTCTTTTATTTTAGATGGTAAATTTTTGATTAAAGTGGGCATTATTAATTCTAATAACACTTGATTAATATTTGTCAAACTATTCAGTAAATAATATGAATTATTTTTTAATCTTTATTATTAATAGATGGTAGCTCCAAAGACCTTAACATCCTCACCTTCAACACCAAGGACTAGTCTTCCAAGAAACTCTCCTTCAATTTCTTTACTCTTTTGTTTAAATAACACAGTGATATTCAAACCTCGTCTTAAACATCCAAAAGCTTTGTAATCATCTGATAAACTGGTTAATAGTTTATTATTAGCCCACTGTTTTCCAAGCTCCACTTCATTTGCTCCAAATAACATTTGAGTTCCAAAATCCTTAGTAAAACCACCATAATCTTTCATATTTGAAGTTTTAACAAGATTGTCCCAAATAGGATTAGCAATTGCTATAATCTCATCATCAGATTTCTCTAAAAGATTCATAATTTAAGTTTTTGGTTTAAGAAGCTTTTCTCTTCTCGTTCTCGTCAACTATATGATAAACCGGCACTTTTTCTAGTGAGAATTTACCAGTTTTAGGATCACGTCTAGAAACTGTTAAACAATGCCAATTATCATCGTCAAGTTTCATATGATCACCTCTGTAATAGTAACCAGGCCAACGTGTTTCTTCACGGAACATAGTGTGTTCAGTTACACATTGAGAAGTTAAAGCTCTGTGTTTTAATTCCCAAGCTCTCATA
>Ga0209502_10002307_pt1 | contig 16018 bp, 20 predicted proteins | sample ArcticOcean_MG_C_10_FD_187442 | JGI IMG/M metagenome (GOLD analysis project Ga0209502, IMG submission 187442) | Marine microbial communities from western Arctic Ocean - ArcticOcean_MG_CB11_90 (SPAdes) (version 2) | ecosystem: Environmental > Aquatic > Marine > Oceanic | place: Arctic Ocean...
GCTAAAACAGATGCAGGAAGATGGAGAAACAGATTCTCAAGAATATGAAGACCTAATTATTGCGTGTGATACCTTTGTATCTGGTGATAGATCAAACGATGCTAGCACATACCAGGAAACAAATATCATGGAGAATGCTATAGAAGACGCAGACATCCCAGGCATAGATGGCAATACATACGTGCCACCAGCTGACGATCCAGACGAAGAATTTGATGAGCTAAAGTTCCGCACCGGTGATACGCCCTATGGCGAAGAAGGTGAGAACATGAATGATGGCGACGAAGACTTCGAGAACGAAGAACGAGACAGCATGGAGGAAGCTGACGCTTTGGCAGAAGGTCGCCGCCAGGCTGCCGAAGAACAACGCCGCCGCGAGAATGAACAGATGGGACTAGATGGAGATGCTGAAGACTTCCAATTTGAGGATGACGAGGAAGCAAAAGCCAGAAATCAAGAATCATTGGATGAGTATAATCGCCAGCAAGAAGAAGGTGTGATACCTACCGGAGACTCTGACCCGGACTTCCAGCAGCAAGAACGAGACAGCATGGCTGAAACCAACACAGAGACTAATGAGAATCAGGCAGAACAATCCGGCAGCGGAGATGAAGTTACAGAAGATGCGGCGAGCCAAGTAGACTCAGACATCGAACAGGCCGCGAGAGATGCAGAACAACGGAACATGAACAAGGAGGCAAATGAGCAAGCTGACTTAGACTCATCCCAGGCAGCATCTCAAGACATCGAAGACCTAGGAGACTCTGACCAGGGCAGCAGCAGCGCAGACCCACAGCGAGAAAAGTTTAATGCAGACCTGGCAGATGCTCTAAATGCAATCGACGAAGCACCTAACTCATCAGAACTCCGGGATCAACTTAGAGATGAATTAACGGATGTAGACAACTACATCGATCCTAGAACCGGCAACGAATTAGCAGAATCCGATGGTTGGAAAGATGACGAATAATTGCCGTGGTAAAAAATCAGTCAAAAAATAACCCAAATTATGAAAAAACTCGAACAAAATGTAAACAAGCTCTGCTCAGTAGTAAAAGCACAAGATACTGCACTTAAAAAATACGCAGCCTATCATCGCAAAATACGAGCAAAGCAAGCCAATGATGCTATCGCAAAGGCAGTCAATGCCGGGCAGCTAGCACCAAAGGATGAAGAAACAATCGGATTCTGGAAAGCGTCCCTTCTAAGCAACTTTAACAAGACGGCACTAGCACTAAGCAAACTGCCATCTAATCCTGTCCTAAAGAAGGTCACAGCGTCTGAGCCTAAACGCCGGACGATACTAAACCGCCTGGGCGAACAAAATATCCTTATAGCAGATGCTAAAAAGGCTATGCCTAACCAACCTTTTAGCGCAATTTACGCAAAAGCCAAACTAGAGAACCCTAAATTGTTCTCATAACATAAAATACTAAATAACATGATCGCAAATCAACCACGCACTAATGCAATCTTGCCTTTTCCAAATACTACTGATCTATCTGGTAAAGAAGGCTATTTTGTAACAATTAACGCAGGGGTAGTAAAACTATATGCTACTGCTGACAGCCTATCACCATTTGGAGCTATTACATCCGGAAGTGGAGCTAATACAGAATCTTCTATCGCAATCTCAGCTGGCGGATTAGCCGGCACAGTCACTCTCGAAATCACAGCAGCAGCCGCAGCTGTCGTAGTCGGTGACTATCTCGAGGTGTCAGATGGTGGAACAGTAGAAAAAGACTCTGGAGCTGGCGCTCGCACGCTAGTCGCAGTAGCCCTCGAAGCCGGCACAGCTGGTGACATCATCGAGTGCGCTCTTATAACTCCTGCTGACTATACCTAATGAGCTACGGCAGCAATCCACGCGTCTTTGATGGCGCTAAGGTTCGATACAATGCGATACTACCCTATCGCTCTGCGGAAGACCTTAGTAGCTCTATCGGAGCTGCGGTAAAGATACTGCCTAATGGATATGTTGCAAAAACAACCGGCGCAGCAGCCGACTTACCCTTTGGTGTCGTCCTAAACGGCGTAGCACCAGGGGCAGATAACTCCATAGCCATCATGGCAAATGGATTTACTGGAACAGCAAACTGTTCTGTTAAGGAGGCTGCTGCTGCAACTGGTGATTATTTATATACAAATAATACTACCGGCAATGGTGTTTTTACTAACGAAGCTAACTCTGAGCCAACAGACACACTCCGATATAAATGTGGGCAAGCAATGGAAAGCAGCCCATCCGGCGCAACCGGATCGTATAATGTAATAGAGGGTGTGATCTTTGCACCTATTAAACAGCTACTACAAAACGCCATAGAATATAACGGAGGGCTTCTTTTATACAACGGACTCCGAATCTCATATAACTCGCACTAATTCACAAATAAATAAAAACCAATGAGCACAAATACATTCAATGTAACACTTACCAACTACGCGCGCGGACTGGCGCAAGAGCTAGACACTAGCCTTGCAGGTTTTATCGCACCCGAAGTTGTAGTCCCAGCAGCGACTGGACAATACAAGAACTTCTCCGACAAGAATAACTTCCAGGTTCACGACACAGCTCGTGCAATCGGAGGCACAGCTCGTCGCTTGCAGTTTTCCGCAACTGACCCCACATATAACTGTCTGCCACAAGCACTCGAAGTCGCAATTGACGACCATGAGCGCGCACAAGCAGGTGATGGTGATCCTCTAGGCCTCGAAGAAGCCAAGACAAAGACACTAATCCAGTCAGCACTAACATCGCACGAGCAAAAAGTCTTTAGCTCGATCGCCGGTGCAGTCGCTGCCGAAGCAGGTGTAGGTGTATGGTCAAATGATGCAAACGATCCTATCGCAGAGATCGACCGATTCATCGAAGAAATCACAACAGATACCGGCAGGATGCCAAATCGTATCGTGATGGGACTTCCAGCCTGGGCTGCAGTTCGTCACAACACGAAAGTCATCGAAAGATTCCCTGGTGCAGCGCAAGTCGGAGTGTCCACCGGACAATTCTCCTCTCTGCTGCTTAACCCAGAGATCGAGCTTCGTATCGGTGTGATGTCATACGACCAAAACAAATTCGGAAGCAATCCAAACGACAATGCAAACGTCGTAGGATCTGAAACCTATATCTTCCAAGGTCAAGATGCGCCATCGCTCTATGATCCTAGTTTCTGTAAGACATTCCGGACACGCTCCGGCGGTGTAGATGTCGTTCGCACATATCGCGAAGACTCAAGCCGTTCAGATGTCATTGCAATTGACTGGAGTGAAGACTTCCAGGTCACAAGTGCTGTCTGCGCCACGCGCATCACAGTCACCTAATTGTTGTTGTCATAGCACGCCTGTAAAAAGGCGCGTCCTTTCTGCTCGGGGGAGTGGGAAGGGCGCTTGCTATTACCTAACCCTTATAACAATAAAGATATGAGCATTGATTTAGGAAACGCACCGGTCGGAACACCACCAACAGCAGCAGAGAAACTGCAAATAGCAACAGCACTAGCTGTAGCACCAACAGCATCACCAACATTTACCGGTGATTCAACAATCCCTAAGATCATCACGAATGAGATACAATGCGAGGGAACAACAACCGGCACAGCGCAACCAATCAAATATGACTCTAAAGAGCACCGGTTTAGAGACTATGACGCTACCCCTACTAATTTAATGGTCATTAAAAAGACCGACGGAGAATCTATCGGCAAGGTAGGAATCAACAACGATACGCCTAAAGTAGCACTACATGTAGTAGGCGGACAGCATTCTAGCGGACTAGATAACGAAGCACTAAGAGTGATCGGCGGTGCATTCTTTGACGACTGGGTAAGAGTAGGACACTTCACAGATACTGCCAGGAACGCCATAGTGAATCCAACTAATGGCATAATGATATACAATACTACCCATCACGAATACCAGGGCTACGAAGGCAATGGCACAGGATGGGTAAAATTTAACACAAGCGCAGTTAGCTAATGGAAAATCAAGTCGTAGGACACTTTAAGATATGGGGCACAGTCTTCTTAGCAGAGCTAGCGGCCTGGAACATCCAGGATGTCAGCGAACTAGCCAGTATTATAGCCTACTTATGCGGCGCAGTCGGATCACTAGCCCTGGCATACCATCACATAATTAAGCCAAAATGACCGCGGAACTACTAGCAATGCTCGGTGGCAGCGCAAGTGGCTTCATAATGAAGCTAATCGGATCGCAAATGGAGCACCAGGCACGACAATTCGAGCGACTGATCTCTATGCAGCAGGAAAGCGACGACAGCGCAGATCGAGCAGCGCAGCGCGAAGGCGGTGTGATCGTGAGACGATTCCTAGTCGTAGCTACTGTCTTTGCTATCGTAATAGCCCCATTCATCTTTGCCTGGACAAATATAGACATAAGCGTATCAAGAGAGACTGAAGGCTTTCTAGGCATGTTTAAGACTGTCAAATGGGAAGGCATAAAAGGATTTGTAATCCTGCCAGAAATTCGTCAGACTGCTCTGGCAATCGTTGGATTCTACTTCGGATCAAGCCAAATAAAATAATATGTAATACAAAACTATGACAACACAATCCCCCCAAAACCAGGAGGCAGAATTAGTTATTCTGTCATCCATACTGTTATCTCCAGAAATTTATGACACAATTAGTCAGAAAATAAGGACAACAGACTTCTATAACAGTAAAAACGCGCTCATGTATGATGCGTTCGTCCAGCTAGCAAACGCCGGGCGACCTTTGGACGAGATAAATCTCCTAGAGCAACTAAGGGAAACCGGCAACGAAGACCGCTGCGGCGGACTACCGGCAATCTACGCGCTGCAGGATACTCAAGGGTCAATGCTAGCCGCCAGTTTTGCCGCCGATAAGCTTAAACAATGCACAAAACGCCGCCAGGTCATAAAACTATGCCGGGAAGCAGTCGAAAAGATCAATGAAGGCAGCATAGACATCGAAGCAATCGCCTCTAGCCTCGACACAGAGCTAGTCACGATGTCAGATGACCAAACAGGTGAGTTCGACCTGGGCAAATGCCTGGAGACAGCCACAACACAGCTCACAACGCGAGGAAATGAGCTAATCATCCCTCATGGCATAGATACATTCGACAATGGAATAACAGATGGTGGCCTAAAAGCCGGTCAAATGCACACAATCGGAGCCAGACCAGGACGAGGTAAGACTACGTTCGCACTAAACATCGCCGGTCGCAGCTGCACAAATGGACTAGGTGTCGGTATAATCTCTCTAGAGATGACAGACGTTGAATTGGTCAAGAAAATGATCTGCATGGGATCAAGCGTCAATTTCGACAAGTTTAAGGACAGGCTGCAGACCCTAGAGGAGCAGTCGCGGTTGGAAGCAACTAGAGAGCGCATCGCAAACTGGAACCTACACATAAGCGACAACGGCTACATGACAGTCGATGACATCATGGCTAAAGCACGTGGCTGGAAACGCCGCCATGGCATCAACCTACTTATTATTGACTACCTACAACTAATTAAGTCTACTGGCTCAGCAGCAAGCAGAGAACAGCAAGTAGCAGCAATGAGCAGAAAGATCAAACTAATGGCAAAAACCTTAGAAATACCGGTGATCATCCTGGCACAACTCAGTCGTGGCTGCGAACAGGAAGACCGGCAGCCTAAGCTAACTGACCTAAGAGAAAGCGGCGCAATCGAACAAGACTCTGACATCTGCACCTTTTTATATAATCTAAAAGAAGACGTTAATCCTGCCGGGCATGTGGACATACTGCGCTGGATACGACCAAAGCAACGCAATGGAACGCCAGGAGCCTATGGCAAATTTAGATTCAACGGAGCAGCAGGCGTGATAGGAGACATAAAATGATAAGCGAAATACAATTCCCTAGCCCTATAGATACTAATCTAAACTGCGCAGCATTCGATTTGGGCACTACCACAGGTGTATCTACACTCGTTGCCGGCACAATAACATGCCAACGCATACAATTTAAGAACGCAACTGGACGAAAAACAATGCCAGACGATCATCCAGGCTATCGTTTTTCTGAGCTATTTGCCTATTTAACAGCATTATTTGATCAAAATAAGTATGATTTTATCTTTTATGAGGAGCCAGGCAGCTTCCGCAATGTGATGACCAGTCGAGTGCCATTTGGTATGAGAGCTATATTGCTAGCAGCAGCAGCCGCAGCAGACATCCCAGTCAAGGGAGTCCATGTGCAAACATTAAAGAAAGCAGCTACCGGATCAGCCAGGTCAGAGAAATTTGACATGATTATAGCTGCAGAAAAGAAGTATCCTGCTTGTGCAGGTGAGATAAACCATGACCAGGCAGACAGTTTATGTCTGCTGACATATGGTATTGATCAAGTCATTGGCGCGTAGCGCATCTATTGACTAGATAAGCGGCAGCGCAGCCGGTTCGGCGCAGCCGATCCCGCGGAGCGAACGCTCGTTTTTACTAGAGCTGGGCATGAAAATGACAGCATAAGATACACTAATGCCTGACTACCAAGGAATAAGAGTAAAAAGTAAGTGGCGAAAAGGTATAGAATAAACTCGCCAGATGTAATGACATGTAGCACTATAAAGGCATGGAAAATACAACACAAAACAAAGCCGGCGCAACCTACCTAGTGCAAGGAAGCTTCGGAGAGATACAAAATAAGAACCTCTTCCGCGCATACGCAGAAGCAGCGCAAGCCGGAATGATAACCGGCAGCTGTGAAATAAACCTGCGAGCAACTGGCAGCGTGCACAATATAAGCGACAGAGCTGTGACAGTCTGGTATATACCGGAAGCAGCAGCCTATGACAGAATAGGCCTCGCAGGGCTACCGCTAAACAAAGCCGGCGAACTCTGCGGAACTCCAATCTACGCCGATACTACAAACACGGCAATAAACCAACACATAAAAAGAAAGATAAGCAAATGACAACAAAACCCAAAAACACCGGACTCTGCAGTGAGGAAAAATTCAAAGCACTATCCAACCAATGGACAGCGCGGCTCCGCAACCCAGACGATACCTTCGGAAAATGTGACTACACAAAAGGACTAGCCGAAGGGCTCCGGATCGCATACGCAGACGCAGCAGACAGAGCAGCCTACAATGAAAAAATAGAGCTAGAGCGCATAATGCTAAACGCGCTCTGAAAGAACAGAAAAAAACGATACCTAGAGACAGCCTACCGGCTGAGCCTAGGACTAATGATAACAACCCTACTAATACTAACGCTAAAATGACAACACACGAAATACAAAACGCTGTAGTAGCGATGATACTAGCCGGAATGACTGGCTACCAAATAACCGAAGAACTGCAAAATGAACTAGGGATAACCTACGGCGAAGCGCAGGAACTAATAGAACTAAACCTAAATGGCATATACTAAAATGGCAACAATAGACCAACTACAAGCAGCACTATATAAACTGAACCGGCAAACAGCCTCACCGCAAAAACCATACATAGCCGGACAGGCGCAAATCGGAAACTACCATCTAAGCCAAGCATACGGCGGCTACAATGTGAACCGGATAGTGAACAACGGCGGCGGCTGCACAGAGCCAGCCGGACACGGACATACTACAAAGCGCGAATGTCTGAAGCGCATCGAAAACCTAAGGCTGGAAGACTACGAGCACTGGCAACTGGAACGATACCTCGAGCGGATCTAAAACGACAACCGCGGCGGCTACTCTGACGGGTAGACCGCCGCAAGTCGAAGACCTAGCGCGCAGCGCGTAGCCCAGGCAACCCAGACCGACAAGCTGCAACCAGGGCGAAACCCAACCAGACCGGAAAATCTGAAAACCGCACCATCTTCTATGCTAATACTAGCTATGCTTTTGCTACTACTAGCTATGATTTACTACTGTTTTGGCTTTGATCGCCGTTAATGGCGCAGTTTAAAAACGCGTATAGAGGGGAAAAAGCGCAAATATGCGCAGCCGGGGACTGGAAGCCGCAGCTAGCGTGTGATCGGAGCGCATTGTGCGCAGATCGCAGAGCGAAGAGGTTGGCGGTTGGCGAGCGGAGCAGCTAAAGCTAAGGAAAGCGAATGAGCTATGCGTAGCAAAGCGAAATGAGGTGACGAAGCGCAGCTGCGGAAGCGGCAAGGTGTGTTTTAGCGCAGCGCGGAGCAGATGAAGCTAAGGAAGCCAGCCAAACTATGCGAAGCAAAGTGAAGGCCGGCGACGAAGCGAATCTGCGGAGAGCGAAGCGGTGGTCAGTTTGGGTGTTATGTAGCGAAACCGGCGCAGGAGAGGAAGCCAGACAAGCTATCCGATAGGAAAGCGTAGGCTGGGGACGAAACAAGCCGGTGTAGCGGTGGAATGCGATTGCAGAGAGCATCCGAACAGGATGCGGAGCAGTTGCCACGTTGTGGGGAGCAGCAGCTGCAGCCAACGAAGCCAGGCGAACTATGCGAAGCAAAGTGAAGCCAGGCGAGGCGGCAAAGATGCGGAGGTTGGTGTGTTGGGAACGGAGCAGCTGAAGCCAAGGAAGCTATACAAGCTATCTGCAGCGAGGCACGAGCAAGGAAAGCGTAGGATAGCGACGCGGCGAAGCTGCGGAGTGGAGTTTAGGTGTTACCTTGGGCGGAAGTTGCCTCGAATTGCCTCCAACCTGGGTTCTCAGTCAGCCAACGAAGGCAATCTTCTAAGCTAGACCGGTTACCAGGCATCTTAAAGCCGGCTTTCTTCATGCAATAAATGTAATTTATGTGCCGATTAAGCATATAAGCGAGCTGTTTTGCGGATAATAGTGGCTTTTGGTCGTCCATAGGTGTGTTTGTGCTACATTTTAATCAAAATGTCAAGTCACTCATCGCCGCAACCGTTCCAAGCAGCCACCCAACCGTTCCAGCCACCCAACCAGCCGTCCAACCATCCAATCGACGACCCAACCGACCCAACAACCGATCCAGCAGCCAAACGAACTGCCAAACGACGACGACAACCATCCAACGCCGCCAACCATCAAGCAACGGACGGCAACCATCTAAGCTAACGACGCAACCGATCTAGGTGTCAAGGCACAGGTCGCCCACATAGAGCGACAGGTGTGTATTGCAAGCCTCGGTCAGTCCTACTATGAGCTAAACAATACGTGTCGTGGCATAAGCCAACCTTTTACCGAACGCCGGCATCCTATTCGAGCGTTCAAACCGATATTGTGCGAAGACTTTGGGCTACGTGCGATGCGCTTGCTCTCCTGCTATGTCCCGGCAACCATCTAACGGCGATCAACAGGTGTCAAGTCGCAACTAGGATAAATAAATACAAACATACAAACAAATGTATTGCAATAGGTGTCAGCAGCCAACTATAATGGCATCTTACATATGAAAACAACCGATAAACCACCAACAAGAGTGCGCTACAGCACCTTCATCCATCCAGAGACGCAGCGCCGCATCAAACGGCTGCGATCTGATCTAAACCTAAGAGGCGAAGGACGTGTGATCGACCTAGCCATCCACTATCTAATCCAATCCTCAGACCTAGAACAACATGTCGTCAATCCTCGCAATCCAGTCTAAGCTTAAATGCTCCAAGTCTCACAAAAACAGCTTCGGCAACTACAACTACCGCAAGTGTGAAGACATTCTCGAAGCCCTAAAGCCACTACTAGCAGCGGAAGGTGTCACAATGACAATAACCGACCAATGCCTGGTCATGGAAGGTCAGCTAGTCATCCAATCAACTGTTAGGTGTCATGATGGCGACCAACAAACCGAAGTCAGCGGATTTGCAGGTGTGGAAAAGGCAGGAGGCATGTCACTAAGCCAATCCTTCGGTGCAGCCAGTAGCTATGCCAGGAAATATGCACTAAACGGCATGTTCTTAATCGACGATAGTGTCGATGACGACCAAAGACCACCAGCAACCAAGGTGTCAAAGACCTCAAAGCCGGCAACCACTAAGCCAGCACCGGCAACCAAGGTGTCAAAGTCGAAGACAGAGCAGCTACAAACCATCATCCAGGAACTAAACGGGTGTGATCCACAGTCTTGGCAGCAAATAGTGCCATTCAAGACCGGCATACACAAAGACAAGACCCTAGAACAGCTAACAACAACAGACGAAGGTGTGAAACTCATAGCCTACCTCGCAAAACTAACTGACAAACAAACCAACCCAACAGCCGGCTACATCTTAGACTCGGCAACAGCTAAAGGAACCAAATAATGAACAATACATATACAGGACAAGTAGTAAAAGTAACAGGTGTGAAGCAATTCAACGGAGGATTCTACAAGTGTGATCTAGTAGTGACCGACCAGGCAGACAAATACCCACAAACCATCCCATTCGAGTGTGTCAAAGACTTCTGTGACGAGATACAACGGCTAAACCTACAAGCAGGTGATGGTGTGACAGTCTCTTACGATCTAAGAGGCCGCGAACACAATGGCAACTACTACGGCAGCATGAAAGCATGGAAATGTGAGGTGTCATCAGTCTCAGCACCGGCAACCAACAGTCCAACAGATGAGGAGATACCATTCTAATGGTGTCATTCATCGACATAGAGACAAAGCCCATGTGTGATGAGGAGCTGCAGCGTCTAATGCCAACATTCAAACCGGCAGGGAACATCAAAGACCCAACAAAGCAGCAACTCAGCATACAATCGAAGCAGGTGTCATACATAGAGAAGGCAGCACTATCTCCAACAAGCGGCACAATACAATCTATAGGTGTGGTAGATGGAGCAGGAGACTATCAACTGTTCGATACAGCATCTAGGTGTGAGAAAGACATGCTAGAGGAGTTTTGGGACTACTTTCAACCAACAGGTGTCACTCTAGTCGGTTGGAACATCCTCAACTTCGATCTACCATTCATGATACAGCGGTCATGGTCATTAGGTGTGAAACCTACGATACTACAAAGGGACATCGGATACAACAGATACAGGTGTGAAGTCCTCGACCTTATGCAATACATGTGCTTATCGAAGGATCATAGGTGTATGAGTCTATCGGCAGCACTAAAGCTACTAGGACTACCTCCTAAGTGTGATCTGGACGGGCTACTACCATACGAAATCTATGACAGGTGTGAGAAGACATACTACAACTACTTAAAAAGAGATGTAGAAGCACTCGTAGACATCTATGACCGCATCATATTATACTAGGTGTGATACAGTCGGGCATACTAGACATCATATTATATTAGGTGTGATACAGTCGGGCATACTAGAACAAATTTTAAAAGAATGACCGCCGGCACTCAGCAACTTCAACAACTCCTGGAACTTCTGGAACTAGAACAACTCCAGGAACTCTTAGCACTCTTGGAACTCTAGCAACTAATGACAGAACTCGAACAACGACAGCAGCTGCAAGAACGATTGCTATTTTATAAGCACGAATTTAACATACCGAAAAAACCGACCTGCACTGCTATGTGGCTAACAGCCCTTATAAGAAAAATACTATGAGTGAAGAAATCCAAGACCCGGAACTGCTAGATACCCTAGACCAGGTGCGTCTAAATAGTAAATTTACTGTAAAATTATATGAGGAGGTATTGGAGAATATACACGAAAATCACTACACAATATCTGCGATTGAGTCAGCTGGCATAAGCGCCAGGCACTTCTATCGTAAAATAAAAGACAACCCGGAGCTGGTGGAGCGATTCCAGGCAGCGCAGCTGCAGCGGGATAAAATACGCAACTCAGCACGCATCGAGAAAGCAGAGACTGAGCTATCCAGGCGAGCGGTCGAAGGCTGGGCAGAGCCGGTGTATGACATCAAAGGCAATCATTGCGGCGACAAGCAACGCTACTCCGATGCGTGTCTGATCTTTATGCTAAAGAAACTAAAGCCGGAGGTGTATGCAGATACGCCGCAAGCCCTGGTGCAGAACAATGTAAATATCGTAAAACAGAAATCCAATGAGCTGCTAAATGAGTGGCGCGAAATGCTAGGAGCAAAGCCAGTCCAAGATGCCGAAGAAATCCCAAGATAAAGCAAATCCTTTCGAGCTGCTGCTGCCATACCAAAAGGAATGGGTGCGAGATGACTCACGATTTAAAATCTGGCTAAAGTCACGACAAATAGGTGGGTCACTAGCCGCGGCCTACGAAGTAGTCGCAGATGCAATGGCAACTAATGAGGACTGGATCATACTGTCTGCCGGCGAACGCCAGGCTAACGAGTTTATGGCTAAAGTGCAGATCGTGGCACGTATCTTTGCCTCGGCATACGAGTCAGAAACCGGCAAACCATTCAAGCTAGTCGAAAAAGTAGCAGAGACCAGGCTAAATAATGGCGCTAGGCTACTTGCGCTGCCGGCAAACCCATCAACAGCTCGAGGATACTCAGCTAACCTGGTGCTGGACGAGTTTGCATTCCATCAAAACCCAGGTGAGATATGGCGAGCGGTGTATCCGATCATCTCCAATCCGCTAAAAGGCGACCTAAAGCTGCGGATCATCTCAACACCGGCAGGTAGAAATAATAAATTTTATGATTTATGGGAGTCTAAGACATTTTCGCACCACAAGACGACTGTGTATGATGCCCAGGAGCAAGGTCTAAACATAGACATACCGGCACTCAAAGACTCACTATCTGACCCGGATGGCTGGGCACAAGAGTTTGAGTGTGTGTTTATGCAGTCTTCTGAGCAAATGTTTGGCTCGGATTTAGTAGAAAGCTGCATATCTAAGCGTGCATCACTAGATAACTCTATGACAGCAGAGCCGGCTGAGAAATATGTCGGCATAGACATAGGCAGAAAGAAGGATCTAACTGTGATCTGGGTGCTGGAACGCCGATCTGGGCAACTTATAACTACTGAGGTGAGATGCCTGGACAATGTGCCATTTCCGGATCAAGAGGAAATAATACTAGAGATGATCCAGGGCGCAGCCTTCGCTGCTATCGACTCTACCGGTGTGGGCGGTGCAATCTCGGAAAACTTGCAGACCAGGCTAGGTAAAATGACGATGGAGTGTGTAGTCTTCACAAAAGAGAAGAAACGACTCCTATTTACTGAGATGAAAAGAGAGATGCAGTCCGGCAAGGTCGAACTAGCAGAATGTAATCACATACGATCTGAGTTTGCATCTTTGACAAGAATGGTTACAAATACAGGTGTAATAAAAATAACGGCAGCACGAACCGCAGATGGGCACGCAGACCGGGCTACTGCGCTATCACTAGCTATCTACGCTGCCGGCAAAAGACCATCACGAAATTTTTTGATTGACAGCAACGTAACAACACTAGGTAAGAACATACGGCGCAGACCTGCGCGAACAAAATTTAGAAACCTCTGGGGAAGGCGACGATGAACAAGAAAGTATTAAGAAAGGTAATTAAACCTAGTTATAAGGATCATTTCCTTAGTCCATTTCCGGTAGACTTTGATCCGGATGTGGTCGGATATATCCTGGACGAAGGTTCTAGGGGCAACTTAGAGTTGCAAGACGATCTATTCAACACAATGGAGGATACCTGGGATCGGCTGCGCACGAATCTTAACAAGCTGAAAAAAAATGTGATATCTATGCCGCGCGAGGTAATGCCGGCAACTTTTAGAACAGAAGAAATATCTGAGGATGCAGCCAAGAAAGCAGCATTTATAGAAGAACTAATGCACGATGCCGAAACTGGGCATCCGGAAGACACTTTAGACCTAAATGATACAATATATGGGCTACTCAATGCTATAGGCCGCGGAATATCCGTCCTGGAGATAAACTGGAAAATATCTAAGGGTGCATATGTCCCGGTATCAACTAACCAAGTGCCGGCAAGCTGCCTGGGCTTCGAGATAAAATCCCCAAGTGATGTAAAAAAGGTCAATCCGGAGGAGCTAATGCTCTATCCAGATAGAAATAAAGCTGACCCCCGGTCATTCTCTAAATATAAAAACAAATTCCTAATCGGTATCTATCGTGGGAAGTCCGGACACCTAGCAGAAACAGCACAAATGCGTTCCCTGGCACATCACTGGGTAGGCAGGATGCTAGGATGGGAATGGATGGCTCAAAAAACTGAGCTGTTTGGCATACCTATCCGCTGGGCTACATATAACCCAAGCGCACCGGCAGAGGAGATTAACGAAATCAAAAATATGCTGGAAAACATGGGAACAGCAGCCTGGGGCGCATTTCCAAACGGCACAGAGCTGTCAGTCATACAAGGATCGACCCCTGGTGTGGCAGGTGCTGGAGAGCCAACAGTCCAAATACAAGCAATAGCAGACAGAGCGTGTGATCTAATCTTTCTTGGACAAAATCTGACATCTGAATCTGGCGGTTCCGGCAGCTACGCCCTGGGATCAATCCACAGGCAGGTCGAACTTGATCTATATCAAGCATACGCAACCTACGTGGAAGATGTGTTAAATCACCAGCTAATACCAGCGATACTAGACCTAAACTTTGGAAATCAGACTAATTCGCCCCATGTTCGGCTAATGCAAGACAACAGCCAAGTGGACAAAACCCTGGTCGATCGTGATAAAATACTATTTAACGATATGCAGCTGCCGGTGTCTAAGACCTGGCTATACAATCGACATAGTGTGCCAGAGCCAGCAGCCGGCGATCTACTATATGAACCAGGTCGCGAAGAATTGCTCAAAGAGAAGCAAGTTTATGATGCTACAAGCGTCCCGAAAGGCTATCATACTATGCCGGATGGCAGCCTAATGCGTGACGAAGACCACAAAGCAGTCGATGGCAAAGAAGAATGTGGGTGTGGAACGATAGATGCAGCTAGCGAATCAACCGCAGTCTATGAAAAACGCAAAGTGATACAAGGTGCGGAATTTAACACTCTGCTAGCAGCCACAGACCTGGACAAATACGATCTAATGTGGAGCGGCGGTGACTGCACTATATGCCAGCCACTAAATGGCACAGCCTATGGCAACTGGACGACACCACCACCATTGCATTACAATTGTGACTGCATAATAACAGTAGAAGCAAAGAATAGTATATAATAGTGTAAAATCGTATAATTTAACTCTTGAACTTAATACAAACAGCCCAGCAATAGAACAATGCCTAGCCTAATTAAAGCAATGCTATCCTCAGAAGTCGTAAAAGACGGATCAGATCTGCCAGAAGACATACAATATATGCCTCCTGGTATGCACGAAATCAACGCATCCTCTAACGGAGAGCCGATCAATATGATGGTCACAGTCGATGCAGAATCTGCAACAGCACTAGACACATACCTCCAGGATAAGATCACAGCAGCCCATGACGGCAATACTGATCGCCCATTTTTTGATTTTAACCACGATGACCGCGAAGCGGCAGCATGGCCTACAAAAATATACTGGGCAGGTGACGATAAACTTACCGGCGGAGTCAGAGCTAAGGTTGAATGGTCTGGAGCAGGTATGAAAGCTATAAAAGAGAAGCTATTTAGACGATTCTCGCCTAGTTTTATACCGGATGAATACGGCAAGGTCATAAGCTCAGATACAAATATGGGCGGTCTGGTCAATCGAGCAGCCTTCCAGTCTATCCAGCCTCTTTTTGCAAAAAGCACAGCTAAACCGGAAGATGACTGCAAAGCAGCCATACGGCTGGAGCTTATGACAATACAAACAAAACAAACCCTTAAAAAACATGGACAAGTCTCTTAGCATTATAAACGCAAAAATAGAAGCAACACTTGATAAAGTAGATTGCATAGGATTTACTGACGAAGCACGAGATGCTTCACAACGTGCCCGGGCAATGCTAGGATGGCCTGGACTCAGCCAGACCTGGTCACAAGGCAGCAAAAACTCTAGAAAGCAGCCCTGGCAAAAGAAAGATCCGAAAGACTGGACTCAAAAAGAAGCTAAGAGTGCCGTAGATTCACTAAAACAGATGCAGGAAGATGGAGAAACAGATTCTAAAGAATATAAAGACCTAATTATTGCGTGTGATACCTTTGTATCTGGTGATAGATCAAACGATGCTAGCACATACCAGGAAACAAATATCATGGAGAATGCTATAGAAGACGCAGACATCCCAGGCATAGATGGCA
>Ga0209502_10002311_pt1 | contig 16006 bp, 17 predicted proteins | sample ArcticOcean_MG_C_10_FD_187442 | JGI IMG/M metagenome (GOLD analysis project Ga0209502, IMG submission 187442) | Marine microbial communities from western Arctic Ocean - ArcticOcean_MG_CB11_90 (SPAdes) (version 2) | ecosystem: Environmental > Aquatic > Marine > Oceanic | place: Arctic Ocean...
ATGTGCGGAGGAATATCAACTACCTGTAGAGTATCCAGCTACTTTAAGAGATCCAGAAATAGTCAATAAAATCAAGGAATTAAACCCAGATATCATCTTTGTCATTGCCTATGGTTACATCCTTCCGAAAGAGATTATAGAGATACCAAAACTAGGTTGTTTTAATTTACATGGTTCATTATTACCAAAATATAGAGGCGCTGCTCCAATTCAAAGATCAATTATTGCAGGAGATAAAATTACAGGTATATCATTCATTCAAGTGGATGAAGGTCTTGATACGGGGGATATTGTTTTAGATGCTGAACTACCCATTAAAGCTGAAGATACGTATCAAGATTTAGAAAAAAATTTATCACAACTAGGCAAAACTTTATTGCCTGAATTTTTTACCAAGTTGTCTGCTAATAAAATTCCACAAGATAATAATGAAGCAACCTACGCCCATAAGATTGATAAAAAAGAAGCTAAAATCGATTGGAATGATAATGCACAATTAATTAATCAAAAGATACGAGCACTCAACCCCAATCCTGGTGCGTGGTTTGAAATGGATAGTAAAAGAATTAAAGTTATGAGTTCAAAAGTTATTGAAATGAGCGGTAACGCTGGTGAAATTTTAAATGATGAATTTATTATTGCTTGCGGTGAAAATGCTTTGCAACCAACTACTCTAAAAAAAGAAGGCAAAGGTCTGGTTACACTTGCTGAATTTCTAAAAGGTAACAAAGTTGCTACAGGCACAAAATTATAAATGCGTTATAAAATAATTATTGAATATGATGGCACTCCTTTTGTTGGATGGCAGCGTCAAGACAATGGTTTGTCAGTGCAAGAATGTATCGAAACTGCGATTGAAAGTTTATTCCAAGAAAAGCCAACATTGTTTGGTGCCGGTCGAACTGATTCAGGGGTGCATGCAACTGGTCAAGTAGCACACTTTGATATAACCACTAAAGAACTTGATACTTATTCTATAAAGACTGGTTTAAATCATTATCTTAAAGTTTATCCAATTTCTATTTTAGATGTGACCGAAGTTGATGCGGAATTTCACTCGAGGTTTGATGCGATAGAACGCAAATATCTCTATCGAATTATTAATCGCACTTCACCGCTATCAATTGAAAAAGGTAGAGCTTGGCTAGTGATGAAAAATTTAAACTTAGAAAAAATGCAAGAATGTGCATCTGTTATTGAAGGTAAGCATGATTTTACAACATTTCGTTCAGTTAACTGTCAGTCAAAATCAGCCATCAAAACACTTACTAGCTGTAAAATTACTCGTCAAGACGACAATATTTACTTTGGTTTTGTAGCCCCATCTTTTTTACAACATCAAATCAGATCCATTGTTGGGACCATAAAAATGGTGGGTGAAGAACTCTGGGAAGTTGAGCGTTTTCAACAATCTTTAGAGGCCAAAGACCGTAGCAAGTGTGGTGCCTTAGCTCCTGCGGATGGTTTATATTTTATGGAAGTAAAATACTAAAAACAGGCTTGTTAAATGTTTGCTATGAAGTGCTAGTCGATATACAAAACAGACTACGGAGGTCTACATAATTCGCGTTGTGATGACTTCCGTAACTTTTATTATGTAATCTGTTGTATATAGAGAGTTTGTAAAAAGAAAAAAATGTCTAAATTATCTAAACCACCACAGCCAAAAAAGATTCCCAAAACACTTATTGCACATGGTGATGAACGGATTGATGACTACTATTGGTTGCGAGATGATACTCGTAAAGATCCAGAAGTTATTTCTTATTTAGAAGCTGAAAATCAATATTTAGAAGATTGGTTTGCAGCCAATAATGATTGTCGGCAAGAAATTTATGAAGAGTTAGTAAGCTTCATTCCACCAAAAGAAGTTTCCATGAAGATTAAGTATGGAGCTTATTTGTATTTCTCTGAAATTACATCTGACCAACAATATAAAACTTATTATAGAGAATTAGATGGTAATAAGGAATTGGTTTTAGACGTCAATGCTATGGCGGAAGGTTTAGAATATTTTAATATTGCTTCGGTAGTACCATCATCCGATAATTTACTAATTGCTTATGCTGAAGATTTATCTGGTCGGCGGGAATATAATATTAAAGTTAAAGATTTAACCTCAGGTGAGATTATAGATAATACGATTCAAAATAGCTCAGGTAGTGTCGTGTGGGATAAGCAAAATACATCAATTTACTATGCCCAAAAAGATCCAGTTACTTTAATTGAGAATAAAGTGTTTAAACATAAGCTTGGTACTGATGCGAGTGAAGATATTTTAATCTATGAAGAAAAAGACTCTGAGTTTCATTTGAGCATTTATGAGTCTCGAACTAAAAAATATCTGAATATCTATATTAGTAAAACTGAAGCTTCAGAAACTTGGTTACTTGATTTAGAAGATGAAACAAGTAAGCCATTTTGTGTATTAACTAGATCAGAAAAACATCTTTATTCAGTAGAAGACACACCTGAGTGTTTTTATGCGATCAGCAACGCTGATGATAAGAAGAATTTTGAGTTCATGAAATTTAATCATGCGGCCATTAATAATTATGCGAAGTGGGAGACCGTAATTGAGCATAACCCAAATGTGTTAATAGAAGATTTTGAGGCTTTTCCTAACTATATTTACCTCGAAGTACGAGAAGATGGGCTACCGAAGATCTTAAAAATGCATCGAGAAACTTTGGCTAAAAACTACATTGAATTTAGTGAACCAGCTTTTAGCTGTTACTTAGCAACTAACAATGATTACTTAGCTGAAGAGTTTTATTACGGTTACTCCAGTCCTAAAAAACCAAGTTCTATTTTTAAAGAAAATATTGCCATCGGAACAAGTGAATTAGTGTGGCAGCAAAGTGTAAGCAATTATGATGAAACATTATATGAAGTTGAACGTTTAAAAATTACCGCACGCGATAATACTAAGGTACCAGTATCATTAGTTTATAAAAAAGGTGTTGATCTGAAGAATGCACCTGTGCTGGTATATGGCTATGGATCGTATGGCATTATTATTGATGCAGCTTTTCGAACTTCAATCTTACCTTTATTAAATCGTGGATTTGTATTTGCTGTAGCCAATATAAGAGGTGGCTCTGAGATGGGTCGACACTGGTATGAAGATGGCAAAATATTAAATAAATTAAATACTTTTTATGATTTTATTGATGCAACTAAAGCTTTAGTACAGCAAGGTTATGGCAATGCTAAAAATGTATATGCTATGGGGGGCAGTGCTGGTGGTTTATTAATGGGAGCAGTAATTAATATGGAGCCAGAATTGTATACCGGTATCATTTCAGCGGTACCATTTGTGGATGTAGTTACGACGATGTCCGATGAATCAATTCCTCTGACTACTTTTGAATATAAAGAGTGGGGCAATCCAGCTAACAAAGAAGAATACCATTACATTAAAAGTTACTCACCTTATGACAATATTAAACCAGCAAAATATCCTGCGGTATTAGTCACATCCAGTTTGCATGATTCTCAAGTGCAGTATTATGAACCTGCTAAATATGTTCCAAAGCTACGTGATAATACTACTTCCAGTAATCCAATATTAATGAAAATGAACCTGACGGGAGGGCACGCTGGTTTGAGTGGTCGACTGAATGCCTTGGAAGAAAGCGCGCTTGATAATGCTTTTTTAGTAAATTTAGTTAGCAGCTAAACTAGATTATAAATTACAATAAAGTGCAGAATTGCTGCGATAATTACCAATATATGGAAGAATTCATGAAAGCCAAAAACACTAGGCGATAGTTTTGGTAATCTTAATGCGTAGGTTGTAGCTCCTAGTGAATACACAACTCCACCAACAATTATTAACATCAATTTTATGAAGCTTAATGAGGCTACTAGAATTGGCATAAACGGAAATGCTACCCAGCCCGCAGCTAAGTAAATAGACGCTCTTAAGAAACGGTGAATTTTAGAAAAGAAAATTGCTTGAATGATACCAATTGTAGCAACACTCCAAATAATAATTAGTAATTTAATTCCACTTTCAAATGGAAGAGCCAACAGACAGATAGGAGTAAAAGTTCCAGCGATCATTAAAAATATGCCACTATGGTCTAATTTGCGTAATCGTTGCTTTATTTCAATTGTGGTATTTGTCCGATGATAAAGTGCGCTAAAACCAAACATTGATAATACTCCAACTGAATAAACGAGAGTAGATATAGTTTCAGTAGAATTAGTACTTTTAAAAATTAAAAATGCACATGCAATTATTGACACAAAAAACATGAAGTGGTGACTTGAGCCACGAAATTTTGGTTGATTCAATGTAACTTGCATACATTGAGGTTAATAGATTCTAATATAAATTAAATACTTAATGATGCTCTTTTAGGTCTTTTTCAATATCCTCGTGATCGCCTACAACTATATGATTCTTACTTTTAATTACGTATCTTTCTAAAATAGGAATTGCCAGCAAAGGAATTAATCCACCTAAAACAATACCCACAACCATTGAACGAACATGTGGATCAATCAAACTCGCAACAAGATCAGCTACGATATGAGCTAGGGCAGCCCCTATTATTCCAGCTATATACCCATTACTCATTATTTTTAGTAATCGATTAATACTCCAGCCAGAGTAATAGCCAACTAACATGATTGCTACATGTACAAAGCCAAATATAAAGCCTCGCATGTTAGACTGTATATTAACTAAATATAATTCGAGAATGTGTTCCATTAAGTACAGCTTTTACAATTAGAAAATATTTCAGTATCAAAATTTATCATATCAAATTTCTTTATTTTTTTTCTTTGTGGATCAGAAAATCCTAATTTAGTGATTATTTCTTCTGATATACCACATTTCTTACATATTGCTAGAATAGTATTATGATTTTCCTGATGCGAATGATTACACAGGGTATAATTTTTATTGAAATTAGACTTATGTATTAAACCTTTATCTGTAAGGTTTTTTAATGAACGATAAATTGTCATTGGCTGTACTTTTTTAGTTTTTTGCACCTTATCTAAAATTTCATAAGCCGTAAGATTCTTCTTGGATTTTTTAATTATCGCAAAAATAATTTCATCATTATTCATAAATTACCTCTAATTTAAAAACTTTAATTAAGTTATGTTATAACATAACATTTTATTATAGACATTTCAAATATTTTTATTTAAAAGGTTATTTTTTAACTAATAATTTATTTGGAGTATTTATGAGATTTATTTTATCGCTGTACGTAGTTTTAAGCTATTCAATGTCAACTGTTTTAGCGGAGGAATCGAGACAAGTTGATAAACATGAACATGGTGTTGGTGAGCTAAATATTGCAATAGACGGCTCACTTGCAGAATTTGAATTTATGTTGCCAGGAGCTGATATTGTAGGGTTTGAGTATGAAGCTAAAAGTGATGAAGATTTAGCGAAAATCGAAAATGCTCTTTTGGTGCTTGAAAACTATGAAAATCTTTTTGCTCTTACTAAGAATAGCAAGTGTGTATTGGCTGATCTTGACTATCACCTAAGTGGTGAAGAACATGATGAACACGCAGATGAAGAACACGCAGATGAAGAACACGCAGATGAAGAACACGCAGATGAAGAACACGCAGATGAAGAACACGCAGATGAAGAACACGAAGAGCACGCTGATGAAGAAAGTCACACTGAGTTTTATGCAAAATACTCATTTAAATGTGATAATATAAAACAGCTTGATAAGGTTGAATTTTCATACTTTAAAACTTTTCCAAATTCATCTGAATTAGAGGTACAATTTGTGTCTGATATAGGTTCAAATGCGTTTGAAGTAGAGGCAGATAAACCAGTAATAATACTAAAGGGGTTACTATAATTTGGCTGAAGCAATTATTAATATCACTGATTTAAAATTTCAATGGACAAAGGATAAAAGCTTTAGTTTTAGCATACCGAAGTTATTAATTGAAAAAGGTGAAAGTGTATTATTGTTGGGTGAAAGTGGCTCAGGTAAGACTACTTTATTATCTCTTATTGGAGGATTTATTCCTCCAATAAAGGGGAATATAAATATTAAAGAAACTAATATTGGCTCACTATCAGCTAAGCAACGTGATCAGTTTCGCGCCGATCACATTGGAGTTATTTTTCAACAGTTCAATCTTTTATCCTATGCAAAAGTAATTGATAATATTTTATTGCCTCTGCACTTTTCCAAACAAAGATCTCAAAATGTTAAAAATCCAATAACTGCTGCTGAAAATCTTTGTAATGCACTTCGGCTCCCTGACAGAATAAAGAGCATGCAGGCTAAAAATTTAAGTGTTGGTCAGCAGCAACGAGTAGCAGTAGCTAGAGCATTAATTGGTGATCCAGCATTAATTATTGCAGATGAACCTACCTCTTCATTAGATGCAAGTGCTAGAGAAATTTTTATGGAGTTAATGTTTTTACAGATTAAACAATCAGCCTCCACACTTTTAATGGTGTCACACGATCAATCATTAGCTAAAAAATTTGATCGAGTTATTAATATTAATGAAATTTTAATAAGGGAATATTAATGATTTTATTTCGTTTAGCATTTCAATCATTATTTGCGCGTATGCTTACTGTGAGTATGACCATAATAGCAATTTCATTGTCATTGACTTTATATTTGAGTGTAGAAAAACTAAGAACCTCTGCCCATACTAGCTTTATAGACACAATTTCAAAAACTGATTTAATTATTGGAGCCCGCAGTAGTCCGGTGCAACTTTTATTGTATTCTGTATTTAGAATTGGAAATTCAACTAATAATATAACTTGGGAAAGCTATGAAGATATAGCCAATAGGTCTGAAGTTGAATGGATAGTGCCAATATCTTTAGGTGATAGCCATAAAGGGTTTCGAGTTATGGGTACCACCATTGATTATTTTAGTCGCTACAGGTTCAGAGGTGGCCAATCTATTTCTTTAGATCGGGGTGAAGTATTTTCAGATTTATATGATGTTGTTATTGGCGCAGAAGTTGCCAATAAACTAAAATATTCTATAGGGGACCCATTGATTGTAAGTCATGGACTAGCTTCTTTTACGACTCACGCCGATCAACCATTTCGAGTTAAGGGTATATTAGATCGAACAGGCACACCCGTTGATCGTACTGTTATTGTGAGCTTAGAAGCGCTTGAAGCAATTCATGTGGACTGGTCAAATGGAACAATGATTCCAGGTAAAAAAACTAAAATCGAAGTCATACGTGATATGGATTTATCACCTAAGAATATTTCATCTGCTTTGGTTGGGGTTAATACTAAATTACAAATATTCAAATTGCAGAGATGGATTAATGATTATACAGAAGAACCACTCCTGGCAATAGTTCCAGGCGTAGCACTGCAAGAACTATGGTGGATTATTGGCTCGGTTGAGAATGTCTTATTGGCTATTTCTATTTTAGTTATTTTTACAACCTTATTAGGAATGGCAGCTATAATTTTTTCAAACTTAAATGAACGCAGAAGAGAAATGGCTATTTGGAGAGCTGTTGGAGCATCTCCCTTCACTGTATTTAGCTTATTAATCATGGAAGCCTTCTTAATTTCACTGTTAAGTTGCTTACTTAGCGTTGTATTATTATATGCCTCTTTAAATTTACTCCATTCATGGATTGATCAAACATATGGTATTTGGATTAATATAAATATGTTAAGCTTTAATGAAATTATGATATTCATTTACTTTATCTTAGCAGCCTTATTGATAAGTTTATTGCCAGCAATTAGAGCTTACTGGTTCTCTATTAATGATGGGATGACTATAAAAATATAATGACTAAAATAACTCTTAGCATAATTAAAAAACTTTTTTTAAGTTTTGGAGTATTAATACTATTACTTGCAAATTCTAATTCAGCAAACGATACAGAAATAGGTTGGAATGACTTAATACCTTGGACTGCTGTTTTTACTCCAAGTGAAGTAAAATTTAATGACAAGTTAGATGGTAAAATAGTTAAAATACCTGGGTACATAGTTCCGTTAGATTATTCGGGCACTGGTGTAACTGAATTTATGTTGGTGCCGTATGTTGGTGCATGCATTCATGTGCCACCACCGCCACCTAACCAGCTAGTTTATGTCACAACAGACAAGCCTTGGGATACAATGACTTTATGGGAGCCTGTATGGGTTACCGGAGAAATAGTTATTAAATCTCAAACAAATGAATGGGCGGAAACTGGCTATGAAATTAGTGCAGATAAAATTGAATTTTATGATTATTAATTAAAATACTTTTTAATAATTTCTTCATAAATTTTTGCCAAGTTCTCAATATCTTTAACAGCTACATGTTCATCAACTTGATGTGCTGTAGAGCCAACTAAACCAAATTCTGCAACTTCACAATAATCTTTAAAAAATCTTGCATCACTCGTACCACCAGTTGTACTAAATTCTGAATTTAAACCAGTGACCAAATCAACCGCTTCTTTAATCTTTTTGGTAAAGTCGCTTTCTTTAGTCAAAAATGGTTGAGCTGAGTTTCTAAACTCAATAGTAGATTTATATTCAGTATTTAATAGTTCTTGGTCAGTTATCTCTTGAAGCAACTTCATTAGACCATCTTCTGTTTGCAAAATGTTATAACGAATATTTATTTGAGCTGTGGCCGAATGAGGCACCACATTATCAGCCGTATTATCAGCATCAATTTTTACAATCTCAATATTGGTTGGTGGAAAATCTTCAGTACCTTCATCTAATTTTAGGTCTACGATTTTACTTAATACTTTTGTTAGTGCATCAATGGGATTTAAAGTCCATTGCGGATAAGCTACATGACCTTGAATTCCAATGATTGAAATATTAGTTGTAAGACTACCACGGCGACCAATTTTGATCATTTCACCTAGTTGAGCAGGGCATGTAGGTTCACCAACAATGCACGAGTCAATCTTTTCACCATTTTTAGTAATAGCCTCTAAAACTTTTTGAGTACCATTTATTGCTGGGCCTTCTTCATCATTAGTAATTAACAAACTTATAGTACCCTTGAAGTCTCCAGTTTTAATAAAATTACTAGCAGCCGCAGTAAATGCGGCAATAGCAGACTTCATATCTGCGGTGCCACGACCATATAAATTACCATCTTTAATTACAGCATCAAATGGATCATTGGTCCAAGAAGCGCTATTACCAACAGGAACAACGTCAGTGTGACCGCCAAAACATAAATGAGGTGCGCCTTCACCATAGCTAGCAAATAAATTATCAACCGCTTCAGTACCGGTTTCTTCAAAAGGCATGCGAGTACACCTGAAGCCAATTTCTTCTAACTGGTCTTGCAGTGTTTGTAATACACCGGCATCAGTAGGAGTAACACTAGGGCATGAGATTAGTGATTGAGTAAGTTTTACTGGATCAATGCTTGATGCAGACATTTTTTTCTATTCCCTTAATAGATCATTAATAGAAGTTTTAGATCGTGTTTGGGCATCAACTGTTTTAACAATTACAGCACAATATAACCCTGGTTTTGATGGATCTTTATTCGGTAGGTTACCAGGAACAATTACTGAGTAGGCAGGTACTTCACCATAAGTTATTTCACCTGTTTCACGATTTATAATTTTAGTAGAGGCACCAAGATATACACCCATTGATATTACAGATCCTTCACGCACGATAACACCTTCAGCAACTTCTGATCTTGCGCCGACAAAACAATTGTCTTCAATAATAACTGGGTTAGCTTGCAATGGTTCTAAGACGCCACCAATTCCAACTCCACCTGAGAGGTGGCAATTCTTTCCTATTTGTGCACATGAACCAACAGTAGTCCACGTATCCACCATGGTTCCATCATCAACATAAGCGCCAATATTTACAAATGATGGCATCAAGACAACATTTTTTCCAATGTATGAACCTTTACGCACGACACCATTAGGCACATGACGATAACCAGCTGTCTTCCAATCATCTTCACTCCAATTAGTTGTTTTGCCTTCAACCTTATCGTACCAAGTGGTATATGGACCTTGAATCAACTTATTTGAATTTAAACGAAATGATAATAGAACTGCTTTTTTAATCCATTGATTTACAATCCATGCATCACCTTGCTTTTCTGCAACGCGGATTGAGCCATTATCTACTAGGCCGATAGTGCTATTAACATGTTTAATTAACTCAGCATCTGTTGCATCTAGATTAGCAATATTATCCCAAGCAGTTTCTATAAAGTTTTTAGTCTCAGTAGTATCCATTTTAATAGTCCTTATTATTTTGAAATTAATGTTCCAGCACCTTTTTTAGTAAATAGCTCCAATACTGTTGCGTTTGGATTACGGCCATCAATAATAACAACACCCTTAACGCCTTTTTTAATAATGTTGAAGCATGTTTTTATTTTTGGCAGCATTCCACCTTTTATTGTACCATTTTTTATAAATTTTGAGGCTTTTTTTTCATCTAGCTCAGCTATTAATCTCTTTTTATTATCTAAAACACCGACCACATCTGTTAACAGGATAAGTCTTTCAGCTTTCAATTTTTCTGCAACATAGCCTGCTGCCGTATCGGCATTAATATTATAAGTATTGCCAGCATTATCAAAACCTAATGGTGAGATTACTGGAACGATACCTTGTTTTAATAAATCTAAAATATAATTTTTATCTAGACTAGTAGGTGTACCAACAAAACCAATTTTTCCATTCAACATTTTTTTGGCACCAATAATCTTTTTAGTAATACCATTAATTGATTTTGCAGAACCACCACATTGGTTAATATTACTTACAATCATTGGATTAAGTTCTCGACCAACAATTCTTTTAACAATACTTAAGATACGCTTCGTAGTAACACGCAAGCCTTGATACTCTTGATCTTTAATTTTTTGCTTTAACATCTCTTTTTCAATTTGGGGACCACCACCATGAACGATGACAATTTTTAAGCCTAACTGATTGAACAATGAAATGTTTCTTGCAAATGATTTTACAATTTTTTGGTTACTAAGTGCAAAGCCTCCATATTTTATAACAATAATTTTATTTTCATAAAAATTGGCAAAGTCTAAAGCTTGTTTATGAAATGCTTTTCCTTGAGGCCAAAGATAATTCAAAACTTTTGCTCTTTGTTGAGCAATATCTACGTTACTACCCATGATGATTAATTAGTTTTTATGTTAGTGCGGCGGACAATAACCCACTGCTGAATAATTGATAACAAGTTGTTAGTTGTCCAATAGATTACAAGTCCCGCTGCAAACTGTGATAACAAGACGGTAATGAAGAATGGGAAGAACATAAAGATCTTCGCTTGAATTGGATCTGGTGGTGCTGGATTAAGCTTTTGTTGGATGTACATAGTTAGACCCATTAAGATTGGCCAAACTCCTATTACAAGAAATGATGGTGGATCCCAAGGGATCAGACCAAAGAGATTGAATAGTGATGTTGGATCTTTAGCTGATAAGTCCTGAATCCATCCAAAAAATGGTGCATGACGCATCTCTAGAGAAACGAATAACATCTTATAAATAGCAAAGAAGAACGGTATTTGAATTAGAATTGGTAAACAGCCCGAAACAGGATTTACTTTTTCTTTTTTATATAATGTCATCAACGCTTGCTGTTGTTGTTGACGATCATCTTTATGCAACTCTTTCAGCCTTGTCATTTCAGGCTGTAATTTTTTCATTTTAGCCATTGAAACAAATGACCAGTTGGCTAGTGGGAAAAATAATATTCGCGTCATTGCTGTTAAAATAATAATCGCAACCCCAAAATTACCCGTTAGATCAAACAAGTAGTAGATAATATAAAATAAAGGTTTAGTTAAAAAATAAAACCAACCCCAGTCTATTGAGAGATCAAAGTTATAAAACCCATACTCTTCTTGATAAGCATCGATTACTTCAGCTTCTTTAGCGCCAATAAAAATATTACTCGATGTTTCATATGAACTGCCAGCATTTACAATTGTTGAATCTTGACTACGAAAGTAAGCAGTATAATTATTATCGTAACTAAATATTCCTTTAAAAGATTCACCTTGTTCTGGAATTAAGGCTGTTAGCCAGTATTTATCTGTAAAACCTAACCAACCATTATTACTATCAAAGTTATAAACTTTATCGTCAGCCAAATCATCATAATCAATTTGTTCTAATTTTTCATCAAGAACACCAACTAGACCCTCATGTAGAATAAACATGCCCGATAAATCAGGCGTACTTTCACGAGTAATTTTTGCTGCGTTATTAACAATAATACTATTCGTGCCATTATTTATAATGTTCTGGGTGATCTCAAATAAATATTCATCACTTAGTGCGATTGTTGATTGAAATGTTTGTCCAGTATCATTTTTCCATTCAAATGTAAGCGGGCTTTCAAGGGTTAATACATTGTTATAACCTGTGAGCTTCCATGGAGTATTTCTGTTTGGAATATCAAAGTCACTATTCTTAGCTTGTATCCAACCAAATGAAACCTCGTGGCCATTGCCGGTTTTGAGTGGGCTTAAAAATCTAATATTAGCTGAGTCTTTATCTAGAGTTTCTTGGTATGCTTTTAGAGTTATATCATCAATTATTAGACCATTAAGTCTAATTGATCCTGAAATTCCAGGCGTATTAATCTCTATTCTTGGCGAGTCTGAAATACTATCTTCCACAGATAACATTTCTGGTTCTTCAATAATTTTTAATGATTCATCTAAAGTTCCAAGACCAAGATTTGACTCGGAGTTGGCAACTTCTGATTGTTGGATGGTTGCAGTTTCTTCTGGAATCATTGGTGGATCAAAGTAAACACTCCATAACAACAAGATTCCAACTGAGAGGGCTGTGGCTAATATAATATTTTTAGTATCCATAATTATTATTTCTTTGGTACTGGATCATAGCCTTCAGATCCACCTAATAATTTAATGGGATGACATTTTGCAATACGTTTGACACTTATGTAGGTACCCTTGAATACACCGTGAGTTTGAATTGCTTCTTTAGCATAATGTGAACAAGTAGGATCAAATCGACATGAAGATGGAAAATAGGGTGACACTAATCTTTGGTAGCCGATAATTATCAAAACTAATAAATTTTTAAATATGTTCATTTGTGTATTTTTGTTAGTGCGGTTTTAAATTCTTTTTTAAGTACTTCAAAGTCTTCAGTAATAATATTTTTCTTTCCTATTAAAACATAATTCCAACTATTTTTACCATGGTCGTGAATCACATCTGCAACAATTTGTCTTAATCTTCTTTTTATTCTATTTCTTATGACGGCGTTACCATTTTGTTTTGTAACGGTATAGCCAACTTTTATTATATTTTCATCAGTTACCTTTAATGCTTGTAAAAGAAACGAACTACTTCTTAAAAATTTACCATTTTTAGCAGCTTGAAAGTCTTTTGATGTTTTGAGTGTTTGAAGAGTAGCCATCAAGCTTCATATAGTATTAAGCAGAAAGTTCTTTTCTGCCTTTAGCGCGGCGGCGTGCAAGGATAATTCTACCACTTTTTGTGCCAGATCTTGCTCTGAACCCATGCCTGTGTTTTTTTACTATATTAGATGGTTGAAATGTTCTTTTCATTTTATTTAATAATTTTTACTTGTGGAATGCGTTATAAATTGCAAACTATAGATAGTCAAATAGTATTAAAAGTCACAAAAATTATGTTTAAGAAAAAATCAATTTATTGGGTAATATTCAGTATTATCGCTGTTTTTGCGATTTATTTCATAGGAAATAATAACCCCATCTCAATGGAATTCATAGTCACTCAGAACGGTTTTTTTAGGGAATTTATAGCTGAGAAGCCAGTTTTTGCCATTTTAATTACTACCTTAGTGTTAACCATAAACATTGCCGTGATGGGATTTGCATCTCCTGTCGTCATTTTGGCTGGGTTTTATTTTGGCTTTTATAATGGTTTAGCTATTGCCATAATAGGCGAAACTATTGGTGCCATGATTGTATTCACATACGCTAGATATTTTTTTAAGAGCTTTTTTACTAAACGATTAGGTCATCGTTTTGATAAAATCAAAGAAGGCTTTAATTCCAATGCTATTAGCTACTTGTTGTTTATAAGAATTATTGGGGGGATCCCGTTTGGAATTCAAAATTTACTTCCTGCAATTTTTGATATGAAGCTTAGAGACTATTTTATAGCGACAATATTCGGAGTTATACCTTGGGCCTACATTCTGGTCAGCATAGGCAGTGGTATTAATGATATTGTTGAAGCAAAAGAATTTAATAGCTCTATGTTATTGGACTCAAGCTATCTAATGCCAATATTTGTTGTAGCCGCAATAGTTTTAGTACCCGTTATATATAAAATAATTAAAAAAAGATTTCTAAGTTAAGTCCAATCAAGTAAGTTAAGCCATTCTATGTGCGCCGGTGGCTCAGCTGGATAGAGCACCAGACTACGAATCTGGGGGTCAGGAGTTCGAATCTCTTCCGGCGCACCACTAATATAAAAATGATTTAAAACTATATGACACTAACTAATCACCAAAAAGGTATCCTATTAGCTTTTGCTGGCGTTATGCTTTTAACCCCAGATAGTTTATTGATTAGGCTAATTACAATAGATACTTGGAGTTTATTATTTTATCGAAGTTTAATACCAGGTATTTTTTTATTATTATGTTTAATTGCTTATGCTAGAAAAAACTTCTTCAAGTTTTTTTTTAATGCGGGCAAACTCGGTTTATTAAATTCTATTTTTATTGTTGGTAGTAATATTTTTTTTATTCTAGCGCTACAGAACACTAATGTAGCCAATGCATTAGTAATGGTGAGTTTAGTTCCATTAATAGCTGCAATTATTTCATTTATTTTTCTTCGTGAGCGATTAGATTTTTTTACAAACGCTGCCATATTTTTATGTTTACTGGCAGTCATATTTATATTCTATGACTCAATTGGTTCGGGAAGAATCTTAGGAGATATTTTTGGAATATTAACAGCAGTTTCTGTCGCTAGTAGCCTTGTGGTCATAAGATCTGCTGCAGATAAAAATTTTATACCTTCTTATGTGATGGGTAAATTAATAACAGCTGTAATTTCATCAATGCTTTTGACTAGCTTTGTAATTGGTGGAGTAGATTTATCATATATATTCCTGATGATCTTTACGGTTGGATTCTCATTTATTTTAATAACATTTGCCCCAAGATTTATTTCAGCCTCAGAAGTAGGATTGTTTTTTCTACTGGAAACAGCATTAGGGCCAATTTGGGTTTGGTGGTTTATTGATGAAATACCAACCCAAAATACTATTATAGGAGCTATATTTATAGTATTTATTATTTTTATTCACTCTATCTATATGGTAAAAAAGTCTGATGGCTAAATTACTAATTAGAACGATCCCATTTATACTAATTCTTTTGGTGGTTAGTTGTGCTCAACCACAAGGAACTTTACCTGAATATAATCAGCAACTTTCTATAGAAGAACAAAAAATACAAAATCAATTATTTGCTGATAGTTGGCTTAAAACTTACATAGATGTTTCTGAAACTGGATTAAACATATTATTTAACGCAGTCGATCTTTGTAAGGAAGAAGATCAAATTTTTGGTATAGGAGTTGATATTGCAACTCGTTACGATGGGCCAGAGGCAATTAGATCGGAATTAACTAAAGCACTACTTTTATCTGATGAAATTACAGTAGTTGCTACTGGTATCAATACGCCAGCCCGAAATGCAGGCTTAAAAGCTGGAGACAAAATTATAGAGATTAATAGTTTTGCAGCTCCATATGGTATTGATGCTAACGCTGAATTTTATAAAACAATTAGAGAAAGCAATGATAAAAAACACAAGCTTTTGATTAATAGAAATGGACAAGATTTAGTTATTAATGTGCAGTCAAAGAAGCGTTGTAGATTTGGCTACTATGTAGATTTAGATAATAATACTTTTAATGCTTTTGCAGATGGAAATTATATAGCTCTTTCTTTGCGTATGGCTAAATGGCTTGCTCAAGATGAGCTGGGAATAGCATT
>Ga0209502_10002312_pt1 | contig 16006 bp, 12 predicted proteins | sample ArcticOcean_MG_C_10_FD_187442 | JGI IMG/M metagenome (GOLD analysis project Ga0209502, IMG submission 187442) | Marine microbial communities from western Arctic Ocean - ArcticOcean_MG_CB11_90 (SPAdes) (version 2) | ecosystem: Environmental > Aquatic > Marine > Oceanic | place: Arctic Ocean...
TCAAAAAGGACCAACTAATCTTGATCCAGGTAATACACTAACATTACTTAATAACGCACTTTCATCAGGAGGATTTTCATTGGAAGTTGCTAAAAACTATAAACTAAAAAAACCTCTAATTATTTACAATTATTTTTCAAAAAATTTAAAAAATAAAATATTAAATAACAAAAACTCCATAAAGTTAAATTCAGGATCTGAACTGACACTGATTGATTTTAATGATGGTCACGAGCAAAGTAATTTTATTAAAAATACAATAGAAACAATATCTTTAGATGAGAATGCTGTTTTGAAAAATATTTTAATTCAAGAATCAAAAAGTAATGGTCATTTTTATAAATATATACAAGGTTCTTTAGAGGGTGGGTCTAATTATGAAAACTATATTTTAAGTTCTGGCTTAAAGCTAAACAAAATTGAAATTGAAATAAACTTAAACAAAGATAATAGTAGCTGCAGTATTTATTCAGCCTTAAACTTACTAGAAGATCAACATCAAGAAATTAAAACACGCATAAATCATAATTCACCAAACTGTAAAAGTTATCAAAAGATTAAGAATGTATTAAATGATAAAAGCAGAGGTATTTATCAGGGAAAAATATTTGTAGAAAAAATAGCTCAAAAAACTGATGCATATCAGTTAAGCAAAGCTTTAATTTTAAATGATGACGCTGAATTTGATGCAAAACCAGAGTTAGAAATATACGCAGATGATGTAAAATGTTCTCATGGCTCCACATCTGGAAGCATAGATTCTGATGCTGTTCACTACTTAATGACAAGAGGTATACTAAAAAAAGAGGCCATAAGACTTTTAACTAATGGTTTTCTCAATGAGATATTAGAAAATATAACTATTAGTGAAGTAAAAATTTTTTTAGAAAAAATACTAGAGAGGCAAATCAATGGACATTAAAAATCTTAAATCTGAATTTCCAATTTTTAAACAAAAAATTAATGGAAAGCCTTTAGTCTATTTAGATAGTGCTAACTCATCTCAGAAACCTAAAGCGGTCATTGATAGATTGTCTAATTTTTATGAAACAGAATTCTCCAACGTAGGGAGAAGTGTCCATACTCTAGCAGTCAAAGCAACAAACAGATTTGAAGCAACAAGAGACATACTTAAAAAATATATCAACGCACAACATAGAGAAGAAATAGTATTCACAAAAGGAGCGACAGAGTCAATTAATTTAGTCGCCTCTTCTTTTGGAGAAAAATATATTAAAGAAGGTGATGAAATCTTAATTACAGAATTAGAGCATCACTCCAACTATGTACCTTGGCACTTCCTTCGAAAAAATAAAGGAGCGGTAATTAAATTTGCACCAGTAAATAAAAATGGTGAAGTTGAAATTGATGAAATTAAAAAACTTATTTCAGAAAAAACAAAAATTATTGCTATCACTCATATTTCAAATGTAACAGGTGCTGTAACGCCAATAAAAAAAATTGTTGATATAGCTAAAGAAAAAAATATTCCAGTTTTAGTTGATGGTACTCAAGGAGCACCTCATATGAAAATTGACATGCAGGATCTTGGATGTGACTTTTATGTAATTTCATGCCACAAAATGTATGGACCTAACGGTTTAGGTGTGCTTTATGCAAAAAAAAAATGGTTAGATGATTTACCTCCATATCAAGGCGGCGGAGGAATGATAGATGAAGTTAAAAAAGACAATATAACATTTGCTGATTCACCAACCAAATTTGAAGCTGGTACCATGCAAACAGCAGAAGTGGTTGCTTTTGCAGAAGCTATAAATTTTATCGAAAAACTAGGCATTAGAAATATCGCTGCTCATGAAAATGAATTATTAGAATATGGACTAGAAAAATTAAAAAAAAATAATTCAATAAACATAATTGGCAGCCCTAAAAACAGGGGATCCGTTTTATGTTTTACTATTAAAGATATTCATCCACATGATATAGCAACAATTTTAGACGATGACGGCGTTGCTATACGAGCAGGACATCACTGCTGTCAAATACTGCACGAAAAACTAGGAATTGCAGCTACAGCTAGAGCTTCTTTTGGAGTCTATAACTCTAAAGAAGATATAGATATTTTATGCGAAGCGATTGATAATTGTAAAAAAGTATTTCATATATAAATGGAACTTAAAGAACTATATCAAGAAATTATTTTAGAACACGGTAAGAGTCCTAGAAATAAAGGAAAATGCCCTGGTTATAATCACGATGCACAAGCACATAATCCTTTATGTGGAGATAAAGTACATATTTATTTAAAATTAGATAATGAAAAAAAAGTCATAGATTTAAGTTTTGAAGGTGAAGGATGTGCTATTTCTTTAGCATCAGCCTCTATACTAACTGAAACATTAAAAGGAAAAAATTTATCTTTTACTAAAAAAGTTACTGAAGATTTTTTGAATATGGTAAAAAATAAAACAAAAATTACTCTTAATAGCCTCACTGAAGATCAAATTACCACAATAACTTCATTATCAGGTGTTCAAGAATTTCCTATGAGAGTTAAATGTGCCACAATGGTTTGGCACACTTTTTTATCTGCATTAAATAAAAAAAATAATTAGTCAATTATGAATGGATTAAAAGAAAAGGTAATTTCAGAAATTAAGAAGATCTATGATCCTGAAATACCAGTGAATATATACGAGCTAGGTTTAATTTATAAAGTTGAAATTGACGAAAAAAATAAGGTTAATGTCGAAATGACCCTCACAAGCCCGAATTGTCCAGTTGCAGAGAGTTTGCCAAATAGCGTCAAAGAGAATATAATGAAAGTTGATGGTGTTACTGATGTTGATCTTAAATTAGTTTGGGACCCACCTTGGGATAAAGATAAAATGTCAGAAGCTGCTAAATTAGAATTAAATTTATGACACAAGTAATTAGATTAAGTGAAAACGCCGCAAACAGAATAAAAGAAATTATGTCAAATGCTGATAATTTAACTATTGGCGTTAGGGTAGGCGTTCAATCCGGTGGGTGTGCAGGGATGTCTTATATTATGGAATATGCAAAAGATGTAAAAGATAACGAAGAAGTAATAGAGGACAAAGGAGTTAAAGTTTTAATTGATCCAAATGCCATTATGTATCTTTTAGGCACAGAGATGGATTATAAAAAAGAAAAATTTTCTTCTCAATTTGTGTTTAAAAATCCTAATGAAACTGAACGTTGTGGATGTGGAGAGTCTTTTAAAGTTTAATTTTTTCTAAGCCCACTATCTAAAGATAGTGTTAAATGATTTTTTTATTATTGACTGTAATACATTTCGTATTCAACTGGATGAGGAGTGTGTTCTAATTTATAAATTTCCTCAAACTTCAAAGAAATATAACCATCAATCTGATCGTCTGTAAAGACTCCACCTTGGGTCAAGAAAGATCTATCTTTATCAAGATTTTCCATTGCCTCTCTCAGAGATCCACATACTTGGGGTATTTTTTTCAATTCGTTTTCAGATAAATGGTATAAATCTTGATCCATAGATTTACCCGGATCAATTTTGTTTTTTATTCCATCTAGACCAGCCATCAACATTGCGGCGAAACCCAAGTATGGGTTCCCAGCAGCGTCAGGAAATCTAATTTCACATCTAGCTGCCTTCTTATTCATGATGACAGGTATTCTACAGGACGCAGATCTGTTTCGAGCAGAATAAGCAAGCATTACAGGAGCTTCAAAACCAGGAATTAATCTTTTATAACTATTTGTTGTTGAGTTGGTAAATGCGTTAATTGCCTTTGCATGTTTAAGGATGCCACCAATATAATAAAGTGCTTCTTGAGATAATCCCGCATACTTGTCTCCCATAAATACAGGAGTGCTTCCTTTCCAAATTGATTGGTGAACGTGCATACCAGAACCATTATCTCCTTTGATTGGTTTAGGCATAAACGTCGAAGTTTTTCCAAATGAGTGAGAAACCATCTGCACTGCATATTTGTAAAGTTGAACATTATCGGCTTGTTCAGTCAGCGTCCCAAAATACATTCCCAGTTCATGTTGACTTGGAGCTACTTCATGGTGATGTTTTTCTACTTTTATACCCATGTCTTTTAAAGCCTTTAACATTTCAGCTCTCATATCTTGAGCACTATCTACTGGCGGCACAGGAAAATAACCACCTTTGACAACTGGTCTATGTCCCATATTTCCGTTTTCATATTTTTTTCCCGAATTATAAGGGCCTTCGGAGCTATCAACAAAAAAATTACTAGTATTCATTTTATTTTCAAATCTAACATCGTCAAATGTAAAAAATTCTGGTTCTGGGCCAAAATAAGCTTTGTCACCGATGCCTAGTTTTTTTAAATATGCTTCAGCTTTTTTTGCAGTACCTCTTGGGTCTCTTTCATAAGGTTCTTTTTTTACTGCATCTAGAATGTCACAAAATAAATTAAGTGTATTATGAGAATTAAAAGGATCAACAATAGCTCTTGCTAAGTCTGGCTTTAAAATCATATCAGACTCATTAATCGCTTTCCAACCACCAATTGATGAGCCGTCAAAAAAAGTTCCCTTTTCTAACATTTCATCATCAACGATTGTTGCGTCCATTGTTAAATGTTGTAACTTTCCTTTAGGATCTGTAAATCTAAAATCAACGAATTCTATTTCTTTATCTTTCATTAATTTTAGAACATCTTTTACGCTCATTAATAATTTCCTTTGTAAGTTTTTAAAAAGATGTATTAAATATAACAGATACAGCCAATTCAATAATATAATATTAACTAATAACAGTTATGCAACTAACACATAAGTACAATCTAGAATTGAAATGAAAGAAGCAAAAGCGACAGATGTCTTTTTATTGTTACTTTTGGGTGCAATATGGGGTTCGTCTTTTTTTAATATAAAAATAGCAACATACTCTTACGATCCCTATACTTTAGCCTTAATCAGAGTGATTTTAGCAACAGTTACTATGCTAGTTGTTTCATTTCTTTACAAAATTAAAATTTATGCATTTTCTAAAAATTGGAAAACTTACGCACTAGTAGGTATTTGCAACATTACCATTCCTTTTTCGCTAATAGCTATTGGAACTAGTAAAGTTGATAGTTATTTAGCGGCTATGTTAATGAGCACAACACCAATAACCGGATCAATCTTGGCTCATTTTTTTACCAAGGATGAAAAAATAACATTTTTTAAATCACTGGGCATTATTTTGGGATTTATTGGAATCTTAATTTTGTTTTTTGATAAATTAATAATTCATGAAAGTAATTATTTTTTCGTATTATTAATTTTTATTGGATCAACTTTTTATTCAATTTCTGGCATTTTGATTTTAAAAAAATTAAAAAAATCTGGGAATTTAAATGTAACTACTTCAACAATGATTTGGTCAGTGATTACTTTACTTCCTCTTTCTTTTATATTTGAAAATCCACTTGAATCTACTCCCACACTCGAATCTACATTATCGTTGATTTACCTAGGAGTAGTTGCGACTGGCTTTGCATGGTGGTTAAGATTTAAAATACTTGCAAAAAATGGAATTGTGTTTCAAACGCAAGTGGCTTATATGATACCTGTATTTGGTGTCATATTTGGAGCATTAATTTTAGACGAACAAATCACTTGGAAAGTTTTAGTTTCCCTTGTGGTAATAGTTTCGGGAATATACATAGTAAAAAAATATAATAAATAATGTTATCTGAATTTAACTTAAATTTTTTTATTATTTTTTCTTTAATTAGTTTTTTTTCCACTTTTTTTATTACAAAATACTCCCATAAATTTTTTTCTGGATCTCTTCTTGATAAAGATTTTTTAAAACCACAGGCATTTCATAAAAAAGCAACAGGTAGAGTTGGTGGTATTGCAATTTTATTTTTATTTTGCCTATTTATTTTATCTTATTTTTTTATATTCGATATATTCTTAATAGATTATTTTACAATTTCACTACTATTGTTTTTTTTGGGTTTTTTAGATGATGTAAAAATAAAAATTAGTCCAAATATTCGTTTAGTCTTAATGCTAACCCTATTAGTATTTTGTATTAACATTTTTTCAATCCAAATAACTAAATCGGGTTTAGAATTTTTAAATTTATGGTTAGAAAATAGTATATTCCAAATATGCTTTGTGTTGTTATGTTTTTTATTTATAATAAATGGAGCTAATTTAGTCGATGGATTTAATGGACTTTTAGCTACTCATTTTTTAATAATAAATACTATTTTTCTTATAATAAATTTATCCAACCAAAACGAAAATATTTCTTTTATTTTGTCTGCGCAGATTGTAATCGTGTTATCTTTTTTGTTATTTAATTTTCCTAAAGCTAATATATTTCTAGGTGATAGCGGTTCTTATTTATTAGGATCTCTAATTGTATTAAACGCTATAAAAACTTACGAGCTGAACTCTGAAGTTTCACCTTTTTTTTTTGCAGGAGTGCTCACTTATTTGTTTTATGAAGTTTTTTTTTCTTTTATTAGAAAAGCGGTACTTAAAAAATCACCTTTAAAACCAGATAAAAAACACTTACATATGCTGTTGTATAACTGGCTTTATAATGCGAAAAAAATAAAAAACTCTAATTACCTAACTTCTCTACTTGTTAATTCTTGCTATTTACTTTTACAAATTCCACTTTTTTATTTTCAAAATAACGGATTAATTTCAAGATATTGGTTTTTCTCATCAATTGTACTTTATACTATTATATATTTTAGACTTTATAGTTTCTCTAAAAAGTAAATTGTTATATAAGCTGATCACTTAAAGTTAAATTGTGGGCAAGTGGCGGAATTGGTATACGCGCTAGTCTTAGGAACTAGTACCGCAAGGTTTAAGAGTTCGAGTCTCTTCTTGCCCACCAAGGAATTTATATGAAAATAGAAATACAAAATAAAAAAGGCTTAACTACAATTTTATCAATTATTATTGATAAAAAAATCATTCAAGAAGAACTTGATAAAAAATTATTAAAACTTCAATCAGAAGTTAGTCTTAAAGGTTTTAGACCAGGAAAAGTCCCTCCTGCAGTTATCAAAAGTCAATTTGGCAAAGCTATTTATGGTGAAGTTATTGACAAAATCTTACATGAAAGCTCAAACAAAGCTTTAGAAGAAAAAAAAATAAAAGCAGCGGGTCAACCTAAGATAGATTTAAAAACATTTGGAGAAGGTAAGGATCTTAATTACACAATAGAAGTTGACTCCTTGCCCGAGGTAAATCTTGCTAGTTTTGAAAAGTATACTGCAAATGAATATTTAGTAAAAATTGAAAATAAATTAGTAGATGAAAAAATTAAAGATATAGCTAAAAACAACAAAACCTTTTCTGACAAAAATGAAAAATCAGAAAAAGGAGATTTGTTAATATTTGACTACAGCGCATCAGTTAATGGAGAAAAGTTTGAGGGTGGCGAAGGAAAAAACACCAGATTAGTTATTGGCGAAGATCTTTTTCTTAAAGGCTTTGATCAAAAATTAATTGATGTAAAAAAAGGAGAAAATAAAATCATAGAGGTAAATTTACCAGAAAACTATCCAAAAAAAGAACTTGCTAATAAAAAAGCTAAATTTGAATGTAAAATTATAAATATTCAAAAACCCAGCGAAACAAAAATAGATGATACTTTTGCTAAAAACTTGGGAGCCAAAGATTTGGTTGATCTTAAGTCATTAATTGAGAAACAAATATCTACTCAATACAAGCAGTCTCTTGATTCAATCACTAAAAAAGAAATTTTAGATCAAATAGAAAAACTACACAAGCTGGAACTGCCCAAAAGTCTTGTCGAACAAGAAATTCATTTAATGACACGCCAGCTTAAGAAAGAAGAAATAGAAAAAAATAAATCTAAAAGTTTAATAATTGCTGAATCAAGAATTAAACTTGGACTAGTCTTAAATGAATATGGAGAAAAAAATAATCTAAAAGTATTAGATGAGGAGGTTAAAGCAGAAATTCAAAAACAGATAAAAGGAATGCCAGGCCAAGAAAAAATGGTTTTAGATTATTATGAAAAAAATCCCTCTGCGACCCAAAGTTTAAAAGGATCATTATATGAAGAAAAAATTTTAACTTTGTTTAAATCTAAAATAAATTTAAAAAAGAAAAATATTACAATTAGTGAAGCTGAAAAAATAATTTCTGATTTTAATAAATCATCCCAAGAATTATCTGCTCAGGATCATAGCCATGACCATGATCACAGCCATGATCATAATCACAAAAATGAAACTAAAGACAGTAAAGAAAAAAAGGTCAGTAAAACTTCCTCCAATATTAAGAAAAAAATAAAAAAAGTTAGCAAAAAGTAAACTTTGGTTATATAAATTTATTCATGAGTCGAATTGAAGAACAGATGAATAATCTTATTCCAATGGTTGTTGAGCAAACAAGCAAGGGAGAGAGATCTTATGATATTTATTCAAGGCTATTAAAAGAAAGAATAGTTTTTTTAGTTGGTCCGGTAAATGATAATGTTGCCTCTTTAGTTACAGCTCAACTTTTATTTCTAGAGTCGGAATATCCAAAAAAAGAAATATATTTTTACATCAATAGTCCAGGCGGGTTAGTAACTGCTGGATTGGGAATTTACGATACAATGCAGTATATCAACTCCCCTGTATCAACTTTATGCATTGGTCAAGCATCATCAATGGGATCATTCCTATTGGCTGCAGGTGAAAAAGGAAAGAGACACTCGTTACCAAACTCAAGAATTATGGTTCACCAACCTTCAGCAGGTTTCCAAGGACAAGCTACTGACATTCAAATTCATGCAAAAGAAATTTTACTGTTAAAAGATAGGTTGAATAAAATTTATGCCAAACATACAGGAAAATCAGTTGAAGAAATTTCAGCTGCCCTTGAAAGAGATAACTTTATGACCGCAGAAGAAGCAAAAAATTTTGGTTTAGTAGACTCAGTGGTAGAAAAAAGAAAATAACACACAACATCTGGCTTTAAGCACAACTTATACTTGCTATCAAGATTCACGTAATTTACAAATATCTTATTGATTCGATATGTCAGAAAAAAATAATAAAAATATTCTTTATTGCTCTTTTTGCGGAAAAAGCCAGCATGAAGTTAGAAAATTAATTGCAGGTCCTACTGTCTTTATATGTGATGAGTGCGTTGAGCTTTGCATGGATATCATTAAAGAAGAAAACAAAAGTTCATTAATTAAACACCAAGATGGAGTCCCAACACCAAAAGAAATCTGCACTGCATTAGATGAGTACGTGATAGGTCAAAAATTTCCAAAAGAAGTTTTATCAGTTGCAGTTCACAATCATTATAAAAGACTAAATCATGATAATAAAAACAACAAAGAAGTTGAACTTTCAAAATCAAATATTCTTTTAGTTGGCCCAACTGGATGCGGTAAAACTCTTTTAGCTCAAACTTTAGCTAGAATTTTAGATGTACCATTCACTATGGCTGATGCAACAACATTAACAGAGGCTGGATATGTGGGGGAAGATGTAGAAAATATTATCTTAAAATTATTACAAGCAGCTGACTACAACGTTGAGAAAGCACAAAGAGGAATTGTTTATATAGACGAGGTAGATAAGATTAGTAGAAAATCTGAGAACCCCTCTATCACTAGAGACGTTTCAGGTGAAGGAGTGCAACAAGCTCTTTTAAAGATTATGGAAGGAACTGTAGCCAGCGTTCCCCCTCAAGGCGGAAGAAAACACCCACAACAAGAATTTTTACAAGTTGACACAACCAATATACTTTTTATTTGCGGAGGAGCTTTTGCTGGGTTAGATAAAATAATTGGTATGAGAGGTAAGGGTACTTCAATAGGTTTTGGTGCAACGGTTAACAGCAAAGAAGAAAAAAAACTATCGGAGACATTAAAAAATTTAGAACCTGAAGATTTAATTAAATTTGGTTTAATTCCAGAGTTTATAGGAAGGATGCCAATTATAGCAACTTTGGATGACTTAGATGAAAAATCATTAATAAAAATTTTAAAAGAACCAAAGAATTCCTTAACTAAACAGTATCAAAAATTATTTGAATTTGAAAATGTTGAATTGGAATTTAAAGATGATGCTTTAAGCGAAATAGCTAAAAAAGCTATTAATAAAAAAACAGGAGCTAGAGGCTTAAGATCTATCCTGGAAACTATTTTATTAAAAACAATGTTTGAACTTCCCGAGCTAGAAAATGTTCTTAAAGTTACGGTTGATAAATCATCGGTCGTAGGTGACGCAGACCCTATTGTTACATATGGCAAAAAACAATCAACATCTGTAGCATAATCTTTAAATAACATCCTTGATATTACAATATTAAGTACCATATAAATATTCTATGGGAATAATAAATTTAAAACCACTGTTACCATTAAGAGATATTGTTGTGTTTCCTTCAATGGTTGTCCCGCTCTTTGTAGGTAGAGAAAAATCCATTAAAGCTCTTCAAGAAGTAATGAAAACTGACAAATCAATAGTGTTAGTTTCTCAAAAAAACTCAGAAATTGATGAACCAGAAAACAAAGATATCTATAGCTACGGTTGCTTAAGTAAAGTTTTACAATTGCTAAAATTACCAGATGGCACTGTTAAAGTTTTAGTTGAAGGAGAAAAAAGAGTAAAAATTCATGAAATTATAAAAGAAGACAGTAATTTTTTAAGCTGTAACATAGAAATTATTGAAGACGTTAATAAAACAAAAGAGTCAGAACTTTTTGCGTTGAGCTTAGTTAAAAAATTTGAAAAACTTTTAATAGTAAACAAAAGAGATTTGTCAGACTCAATTAATAGTATTAAAAAACTAAAAGACCCAAGCCATATAGCAGATAATATTGCTGCAAATTTAAACTTAGAAATTTTTGAGAAGCAAGAATTGCTGGAAATTACAGATTTAAGAAAAAGATTAGAAAAAATTAATGAATTAGTTGAAAAAGAAACAAGTGTAATTTCTGTTGAAAAAAAAATTAGAGGCAGAGTTAAAAATCAAATGGAAAAAACACAAAGGGAATATTATTTAAACGAACAGTTAAAAGCGATTCAAAAAGAATTAGGCGAAATTGACGAGGGTAAAGATGAAATTGCAGGAATAAACAAATCGATACTAAAAGCAAAAATGCCAAAATTAGTTCAAGACAAATGTATGGCAGAGTTAAAAAAATTAAAATCTATGAGCCCAATGTCTGCCGAAGCAACAGTCGTTAGAAATTATTTAGATTGGATGACAGAGCTACCTTGGTCAAATAAAAGCAAAATTAACAACGATTTAAAAAATGCGCAAAAAATATTAGACGAAGACCATTACGGATTAGAAAAAGTAAAAGAAAGAATAATAGAATTTTTAGCTGTGCAAAAAAGAATACAAAAACTGAAAGGACCAATCCTATGTTTAGTTGGCCCTCCAGGTGTTGGAAAAACTTCTTTGGGTAAATCTATAGCAAAAGCTACAGGAAGAAAATTTATTAGAGTTTCTTTGGGTGGTGTTAGAGACGAGGCAGAGATAAGAGGTCACAGAAGAACTTATATCGGTTCCTTGCCTGGAAAGATCATTCAAATGATGAAAAAAGCTGGAACTAAAAATCCATTATTTTTATTAGATGAAATAGATAAAGTCGGAAACGATTACAGGGGTGACCCATCATCAGCACTACTTGAGGCGTTAGACCCAGAACAAAATAAAGAATTTAACGATCACTATTTAGAAGTTGATTACGATCTTTCAGATGTAATGTTTGTTACAACAGCTAATACTTTAAATATTTTACCGCCACTTCTTGACAGAATGGAAGTTATCAGAATTCCTGGTTACACTGAAGACGAAAAAGTTAACATTTCCCAGAAATATTTGATACCCAAACAAAGTGAAAGCAATGGATTAAAAAATGACGAATGGAAAATTAATGAGTCAGTTAATAGAAAAATTATAAGACACTATACAAGAGAATCTGGAGTGAGAAATTTAGAAAGAGAGATATCAAAAATTGCTAGAAAAACTGTTAAAAAAATTGATGCAAATGAAAAAGTTACTAACCCTTTAGTTGATGCAGATTTATCTAGTTATTTAGGAGTAGAAAAATTCAATTATGGTGAGATTGAAGATAAAAATCAAATAGGAGTAGTCACAGGTTTGGCGTGGACCGAAGTCGGTGGTGAAATCCTAAAAATTGAAACTGTAATAATGCCAGGCAAAGGTAAAATGGAAATAACTGGTCAGCTAGGTAGCGTAATGCAAGAGTCTATTAAGGCTGCTAAATCTTATATTAGATCTAAATCTTTAGACTACGGAATAATCCCACCAATTTTTGATAAAAAGGATTTTCATATACACGTACCTGAAGGTGCGACTCCTAAAGATGGCCCTTCAGCCGGTGTTGGAATGGTGACGTCTATAGTCTCTGCAATTACGGAAATACCAGTTGATAAAAATATTGCTATGACGGGAGAAATTACTTTAAGAGGTATCGTATTACCTATAGGTGGCTTGAAAGAAAAGTTACTCGCTGCTCACAGAGCAGGAATAAAAAAAGTTTTGATACCTTATGAAAATAAAAAAGATTTAGTTGAAATACCAGAAGTTATTAAAAAAAATATTGATATTATATGTGTAAAAAATGTTGATGAAGTTTTAAAACACGCGCTTACTAAAGAATTAAAAAGAATAGAATGGGTAGAAGTTGAACAAGTTTCGAAACAAAAAGACTTAACTTCAACAACTAGCACACACTAAAGTTAAATATCAATTTTAATCAAGCCAATTTTTATATTTATATTTATTTAAACTTACATACTCAGGCAGTTTAGAGCTAGAAATCTTTACTAATTTACTTTTTCCAGACCATTTGTAAGATTTTTGATCGACATTATGATCGTACATAACTCTTTTTTCTAGTATTAATTTTTTAAGATCGTTAAGATTTAATCCACTTTCCTCATATTCAAAATGGTGGGCAAAATTTAAAAGTTTATACTCTAGTTCTTCAGGAGTTCTCATACACGTAAAGTGCCAACCACCATTTGAAACATGATAGATATCACTATATTTTTTTTTGTTAAAAATTAAGTCCAATCTAAACTTAGAGTATTTTTTTGATTTTATATTTCTAAGCCATTGAGGGGAAATTAGATTTTTTTTTTTGCATGCTTTTGATCCATACCAATCAAATCCTGGATAACATAAATTTAATTTATAATAAAACATTTTTTGTTTAAATTGAATTATTTTATTTTTGATTTTATTAAAATTAATATTTCTTAAATTTGGAATTTCATCTAGGTCACTGACAATTATAATATCTTCATCATCAGCATCTATAATTCCATCCGCCAGTTTGTTTCTTTGATAGTTGTCTCTAGCGTATCCATTTAGAATTAATTTTTGTCCTTGTTTATCTAAATTATCATCATTACTAGATTGTAAAATATTTGGTGGTTCTTTATCTACAACTATATATTTAATCTTATCTTTAAATTTCCTAAAGTTATTTATATCAAATCTAAGTTTTTTCTTAGTACCATTATGAGTGTAGCTAGCTTCAGTTATTATAAATTTAGATACATAATTATTTAAAGTATTGAGCCTAAGATCAAGAAGAAGATCCTCATCAAAGTACATAAAACAGTCATAAATTTTCATAATCTTTGAATTATTATAAAAAATCCATTAAGTAAATTTATAATTTAAAAATGAAAAAAAAAATCATAATAACAGGCGGTTTAGGCTTCATTGGAACCGAGCTCTGTAAACTTTACTCAGGGGTTAGCTGGAACAACCAAATAATTGTAATAGACAACCGCTTTATATCAGAAAGAGTAAATCAAATCAGAAACTGGAACATGGAGTTTGTTCATGGAGATATTTTAGATAAAAAACTAATTAACATGCACTGTGCAGATGCTGACATTGTGCACCATCTTGCCGGTATAACAGATGTACCAAGAACAAAATCTGAAAGCAATGAAGAAAAAGATAAAAAAATTAAATTAGTAGCAAAAGAAGGTACACAAAACATACTTGATACTATTAGCGATAAATGCAAAATAATTTTTCCATCAACTCATGTGGTTTATGAAGGAATTGAGAATGTAAAAAAAAATATATCCGAAGATGAAGATCTAAAGCCCATCCTTTCTTACTCGTCCTCCAAAGCAATTAATGAAAAACAATTAAAAGATTCAGGAAAAAAATATATAATTTTGAGATTAGGCTCGGTCTACGGTTATTCAACTGACACAGCACGTATTGACATAATGCCAAATTTATTTTCAAAAATAACATCACAAGATGGAACTATAAAACTCTTTGCTGGAGGCAGGCAAATTAAAAGCTTGGTACCTTTAATTGATGTTGCAAGATGTTTTAAAAACATGGAAGAAAGAGAAGATATTTCATCAGAAATTTTTAACTTAACAAAAGATACTGTGACTGTAAAAGAAGTTGCTGAAATATGTAAAAAATATAATCCAAAAGTAATTCTAAAAGAGACAAATGATGAAGTGCCTAATTTAGGGTTTTCACTTTCTAATAAAAAAATATTAAATACCGGTTTTAAGTTTCTATATAATTTAGACCAAAGTATTAAAGACATGATTTCTAAGTGGTCAAAACAAAATTTAATTAAAGATTTAGAACACGTGAGAGATGGAGATAATGAGTATATAGATTCGAGAGGAAAAATTAGTAATCATGAGTTAACTGAACCAATTAATTTAATAGGATTAATAGATTCAAAAAAAGGAACAATTAGAGCTAATCACTATCACCCACAACAAGAACAAAAATGCTTATTCACCAAAGGTCAAATAATAGAAATATTTCAAGATGTTCTTAATCCAAATTCGCCTAAAATTACACAAGTAGTAAATGAAGGTCAGCTTTCTATTATAAAGCCAAATGTAGCACACACAATGGTCTTTACAGAAGATACAACTTTTTTAAATTTAGTAAGAGGGGAAAGGGAGCATGATAATTACGGAATTACCCATACAATAAAACACGTATTCGTAGACGAAGAAGAAAAAGAATTATTATTAAGTTGCTATAAATTCGACTGTAGATCATGTGGGAATCTAAATTTAAAAAGAGTTGTTTCTTTAGGCTATCAGCCGTTAGCAAACAATCTTTTAAATAAAAAAGATGAAAAGCATGACCTGTATCCTCTTGAAATGAACTACTGTCCAAAATGTCATAATTGCCAACTCTCAGTAGCAGTAGATCCAAAAAAAATGTTTTCTAACTATTTATATACATCATCTACATCATTATCTTTTCGAAATCATTTTATTGAAGCTACAAAAAATTATGTAAAGCAGTTAAAATTAAAATCAAAAAAATCTTATATTATCGACATTGGTAGCAATGATGGAGTGGCACTAAAACCTTTTAAAGATATGGGTTTTAAAAAAATATTAGGTATTGAACCTGCTAAAAATTTAGCAAAAATTGCTAACAAAAATAAGATTAAAACTTTTAATGGTTTTCTTGAAAGTAAAAATCTTAAAAAAATTAAAGGAAATGCTGATTTAATTTTAGCTTCCAATGTCTTTGCTCACTCGGATGAGTTAAGAGAAATGGCCGCATGTATGTTTAAGTTATTAAATAAAAAAGGTACTATCATTATCGAAGTTCAATATCTATTGAACACACTGCAAGATTTAACTTTTGATAATATTTATCATGAACATTATAATTATTGGTCTTTAACTTCATTAGTTAATTTTTTTAATCAATTCGATTCTACGATCTATAAAGTTGAAAAAATTAATACACACGGTGGCTCAATAAGAATTTATATTAAAAAAGGAAAAAAAGTTAAAATCGAATCTAATATCAACATATTGCTCGGTGAAGAAGAAACTTTTGGGATAAAGAACTATAAAACGTACCAAAATTTTGGTGAAAAAATAAATAAGTTAAAAGAAAGTGTAATAAAAAATATCAATGAATTAAAAAAAAATAACAAGAAGATTGTAGGCTTTGGAGCCCCCGCTAAAGCAACAACTGCACTAAATTTTTTTGGAATTTCCAACGAAAT
>Ga0209502_10002319_pt1 | contig 15983 bp, 10 predicted proteins | sample ArcticOcean_MG_C_10_FD_187442 | JGI IMG/M metagenome (GOLD analysis project Ga0209502, IMG submission 187442) | Marine microbial communities from western Arctic Ocean - ArcticOcean_MG_CB11_90 (SPAdes) (version 2) | ecosystem: Environmental > Aquatic > Marine > Oceanic | place: Arctic Ocean...
CGCCCGTCCCACGGACAGCCGTCCGCGCACGCCCACTGAAGCACCTCGAGGTGCCCATGCACCGCCGCCGCTCCGCACGTCCTCTCGTTCCACGGGCAGCCGTTCGCGCGCGCCCACTGCAGCACCTCGAGGCGCCCGCCCGTCGCCGCGTACTTGCACGTCGACTCGTGCCACGGGCATCCGTTCTCGCGCGCCCACTGCAACACCTCGAGATGTCCGCTCTCTGCCACATACTCGCACGTCCTTTCGCTCCATGGGAAGTCATTAGCGCGCAACCACTTCAGTATTTCGAGTTGTCCTTCCTGCGCCGTGAAGGTGCACAAGCAAGCAGTATTCGTGTTGAGGGAGACGAGTTCCTGGTCACTTCGTTTAGTCAGGACACCTCGCTGATGCAAGAGCTGCAGCCCGCTTAAGTCTCCGAACTCTATGGCTTTCCCGACTCATGTCCCGGCTCCCAGTTCGTACACTTTACGCCCCGTCGCCGCCACCGCATCGCGCATCTCACGACTCACCGCTCGGAGCCGTGCGAGATCGGAGTGATCGGGCAGATTGCGCGAACTGAGGACGTGCGTGATGAGGACGTGGACGGGCAGAACCGCGAAGGCGTCGCCAACGTCGCGCTGGAGCGTGATGTTACTAAAGTCGAGAGTGTTGGGGTTGGAGGTCGGCATGGTGCGTCGTTGCGCAGGCTTGAGTGACGGGAGCAATCGTTGCTTCCGAGGAAAGCGTTACACAACTACTTGTACGCCTCTCAAAATCGTAGCTTTCGGGTTTCGTTCGTCGCCCAGGCAGCCAGGGAGAGAGCTTTACTTCGCCCTCTTACTCCTCGACCGCGCGCCTACTCCTCGACGCGCTCATCCAACTCTGCCGCCACAATCCATCTCCGCCACAACGGAGCGCACCACGACGGCATCTCGACCGACGACGCGCGAAGGGTAAGCGTGAGGGACGCGGGACTTCGCTTCACAAAAGGCGTCTGGAGATATGGACAAGCTCGCCGGGATGCTGGGTGGCCTGGGTGTAGACCCGGCGCGGTACACGCAGGCTAACCAGGAGGCACGTAACGAAGTGGTCCGTCGTATTCTCACCTCCCCGACTTTAGTGATATGGCGGATGATGACGAGGCATCGCTGGATCGCGCGCGCGAAGCGCGCAAGAACCTGGGGATGTGGTCCTTTACTTTCACCATGAGATCCCCTGAGACCGTGACTGATCATGAGAAAGCCGCGATCCGGAGGTTCCGCGCGGCGCAGGCTGCGAAGGGATGCGGCGTGGACGCATTTCTGGACAAATTAAACTTCCGCAAGTTTTTGGACGTCGTCGACGCCTGGAACGTCGGCGACGAAGTCATCGTGCACGGCCTTTTAAGCGCGGTTGAGCTCAACGGCGAGTCCGGGGTGATGGAGAGCGTCGATACTGACGGCTCGGGCAGGCTCAGGGTGAAGCTCAGTACGCCGCGCGGGACAATGACGCACGTCAACGCGAAGCCCGATAACGTCGCGCACGTGGACGAAAACTACGAAGGCGCGTACACCCTCACAAAACGAACCGGCATTTGTACGGACCTCGCAACTGAACCCAAATGACGTGCGAAGGGTGTACGCCGCTGGTGTGATAGACGGTGCTTTAAATACAATCTCCACCACCTGCTAGTACAAGTACGTCTCCACTACGTGTAGGTCGTGCTGTTCTCCACCACCTGGTAAACGACCCCGTTATCCGTGGCGAAGTACAATCGGCCTTGCGAATCAATCGCGGCGGACGACGCAACCGGGCCGGCGACGTCTATTTGCCACTGCACTTTTCCCGTCTCGGCGGCGATGGCGTAAAACGCCGAGTCGCTACTTCCGACGTACACGAACCCGTGCGTCCCGTTCCATGCATACACCGGGCTACCCACCACCCCCACGCTCGGGGTATCCCTCCCGCATGTCAGAACCATGTTCGACCCGAAGCGCAAGGACAACTCTTCGCCGACGCCTTGCGCCAAGTTGGGGGGGCAAACACCCTCGGCTTTTAAAACTCGAGCGGCATCCAGTTTTTCGCGAGCGCCGGCGCTGGTGTATGGAGTTCTTGCAGGTTCGCCGTACCCGTCGTGCCCACTGAAAGTAACGTTGGTGGTATTACTCGAGTTACGACTCGAAGTATTAGTCGATGTATCCGTAACGTTCGTGTTCGTCGTGTCACTCGTCGTACTCGACGCGGTATTCTCGTACCCCGTACCGTTCGCGTTCGCGGCAGCACCACCACCGGTGCTTTGTTTCCGCAGGGTTTGGTTCCACGCCAGTACCCCGTCGTTCGCGCGTACGGCGTACAGTTTCCAGTCCGTTGACCCCACGAAAACCAGCCCGCCGCTAGGGTCGTGTTGATCCGCCGGCGGCGCCGTGGCGGGCGACGCGTAAATCGCGGCGGCGGCTCGGAACTTCCACAGTAATTTTCCGTTAGTCGCGTTTAGCGCGTAGAGGTAACTATCCACGCCTCCTATGTACACTCGGTCCGCGGTTCCGTCCACTCGGTTCAGGTCCAGACTCGGTGACGAGTACAACCCGCCTGCGGCGTGGAATTCCCACTGCAATTTCCCGTCGCTTCTGCGCAGGGAGTACAGGGTACCCGCCATGGAGCCGACGAACACGGAGTCGTTTGTATCCAGCGCCGGCGACCCCAGCACCAGCCCCCTTGTTTCGAAACTCCACTTCGTTGTTCCCGCGAACCCGCCCCCGCCTGTTGCGGCGTGAATCGCGAACAGGCTGTTGTCCGCACCTACGAACACAACCCCGTCCACCGCGATCGCGGCGCTCGACACGATTGGTTTCTTGGCGCGTAACTGCCACGTGCCGTTCAAGTGCGACCGCGGTCGGACGTATGACCACTTCGAGGTTCCGTAGTTCGCGCTCACGGCGTGTAGGGTGCCGTCCGTGGACCCGATAAACAAAGTGCTGTCGCTTCCGATGTTGTTACCAATCGCCGCGGTCGCCACCACAGGGCCACCCGCGGGGTACCGCCATTTAACAACGCCGGCCACGGAAACGCCGTACACCAACCCATCCACGCACCCGACGTACACGGTGCCGTCCTCGGCTAAGGTGGGCGACGAAAAAATCCGCCCGCCGGTTTGGAACGTCCAACTCACGGTCACGTTGCTAACTGGCCCTGATGACGCACTGCGCCCCGCGTGCGATAGGCCGTTCCTGAACATGGAGAACGGTACGGGGGACAACCCTTGGGTGACGTTTGGGGGGTACCGAAGTTCGGATGTGAACGAATCGTCCACGAACGCCTTGGCGGAAGCGGACGCCAGCCGTGCGGCGCAGTGCGGGACGTACGTGTCGAACAACACCGCGTTTTCGGTACTGTACGCCACCTGGCCGTCGCTGAAAAACAGGTCGCAATCGTTGAAACACGCGCCGGTACCTGGAACGCACTCGTACGGACAAATCGATTCGCGGCGCCCATCCAGCGTGCATCGGTCGGCGCAAACACTCGGGTCCGTCTCGGAACACGCATCCGCGGGGTCCTGGCCCGTCGCGAAAGACAGAATGGTGACGAAACACAAACAGAAAAACCACGACGCGACGCACCGCCGCGGACCCATCGTCCCACGGCGCGACACACACAATGGGGTGCCGCTCGTTTATGAGTTTAGACTCGTTGTTTTTCGCTTTTCGGTCGCGCGGTTTTTGACAATTGCACGCGGTTCGAATTCGAAGTTCACTTCAGTCTGGCGGTCTCCCAACTCAACTTTTTTTCCTCGAAGTCCCATCTTCTCCCCACCCCCGCCCCCTCCTAGTCTATCTTCATCGCCACGCACTCGTCTCAGCACTGCCGCGGACCCATCGTCCACGGCGTGACACACTGATGAGTTCGTCGGTGTTGAATCGTTTCGAAGAATTCACCCGATTTTTTCTTTTTTTTGGAGGTCCGCGTTCGATGCGAAAAAAAGATTTTTGTGTGCCGCGAGCCGAATTCCCACTTCAGTCTGGCGTTCCCAATTCAATTCTTTTTTCATTCTTCGCACGAGATACACACGAGTACTACTCTCACAGCTTACAGATACTCTTCGCCCAACACCCCTCCCCTACTCCCCCGCCCATCTCTCCCAGTCCATCTTCATCGCGACGCACTCGTCCCCAACCGCAATTCGCGCGACGACCCCCCCCAGGAACAGTTCCGCGCGCAACGGCCGCGGAACGTATTCGTTTGACACGATTTTCGAGAACCCGAGTTTTTCGTAAAACGAAGTCGTCGAGTTCAGAGTCAACAAACACAACGTGGGAAGGGTTTGACTACGAAGGTTTTGACGTATTGTATCACCTTGCGATGCATCATTCGCGTTGTTATCACTTCCGTCACCGAGTTGTACTACGGCTTCCTCCACTAGCCGCCGCGCCACCGCGCGCCCGACGCCTTTGCCCCTTTTTTCCGGAACCACCACCAAACTGGACAACTCAAGCAACTCCCCAGTCCAGTTTGGCGTGAGACGCAACTGCCGGGTGACGTTACCCAACACGTCATCGCCAGGGCGGTTGCTCAGCGATTCCCACGGCTTTAGTTGCCCGAAACCAATGATTGACGAAGGATCGTTGGAGTCCACCGCCACTACGAACCGGGAAGGGTCCAGACCTAGTGGGTTCATCTTTTCGCGACACACGGATTCGCGAATCGTTTCCAAATCAGCCGACACGCCTTTGCGCAGGGTCACTCCGGGAACGTCATGCGCAGCGGCGGCGCGGGGTTGTGAGAAGGTCCGCGTTAACGTCCGGCGGCGTTGCGGTGCGCCGCCTATCCCGCGTCGCGACCCGACGAAGGGCGAGCGCAGGTGCACGGCGAGCGACGCCATCCGTCCGCCGCGTCAGCGCGCGAAAGGTGTGGCAACGAAAATAACAACAACACGAAAAAGAGATCGATCGATTTTTCGTTCCAGTCGAGGCGAGTCAATCAGCGTCGCTTCGGCTTCCGGGGCGGTGTCTTCGAGGGAAACGTCTTCACAGTCGCGCACACTTCGAAACGCACCACTGCGTTGCACACCCGAACCCCCTCCCCCCCGTTTCTCCCCTCCATGCGCGCTTTTCGCGTCGCCGCGGCGCTCTGCGTCGCCGCCTTCCTCGTCGCCGGCGCCGAAGCCGGTGCGTCGCTTCCCAGAGTCTCCCCGTCCACGGACGCGTCGTTGCTTCGCGAAAAGCTGCTCGCCTCGAAGCTGACGAAAGCCACGAAGGACGTGACGAACGACGCGAAGGACCTCGCGCGCGCGTTGCGCGCGAAGGGACAGGATGGCCTGTTCGACGGCGTCTTCGCGGACGCGCGCGAGCACCTCCCCACGCGAAACCCCGACGCCTCTGGCCTTGACAACGCGCGTCTCAGCGCCGCGCAACGCAAACTCCTGTGGGGAGGCTGGCGAACTGGCGACGCGGAGACGGACGATGCGACCCCGGAACCCGCGCCCGCGCCTGTTGAGACCCCGGTGACTGCTATGGGTTCCACTCCCACGGAAACTCCCGCCCCCGCCCCCGCCCCCGTGGAGGAGGCCGCGGTTGAAGAGGAGGAGCCCACCCCCCGTGGTTTCCTGGCGAACGCGTTACTTCTGAACCGTCTGCGCGCCGTGGTGGCGGGCGACGCCGGCGCGGCGCAGAGCCTCGTGGCGAGCGCCGCGTTGACCAGCGCGCTTCGCAACCTGGATCCTGCAACGACTCTGTTCGGCCAGATCATCGGTGATGTCCGCGCACGACGGGAAGCCGCGCAAAACCCGGTGGATACCGCCGCCGCGCCGGCGCCCGCCACAACCGACGCTTCGGCTGCCACCTCGTTCCCCGTCGGCGGTGACGCCGCGGATGCGATTCTCGCGGCGTTCAGGGATGCCGCTGATGACCGTGCGAGGGAGCTCCTGGCGGAGGCGTTTCTGGCTCGCTTCGGTGCCACGAACGTCACCGTCAGTTCATCCGACGACGACGACGGCACGGAAGGCACGCTGTTGGAGCGCCTCGACCTCGCTACGCTGGACGGCATGTCCTCCGCGGAAGTCGAACGGCTCTTCGCCGCCGCGCTCGACGCCGGATTCGAGGGCCTGAGTATGGCCGACATCCTGAACGGCGCGTCCGGCGCGTCAGGGGACAACACCGGTGAGGACACTACCGCGGCTCGACTCGCCGCGGAGGCGTACCGCGCGTTATTCGCCGCGTCTCTTGACGCCGCCGGTTCGTTCGTGAAAGAAAAGTTTGACTCCGACGGCGACCAGATCGTGGACGAAAACGCTCGCGATGGGAACATGACCGGCGCCGATCTCGACGCGCTTCTCGCGGCGACCGTTGAGGCCGCTGAAGCTAACGCGGCGTCGTTCGTGACCCTTGGTTTCAACGACGGCGACGGCGACGACCTGTCACCCGAAGCCGCAGTCGCGCTTTTGGACCGAGTGCACGCCGTGTTGGCGGCGGCGAGGGGGGACTTCACCACGGCGCTTGAAAACGCGCGCGACGCGAACGGCGAACCCATCGCCTGGCCTGGCGTTGACGACGACGCCATGCCTTCGGGTACGAACGGCTTCCTGTCCGCCGCAGAAATTGTGGCCCTCATCGGGGGCGTCTCCTTCGCCCCGAACGCTTCGTTGCGGGACATCGGCGTCGCCTTCACCGTCACCGACGACAGCGCGCGCCTGCAACAGGATTTCGAAATCTTCGACGACGCCCTCGTCGCGGGCCAGTCAGATGACCAGGTCGTCGCCCTTGCCGGCCCGGACGTGGACGACCAGGTCGTCGACCTTGCCGGCCCGGACGTGGACGACCAGGTCGTCGCCCTTGCCGGCCCGGACGTGGACGACCAGGTCGTCGACCTTGCCGGCCCGGATGTGGACGACACCTCCAACACGGCGGCCGGGACCCCGACGCCGTCGTCGTCAAACAAGAAGAAGCCCGTGCACGAAACCGTGGGGTTCCAAGTGGGCCTGCCCGTCGCCATCGTCGCCGTCGCGGCGCTGGCAATCGCGGCGCGCGCCTCGGGCGCCGCCGACCGCGCGTTCGGTTCCGTGCTACCGTCGCGAGCCGCGACTGCTGACCAGGCCGTGGGCATGTCAACCGCGGTCGCGTCCGGCTCGGGCTCGGTGGTGCGGAGGTCCTCCACGTCAACCAAGATCGAGATGTGAGGGGTTAGGGGTGGAACTTCTTGTTCTGTGGAAGGTCCCGTGGAAGTTGGCGTCGTTTTAGTTTGCGAAACGTCCGAAAGAGCTTCGTGTTCTTGAAGACTGATTCAAAACAACAAACACGCTATAGACTTCGCGCGCACACGAGGCGAACGACTTGACGAAGAACTCGTCAATTCCGGGGCGCCGTATCGTTGGTCCTAGAAAGTTGAAATACATTGTTTGAAAGACTCGTCGTCTCCACCTGTTCTTTTCGGTTTCGTATCAGATGCGCATTTGCCAAAATCTCGAAGTCGAGTTTCGACGGGTTTCGAAGCTTTCCACGGAGGCGTCGTTTCGTCACACCCACGCGCGCGTTCCCGCCCGCCGGGACGCGATGGACGCCGCGGCGCGCAAGGAGAAGATGAAAAGGGACAACGAAAACGCGAGCGCGATCGCGGAGAAGCTGTTGCAGGGGTGGACCATGCTCGCGGAGTACTGTCCCGTGGAGGGGTGCGTCACGCCGTTGATGCGATCGCGGGACCAGAAAGTGTTTTGCGTGGCGCACGATATGTTCGTCATGTCCTCTGAGCAGGCGGATAAAATGAAGCACAGCGGCGCGGGCGTGGGGGGGGAGACTGCACCCGGCCGACCAAGTGTTTATAAACCCAAGGAGGAGGCTTACGTAGAGCCCGAGCCCCAAAGCACGGACACGTTGGATGACGATTTCTACAAAAAGTTGCGAACCGGACAGAAGATTTCGTTTTCGTCATTGGAACGTACCGAGACGCCGCGGAGTCCGGCTGCAGAGACGCCTCGGGTCAACTCCGCGGCGTCGTCGTTCGCGAACCAGGAAAAAGCCACAACTAGCCCGCCTGTTTCCATGTCGATCACCGGAACCAGCGTGGTGAAAACTTTAACCGAAAAACTAGAGCAAGCGAGAGCGGTGTTGCACCGCACGAGCGTAGCGGACGGGGAAGAGTTTTTGCGAGTCTTGACGCTGGTCGACCGGCTCGCCGCGGCGATCAAAGCGGTGACTGGTTGTGGAGCTGTATAGAGTGCTCTAGAGTGCTCTAGAATGAATATGACACTGTTAACTCTACTCCACCGTTTCCCTCTCTCTTCCTCTTCCCTCTACTCCACCTCTTCCCTCGCTTCCGATACCGTTTCCGCTTTCTTTTTGGCTTGCAGCGAAAGCAGCCCGCGATAGACCCCGTTTTCTTTCGCCATCAACGCTTCGTGCGTTCCGCTCTCCGCGACTTTCCCGTCTTGCACGACGTTGATCACGTCCGCGTCCCGGACCGTGCTCAAACGGTGCGCCACGACAATCGCGGTTCGGCCGCCCATCGCGAGCAAACCGTCAATCGCTTTCTGCACCGCCGCTTCGCTTTCCAAGTCAAGCGCCGAGGTGGCTTACGGATAGGAAAAACAAAGTGTCAGTCTTGTATGGGCAAACAGTGTGCCTGGATTTGGGAAAGCCTCAAGACGTACCTTCGTCCAACAGTAGCAGTCGCGGGTTCCTCAGAAAAACCCGCGCGATCGCGAGCCTTTGCCGTTGGCCTCCCGACAGCCGTATCCCGCGCTCGCCGAGCCGCGTGTCGTACCCGTCAGGGAAGGTCATGATGAAGTCGTGCGCGTGCGCCTGTTTCGCCGCCGATTGTATCAACTCCGTGCTAGGCGGTTCCTCTCCTTTTTCTGTAACCGCTCCGTAACTAATATTCCCCGCGATCGTGTGGTTGAAGATCTGCATGTCCTGCGCGACTAAACCCACGTGTTTGTGCGTTGAGGCAAGATTCAGGTCCCGCAAGTCCATCCCGTCGATTTTAACGGAACCGCCTTTGACGTCGTAGTACCGCAAAAGAAGCGAAATGATCGTCGTCTTGCCGCCCCCGCTCTTTCCCACCAACGCCGCGGTTTGCCCGGATTGAACCGTGAAGGATAACTCGTTCAGCACTAACGAGTTAGGTCGCATCTGGTACCAGAACTTCACAGATTCAAACGTTACGGAAGGGCCTTTTTCGTGAAAGTGATTGCTCGCGAGCACGGTACCCACGTCGGGGTCGATATCGGGAAGGTTATCTTTCAGCGAAAAAACTCGCGACGCGCTTCCCGCGGCGCGGACCAAGGACGTCAAGCAGTTGGTTAACGCGGTGTAGGATGACGTGACGGAGTTGAAGTAAAGCTGGAACGTAATCAGGGATCCTATTGTTAGCCTCGGGGTCGGTTTTTCCATCGCCATGCCCCCCCCGAGCCAAAGAATCAACACGGAGGTTCCGAGCTCTAATAAGTTCGTCAGCATCACGGTGAGGGCTCCTCCAAAAGCATCCTTCACACCCGCCGTGAGTGCCGCGCGCGCGTGTTCTTCGTACCGACGTAACTCGTCTTTTTCCGACGAAGTAGCACGAACCGTGCGGATGTTCCCCAGCGCTTCGTTTGCGGCGGTGGCGGCGAGACCGAGCATGGCACTAATTTCCCGGTTCAAAGTCTGCGACCACCGCGCGTACCGCTCGATTAAGTACGTGATGGGCATAACAACCGCGAAGGATACCATGGCCAGGCGCCAGCACGTGTAGAAGCACATGATCAACGCGCCCGTAATCACGACGACGTTTTGAGAAGCCAGGGATAAAACCGTGTTGCACGGCGAGGTCAGGTTGTTAACGTCGTAAGAAAGACGGGACAACAAATCCCCCGTGTTCACGCCGTCGAAGTACGCGACGTCTTGCTTCAAAATCGTGCCGTAAAGCTGAAGCCTTACCTTGTAGTTTAGTCGCTGGCCAACCAGTGAAAAACAAGCTCTTTTAACCGCGGAAAACACCGCCACGCTGACGCTGGCGATTAAAAGCGCCGCCGCGGTTTTGTTGAACGATTCGGAGTCCCCCGAAATCGCGGCGTCGAACGCGGCGCCTTGGAACTGAGATAAATAAAAGAAAGTGTCAGTTTTGCATGGGCAAACAGTGTGCCTGGATTTGGGAAAGGCCCAAGGCCGTACCTTGGGCACGAACAACGCGGCGGCGCTGGTGACTACCGTGGTGACAATAGCCACGGTTAGTAGCTGCCACTCCAACTTCGCCAGGCCCATGACTCGCCACAAGTAGTCCTTCGGGGTTCCCTCGATGTGCGCCTTACTACCTTTATCCCCACGCACGCCCCCCTCCGCCGTGTCTCTGTTTTTGCGACAAAAACAACGCCTGAGTGTAAAACAAAAAAGGGTCAGTCTTTGTAACGTGAGTGAGTAATTACGGGCGGACAATCGGCAAACTGTGTGCCTGGATTTGGGAAATAAAACACGTACATGCAGCAATCAAAGTCGCAGGTTTGGCACCGGAACCCACCGAACCTCAACCCTTTGCTTCCCGCGTTTAAACGCAGCCCGCACATGTCACACACGTGACCCACCACTCTGTCGTGGAACTGCAGCTCGTGCGCGTGGAAATCCTTGCGAGTCACGCCGGTTCGCACGGTACACGCCTTGACCCACTTTCGGAAATACGCGGCTTGCCCCGCGATGCAACATATTGAGGTGCCGAACAGCAAAACGGTTCGTAACGTGGTTCTTTGCGGGTAATAGAACGCCACACTCTTCACCGCGACGTACGCCTGGAACGCGACGCAGAACAGAAACGTAAGCTCGACCAGAACGTCGCGCCGGAACCTCGCGTTGGCGTTGTACTTTTGGTCATCTTCGCTCGGCGCGAACAGATCGGGGTCGAAGTTCCCGGCGGCGTCTTCATCGGGAGTCGGGTTGTCGACCGAGACTCCGGTCAGGTCGACACCGTCACTGCTCGGGTCGTCGGTTTGAATGTTTGACCCTGGAAAAGCCTCGCTCGGGGCGGTGGACGCCGGGAGCAGGGGCTCGGAAAGATCGCCGTCGCCGTCGTTTGTCAGATTAACACCCGACGACGAAGGGGTCCTCAACCTTGTGCCTGGCGGCGGGTGGGCTTTGTTCCTTTGCTTGCCCAGCGCCACGGCCGCGCCTCCCACGGTGGCGTACATAAGCACGCGTAGAATCAGCAGGAAAACCAGGTCCCCCGTGCCTCCCTTGAACGAAGACGCGGTGGTGAACCTTCTCAACTCGGGGAGAAGCGCGTTCCAATTTCCCTCTGTGCCGAAAAACAGCCAAAGCGTGGCGACCGCATCTAACAGCACCAGCAACAACAACGACACGCCGCTCTTCAGCTGACCAACCCGAATGCTGTCCGCATCCGTCTTCGTAAGGAAGAAAGAAGCGCGCGCCATCGAGACGACCGGGTGTCGACGAGAGGCGCGCGAGAGAGATCTGATTGAGACGAGGAGATGGAGGGACTAACAGTCTGGCGTTTGAGAAGTGAAGCAATTTTTTAAGTGTCAAGCGCGACGGCCAGCTCGTTGCCGGTCTTGCGAACGGCTCGGGTGCACGCAAGGAAATAGATAAAATTAGTCCGAGTGCGTATCCGAAAGGAAAGTGTCCTCTCAGGATAACGTACATGGAAGTGGGGGGGTGGCCGTGGAAAACGTTGTCAATCGTCGTCGTATCGTAGATTAAAAAAGGTCTCACTGCTCTTCAGGGCAGCCGTTCGCTATCGCCCAGTTTACCACCTCGAGATGACCACTGTCTCTCGCATATATGAGCGTATCCTTGTCCCACGGACACCCGTTCGCGTGCAACCACTTCAGCACCTCGAGTTGCCCGGCCCTTGCCGCCGCCATGCACGTGTCCTCGTCCCATGGGCAGCCGTTCGCGCGCGCCCACTGCAGCACCTCGAGGTGCCCACTCTCCGCCGCAAACTTGCACGTCCACTCGTCCCACGGGCAGCCATTCACGTGCAACCACTGCAGCACCTCGAGGTGTCCGCTGTTTGCCGCCCACGAGCACGACTTCGAGTTCCACGGGCAGCCATTCTCGTGCGCCCACCGCAGCACCTCGAGGTGCCCACCCCTTGCCGCCCCCTTGCACGTCCACTCGTCCCACGGGCATCCGTTCGCTCGCGCCCACTGCAGCACCTCTAGATGCCCGAACCATGCCGCCCCAAAGCATGCATCCCTGTCCCACGAACAGCCGTTCGCGCGCAACCACTGCAGCATCTCGAGGTGCCCGCTCATTGCCGCAAACGCGCACGTCATATCGTCCCACGGCCAGCCGTTCGCGCGCAACTCCTTCAACTCTTCGAGCTGCCCGCTCTTCGCCGCTGCCGCACAAAGGTACTCTCGGCGCGACAGGCGACCTCCCCGTTGCAGGCGCTGCACCGCGCTTAAACATCCGAGTTCCACGGCGTTATTCTCATTAAGCTCTTCAAACTCAAGCCCCGTGGCCACCACCGCGTCGCGCATCCCACGGCTCACCGCTGGGAGCCGTGCGAGATCTGCGGGGTCGTCGAAATACTCAGAGCTGAGAACGTGCGTGACGACGATGTCGTCGAGAAGGCCGGGGATGGCATCGCCCGCGTCAGCATCGCGTCCGCGCTTTCTCTTACGCGAGCGGGTTTCCACACCGGGTGTCGCGTCGGAGGACATAGGGATACGTGTGGGTGTCGTGTGCGCGTCGTTGTGCGTCGGGGCTTCCCAGAAAAGCGATAAATGCAAAAAGAGCGCGCGCTGCCAACAACTTTTCGGCGATAATTTTGTCAATCTTCTCTTCTGCAGCCGGGCTCGCTCGATGAGTCAACATCTGCTTAATAATAGTCTATGTACACACCCTCCCCCGTTAAATCAAGAACCGCTCGTCGATCAAGCTCTTCCTTGAGATGTTCGCGCTTCCAAACTGCGACCGGATGTGGTCCACGGTCGCGCCGATTGCCCAGGTGATGAACGCTGCGAGGGCGAATGAATTCAGCGCCTTGTCAAGCGCGGTGAAAACCAGGACGTCGAAAATGAACAGCTGCGTTTCGATTCCGTAGAACAAAGTTCGCTGGAAGCTCATCTGCAGGTCGTGGTAGAAGATGGGCGAGGCGCCTTGCATGGAGGACACGGACTCGGGGGGCATGTTGATCAAACGGTTCGTGAACGGCCGCTCCAGCACGAAGCTACTTGCGTTCGTCTCCACGAAGCTGATGAGCTGCTTGAAGATATCGCCGATCTCCTCCGCGGCGGCGAGCGACGCGTCTGTAGGCGCGGGCACGTTGATGCCTTGCTGCTGCTGCATGCCTTGCTGCTGCTGCATGCCTTGCTGCTGCTGCATGCCTTGCTGCTGCTGCATGCCTTGCTGCTGGTTGTTACCGTAACCCTGCTGATGCATGCCTCCTGCTCCGCCACCCCACCCGCCGCCGCCTCCAAAACCACCGCTACCGCCACCCATGCCGCCCCCCATGTTGTGACCGCCGTTCCTTCCGCTCCTTCGTCCGCCGCCAAACATCACCCCGAGCGCGCCCCCGAACCCGTCCCCGCCTCGCGCCGCCGCGGTTTCCTCTATGCTTCGCAAAAGCTTGCTTTCGTACGCCAGCCTCAGCTCTTTCGTGATGAACAGCTCGAAGCACTGGTTCTCCGCTAGTTCTTCTCGCTGCGCGCTAGGTACCAACCCCCGCGCCGCGACTTGCATTTCCTGCTCCTTCCTCATCTGCGCCATGAGTTCGCTAAGGCTGGTGTCCGCGAACGTCATCAACGATCGGCCGTGCAGGTAGTACCCGGCGCACTCGTCGTCAAGAATCACGATTGACAAGTTGCTCATCGCGAGCAAATCCACAAACTGCTGAATCGGGTGCTCCACGTAGTTGTGGTGGAACAGCATCTTGTACACGACTTGCGCGACCACGATGAACAGCATGAACCCGCTCGCAACGAAGAAGCGCAGGATGCTGGAGGTTTGCTGGTAGTCCTTCGGTTCGCCGAGGGTAAGCGTGGGTTCCACCACGCCGAGGTTACGGTAATTAAGCCCCTCCAGAATCAACACGAGCAACAGTAGCGTCAACTCGCGTGAAGTGAGCCGCATCGCCTGCAGCTCGTTCCACTCGTTCGCGATGAACATCTTCCGCCACGCGCTGACCGGCGCGGCGTCCGCTTTGCCGCCAGCCGCGCTCGCCGCGCTTGTCCACGGCCGTTCCCAGTCCAGGAAGAAAATGTCAGTGTTGCACTGCCAGTAAAGCGTGTGCGCCATCGCGATTGCGGCGAAGGCCACGGCGACGTCCAGCATGACTTCGAACTCGGTGACCACGGAGGTGCCGTCCAGGGGCACCATGACGTACACCTCCGTTTGCGCTTTGTACAGCGTAAAGAAATACGAACTCGACCAGAACAGCACGATGAAGCACCCAAACGCGATCGCGGATGACGCCACGCCCACGGCGTGCCCCGCCCACACCGCGTCCGGTTCCAACACTTGTCTGCGTCGGCTCACTTTGACGATCGAGTACCTCCAGTAAATAGCGGCGACGCAGAACACCGCACACGTGATACCCAGAAACGCGTCCCAATAACCGTCCGTTGATGAGGTGTACGTCGCCGTGAAGGAAACCGTGTCGGTAGCGACGTATTCAAACGAAGGGTCTCGGCTCGCGTACGTCACGCGCACGTTCGGGACGTATATCTTCTGGTTATCGCCGGTCAACATCCGCGTCGTTACGAAAAACGTCCGCGCGTAGCTCACCGCTTTGGGCACCGCCCCGACCGTTTCGACCCCCATTTGCTCGTCAATCACGAAGAACCGGCGCACGAAAAAGTCATCGTTTGAAAACGAGTTTGCGTTTCCCGGCGCGTTTTCCACGAAAATAGGCACCGGGTACAAACGTTCGGGCCATTTAGTGGTGGACGCCGCGACGCCGCCCAGGTCCTGGATGTACAAGTCGAAGAACAAGGTTTCGCCGGCGGTGCTCATGCCGAACCCCCGCGCGGCAGTAAGCGCGTCTTCAACAGACAGCTCACAGCTGTTGTAGTAGTTCGCCCCGAACGACGTCCACGCGTCGCGCTCGCTCTCCTTGCCTCCGCACAGCTGGAACAGCTTGCCCATGGATTTCATCCCGAGCCACGTTCCGGACAGCGTGGTGACGGACACCACAAACTCCAGGTTCTTAACCGTGTTCCCGGTGGCGTCGGTACCGGAGTCGGCTTGGGAAATCGACAGTTCCAAGTCGGTCATGGAGGTGTAATCAACACCGGCGTCGTAGAACAGCCGCGGGGTGGAAGCTGGGTGCACGCCGAACAACCCGGAGTACAGCTTGCACGCCACGCTCCCCGTGTCGTAGTGCGTCATCACGCACATGTTCGCCACGTGTTCGCACTGCGTGCGGTTGGCGAAGTTGCGGCAATCCGCGGCGGCTTGTATTAAGTGCGTCGTCATGTGTAGCGACGTGACGGTAACGGACGCGACGGAAGCGCCGAGGCCATAAAAGTTCAAGGTGTTTGCGCTGGTGCCGATGTTCACCGCGAACTCCGTGGTGAGCTTCGCGGCGTTCGTGGCGGGGTCAAAACACCCGGGGGTTGATGTCGGACACTCGCACTGCTGCGTGTCCGTGTCGTATACCAACGTGACTAGGCCGGACGGGTGGCCTAAGGTGGGGCACGAAAAGCACACGCCGTTCTCCGTTGGTGACGGGAACGACCCGGTGGGACAGGTTTCGCAGCGTTTGCCGCCCGCGAACCGGACGTTCGTTTCGTCAAGCTCCACCACTACTTGCGTGGCGGGCGCGGCGCACACGCAATCGTTTTGATTCGCGTCGAAGGTCGCGCCGTTCGTGGTGTCACACGCCATGCACGTGGTCCTGTCCCACGTCGCGGTTTTGTTCACCGTGGCACACGACATGCACGACCCCACGGGAACGCTCGGAACCGTGTCCGCCGGATCCGTGGACGTGCGGATGGTGTTCCCCACGCACTGGCACCCCAAGCCATCCGCTGAAACGGACTCGCCGCTGGGGCACGCCACGCACGTCAGCGTCTGCACGCGGAAATACTCACCGGATGTGGTGCA
>Ga0209502_10002321_pt1 | contig 15970 bp, 27 predicted proteins | sample ArcticOcean_MG_C_10_FD_187442 | JGI IMG/M metagenome (GOLD analysis project Ga0209502, IMG submission 187442) | Marine microbial communities from western Arctic Ocean - ArcticOcean_MG_CB11_90 (SPAdes) (version 2) | ecosystem: Environmental > Aquatic > Marine > Oceanic | place: Arctic Ocean...
AAGATAAACCTGCTATGAACGAACCAATGAAGAAGATCAATGCTATGTATTCAGAATTAAATCAAGTTGCTAAAGAATATAGTGTGATGGCTTCAAAAAAGAATACAATGCAAAAAGAAAATCATGGCAGATACTTAGAAACAAAACCTGGTTCAATAGAAGAAGCAGTTTTAAAATCAAGAGGCCTAGTTAAATAAGAAATAAAATGAAAAAATATTTAAAAACAAAACCTGGTTCAATAGAAGAAGCAGTATTGATATCAAGAGGCCTTATAGAACAAAGATACGAAATTGAAGGCACGACAGGTTACAAAGGCATAAGTGGTCAGGATGACTTTCATATGGTCATTAATGCAAATAGTGAAAAAGATGCTGAAGACAAGGCATATGACGAGTTAGAAAAAGCAAGAAACAAAAGAAAAATAGGACCAGGTGGCGGCGGTAGACTTGAAGACATAGAGGTTGGGTTAATACAAAAAACTAACGACAAGTTATCAGCACCAGAAACTTTCAGAGGTGGGCCTTAATGGAGAATAAAATGACAAGATATACAAAAACATTTGCTGAAGCAATGCAAGAAGTGAGAGAAGGATATAGTGATAAGCAAATTAAAATGGCTTACGGTATTTTGAATGACCCTCGTTATAAGGGTGGTAACTATTCTGGTGCTGTTGCGGCTATTGAGAAACTTGCAAAAGGTTTATCAAAGCATCCAGATGTAGCAAATGCATTAAAAAGAGCTAATGAATCTGTAAATGAAGATTATGAAGTTTCTATGGCTATCGGTCAATTAAGAACAATTAACGAATATGCTAGTAAACTTATTTCAATATTAGAATCAAAAGGTGCTGACTATAATATCGAAGCATGGATTCAATCTAAAATTACAACTGCTGAAGATTACATGAATAGTGTTGGTCACTATATGGAAAATAATCCAGATGTGGCAAATGAAGCAAAAGAAGCAAAAGAAGAACCTAAAGAAAAAGATTTAGATAAAATTGCTCTCGCTAAAGAAAAAGATACAGACTCTTTAGAAAAAACAATTCTTCAAATGCAAGGTAAAATGAATCTTCTTCAACAAAAATTAGAAAATGAAAAAAACAAAATTGTTAAACCTCAACCAAATAGTGAAACAGGAGAAGTTCCTTTAAGAACAGGATTAGCAAATGCAATATTAGATAAAAAAATTGATACCAAAGACCTTATGAAATCAAAGAAAAAAGAAGAAATCAAAGTTGGTGGTAAAACTAAAATAGAGATTAATCCTGATAAAAATATTGGTAACTTTTCTGGTGGTATGAATGTTAATAATGGTAACCTACACTAGGAAGTGATACTTAGTGATAGATTATAAAGAATTTTATAGAGAAGTAAAAGGACAAAAAACTCGTATCTATTGTGATATGGACGGTGTTCTTTGTGACTTTATGGTACAAGCTAAAAAGGCAATAGGTAAAACTTTTACGCAAGAAAAGTCATCTGAATATTGGGAAGTAATTAAAAAAACTCCCAAATTTTGGTCAGATATGCCTTGGATGCCAGGTGGTAAACAATTATGGAATTATATTAAACAATATAATCCTCATATATTATCTGCATATACAATAGAAGATTCTAATTGTATACCAGGTAAAAAGACTTGGTTAAGACGAAATACTAATGTACCTTTAAGTAATGTAAATTTAGTAAGACGTAAAGACAAGCAAAGATTTGCAATGAAAAGTGGTGGAACTAGACAGCCTGCAATATTAATTGATGATTTTCAAAGAAATATAGATCAATTTAAGGCAGCTGGAGGCATGGGAATAATGCATACAAGTGCTTCAAAAACAATTTCAGAGCTTAAGAGATTAGGTTTTTGATAAATAGTAATGTTAATTAACAAAGAACTTTAAAATTTAAAATACTTATTAATAAGGAGAGATAAAATGGCTATATGGGGAAAAACTAGTAATGCAGAAAGTAGACCTAAAAGTTTACCTATGGATTCAAATAGTAGTTACTCTCGTGAGTTTGTTACTGCAAATAAAAAAGGATGGGTAATGCAACCCGGTTTAGCTTCGGCTGCAACTGGTAATGATAATGCAGATGCTGAACCAGAAATTTTAGTTTGTATTAGAAACTTATCGGTGGCTACGGAATCGGCAAACTTATTATCAATTGATTATACAGCTGGTGTTGTCGCAGACACAGGCTTATTTGATTTGGTATTAACTTTTGACGAAGCAATTACGGTAACAAGTGCAGCTTGGTCTGCTAACCAAACCATAACAAACAAAGCACACATTCTTTTAAGTAGATTGGGCGCTTCAGACATGGCAGAAGATAGTACTGTTGCCTGTATGTATTTTGCTGGTACGGGAACAAACACAATAACATTTAGAGGAACTTTACAATCTGCTGATGCAGGTTATCTAGGTTTCACTGATGGATACATTCACTTAGCTGGAACTTCTACTATAAAAGATCCTGAAGGTGAAACACTATTTGGTGTAAAAGATGAAACGGAAGATGATTCAATTTTACTAGATGGTTCAGATGGTACAGTTGCGACAATTAATGGTGCAATCACAACAGCAACGACAAGTATAGTAGTTGATACTGTTGGTGGTGATACTATTGTTGTTGGACAAGTAGTTACTGTTAAAGGTGGGGCTGCTTCAATTACAGACGCTTCTGCTGATACAGGCGTTAGTACAGATCATACACTTACAATTACTGCTGTTGCTTCACAAACTGCGTTTACTGTTAGTGAACCAGTTACGGTTGCAGATGGTATAATACTAAATCTACAATCAAGTGCTTCAGACAAAATCGAAGTTAATGCTGCTTCAGTAACACTAGAAGGTGCTGATGGCGCTACAGATGTTAGTGGTACACAAGCATATAGAACTGGTTTTGGTGTTGATACACTAGTTGGAAGAGTAATGATGTTAGAGGAAGACGGTTCTTCTAAAATCATCAATGAAACTGATGGAACAGATGGTTTCCAAGCTGAGGAATTCACTGTTGATGCTGCTGGTTTAATTGTGGTAACACAAGCTGGTACAGCTTCAGGAAGTGCTTCAATACTAAACGGAGTTACTACTTTATAATTCTAGTTAGAAATAACTATTATAAATAGTCGTATAGGGTTCGCAAGGATCCTATACAATTGATCCCTTACGAGATAGCATCAATGTATGGGCTAAAATTCCCCAAATACATAAGGGGTATTAACAAATGGAGAATAAAAAATGGCTGACAAGAAAATAACGGCATTAACTTCATTAGGAACAACTACAGCGAGAGAAGATTTAATTCACGTTGTTGACGATCCTTCTGGAACGCCGATTAACAAAAAAGTAACTATTGCTGAAATGACAGATGCTTTAAGCGTACCTGTTACTAACGGTAATGCTGCATTAACTTTAACTGCTGCTTTACATGGCGGAAGAATAGTTATGCAAGGAAATGTTGATAGTGCCGATAAAATTATCACTTTACCTGTACCAACAGCTGGATTAACATTTAGAGTTGTAGCAAACACAGGCTTAACTGCTGCAGACGGACATGATGTTCAATTCCAAATCGCTGGTGGAAGTGCTTTCTTCCAAGGTTTACTTACGTTTCACGACACAATTACTTCAGATACAAACGGTTCAAAAGCACTTGGTGTTTTCCCTAATGCAACTGAGGATGATTTCTTAAACGTTCACTTACCTGTGGATTATGACTTAACTTTCGTTGGTGTATCTGCTACAAGATACCTTGCAACAGGTTACGTTACATCTGCTGCGATTCCTACATTCCATACAGCTGCTGATTAATCAGTAATTGTTAGGAGTTTAGTAAACTTATGTGGAGGGGATTCGTCCCCTCCATTAATTAATTAAATAATGGAGAAGAAATGACTATATCAAAAGAACAATTAATAAAAAGAAAAGAAGATATCAAAAAAGACTTTGATACACTTCTTAAACAGATTGAAGTAAAAGAATTAGAAGTTAAAAGCATGAAGAACAATTTGAATGCTTTAGCTGGGGCAAGTCAACAAGTTGATTTGTTTCTAAAACAAATTAAAGAAGACGGTAATAAGATGTCACCAGAAAAAGAACAGGCATTAAATATCGCAACTTCTTAAGGAGAAACTATGGCAGATAAAATAAAATATGGTGCAGGTGGAGTTCCTTACGTTAGTAAGAAACAATCTAATGTACTGTCAGAAATATTAACGGAAAACCCTAATGTTAAAGATGTGTCTGTTGAAATAGATGACGATACAGTAGATGAAGTTGTAACTAAAAAGACAAAAAAAAAGGTAATAAAAAATGAAAAGTTTTAAACAATTTGATGAGAGCCACACTGGTGTGCTTAATTCAGCAGAAGATGATAATTTACATCTAGTTAATGTTCAAGATGAAAGAGTATTACAAAGATTAAATGCATATGTTGGTGCGATTGCACAACAAGAATATATGCAACCTGACGCTGCTATGAAACAACTTAACAATAAGTTAAACATAGTAGGATTAAATTTTGTTGAACCTAAAATTACTAGTGATAAAGGAAATGCTAAAGTTGAAGTTACTAGACACGGTGGAAGATACGGCAAGACTTCTGATAACTCAAACGGTCCTATGTCAAAAGGTAAAGAAATTGAAAACGGCGATGGAATCTCTCATCAAAAAGATGGTGGATTAAAGATTGAATTCAATTGGGAAAAACAAGAAAACAATCAATACAAAGTTTTTGCGAGTTTAAAATAAAATACTACTATACTATTATATACATTGCTATAACTACAAGTGAATAAATTATGGATGATTTTAAATTATTAACGTTGCAAACGATTGACGTATTTGCCCAAATGCATTACGATAATCCTGGCGCTGATAAAGAAGAATTTAATGATGATATGAAACGATTTAAATACCTGAAAAGGTTATTTATAAAGTATAATACATCAAAAGAATTTAAGTCAAGACTAATACTAAATCACATAGTAATCTTGGCAAATTTGTTTGGAGTTGACGCTGCAACTACATTGTTATTTTTTAAAATTGACAAATTACATTGGAGTATTTTAAAGACAATTCTCATTTTTTTAAATTATATGCCAGAAGACGAATTGATTGATATACAAGTAGATCAAAGGATAATGGAAGAATTAAAAGGAATATAAATGGGAAGAGTTATAGACGCCTTAATCGCTTACAGATTATTAAAATTATTAGTTACACCTTTCAAAAAAACCAAAGCATATAAACTTGGTATCGTTGATGAAAAAGGTAAAGTTTTAATTAAATCAAAAGATTTTACTAAATCATTTGCTTCAGGTAAAAGAGAAGAAGCAAGGAAATCATATACTTTGCTAATTCGTTTCGTATTCAATCTCAAAAGAATACTATCAAAGGTAGGCATAAGAGGTGCTCTAGGTTCAGCAGCCGCCGCTGCAGTCGCATTTTTCAGAGAACAGAATGACTACAACCCAATCATAGAAAAAGAAGTTTATAAGTATATCAAAGAACAAGGTTTTAAGTTTGATATAAATGAAAACTATGGCGAACTCTTATCTGAAGGTAAATATACAGTAAAACGTGATGTTTATGATTTAGAAGGTGATATTGTCATAAATAGTGGTGAGGTAATTAACTTTAAAGAACAAACAGATATGATTATGGGATATGATGTTTTCAAATATAAAAACACTTACTTAACGACAGAGGATTTAAATGAATTTTAAAGACATATTAAATAAGTATCTTAAAAAACAAGATGTAGATGAAAAACTTATGACAGGTTTTGCTGTTAGATTTTTAGACCCAAGTAATAAAAAAAGATTTGCAGTAGCATATCCTAATAAAAAAGATGCAGACGATAAAGCTGCTCAATTAAAAAGAGATGGATTAAAAGACATCACAATTACTAAACATAACTTAAATTTTAAAGAAGACTCTCCAGCAAATGCAACTGGTACTGCTGTTGCAGGATCAGGTGATGATTCTTCTACTGTTGTTGTTAAGAAGAAAAAGAGATTACAAGATAAACTAATGAGAAGAATGGGTATCAAAGAAGCAATTGATAGAGCTATTCCTGATTTAGAATATCCTAAAGACGAGATTAGAGAAAGAGCAAATCAATTAAAAGAACTTGCTTCAAAATCAGAAGGTGCTGCTGTACCTAAAGACAAAGATACAAAACAACCTAAAAAGTATGTGTCAGGACTATCTGATAAAGATAAAAAGGCACACGATAAACATTTAGAAAAAGGTAGTAAAAAGGCTGATGACGATAAGTCTGCATACAAACAATCGCCTGCTGATAAAAAAGCAAAAACAAAACCTTCAAAATTTACAGACAAGTTTAAACAGATGTATGGTGAAGGTAGACTAGATGAAAAGATTAAAGGTTTAGAAACTAAAGCAAAGAAAACAGGTATGCCGTATGGTATTCTTAAAAAAGTTTATGATAGAGGAATGGCTGCATGGAAAGGTGGTCACAGACCTGGCACTACACCTCAACAATGGGCATTTGCGAGAGTTAATTCTTTCACAACTAAGAGTCCTGGCACATGGGGTAAGGCAGATAGTGATCTTGCTAAACAAGTAAGAGGTTCTTAATGTCAAAAACTTACAAATCATTTGTTAAAGAATATGCTATGGGACTTCAAGTACCTGCTACAAGTTATTTAAAACCAATTGGTTCTTTAACTCCTTTGAGAAAGAAGGAATCAGTTAAAAAAGATAGTGAAAATAAAGAAGAAGATATTATACCTATACCATCATTAACTAATGCAAGACCATTAAAGAAAAGAGAAACATTTAAAAATAAAATGAGCGTAATGAGAATAGATCAAAAGGAAAAATAAAATGGGACAATTTAATAATAAAATATTAGCAGAATTTAAACCACCTAAACAGTGGAAACTAGGTAGAAATTTATCGTACACTACAAGTCATCTTACAGCAGAAGAAGTTAGATCATTACACGGCGTTGGTGTAGCAGTAGTAAGAGATACTAATAAAACTGAAACTATAACAGTACCAACTGGATTTATAACTGATTTAGCATCCACACCAAGAATACTATGGAATGTAATTGCACCATTTGATGTTGCAAGAGCAGCCATTGTACATGACTTATTATATAAAGCAATAAGAACTTACAGGTATGGAAAAGGTCCAGAAGAAGACAAAGAATTAGTTACAAAGGCGAAGAAGGCTGCTGATAGAGTATTCCTTTTAGCTATGAAAGATGCAGAACCTAAAGTATCAAAATGGAAAATATACTGTGCTTGGAAAGCAGTTGATCTATTTGGTAGATGGTCAATCATACCTAACGAGAGTAATATATAATGTGGTTCTTTCTAGTTAAATCCGTAGTAGGTGCCATAGTTGGTCAATCTACAAATACTTGGTTCAAAAAAACTAAGATGGGTGCGTGGTTCTATAAAAAGTTAGACACTTGTTATAATTGGGCTGCTGAAAGATACAACATAGATGTATTGACTAAAGAAGAAAAAGAAATTAAAAAGTTTCCTGCTCTAACACAAAAGATAGATAAATTGGAAGAGCAAGTTGCAAAACTTAAAGTTGAAATAGTAAATATAAGGAGGAAAAAATAATGTTTTTAACAATAGGACTACTTATAGGCTTCGTGCTAGGATGGTATGTCAATGAAAAACTTGAAGATATCGTTGTTGGTATTAAACTATTAAAATTCTGGAAGTAATATTATGTTCGGATCATTGAAGATTGCTATGGTAGCAATACTAATTACTGGTATTGCAGGTGCTGGAATGTATGTAATGAAGTTAAGATCAGATAATGCCATTCTAAAAGCAAATCAAATTAAACTAGAGTCTGCTGTTGCAGATCAGAAACAACTTATAGAAAATCAGAAGAAAGATTTTGAAGAAATACTAGACGCAAACAATAAGATGAATGTTCTAGTAACAGCTCTTAAAAATGATCTTGATGATTTAGATAAGCGATTCAATAAAAAGAATCGTGATATAGGTAAGCTTGCTATACAGAAACCTAAACCCATAGAGAGAATTATTAATAAAGGAAGTGCTAATGCTACAAGATGTATTGAAATAGCAAGTGGTGCTGAATTAACAGAAAATGAAAAGAATGCTACAAAAAAATCTGAAATCAATCCTGAATGTCCTAGTATTTCTAATCCTAAGTACGTTGCTTACTAATTGTTCAAGTGTTAAGAAGTTAAGTATCTTTAAACAAGAAGTACCAAGAGCAGAACTTAACTTAGATAAACCTACAGCATTACAATTAGAACAAATTAAATGGATTATTATTACTAGTGAGAATGCCGATGAGGTATTTGAGAAGATGAAAGAACAAGGCATTGACCCTGTGCTATTTGGTCTCAACGACAAAGACTTTCAATTAATTGCAAAAAACTTTGCACAAATAAGAAATCAATTAAAGATTACAAATGATTTATTAGATAAATATAAAGAGTATTATGAAACACCTGTGAAAAAAAAACAACAGTAAAGGTTTCATAAATGTCAGAAGATTTAAATAAAATTCATACAAAGATAGCTCTACTTGAAAAAGACGCCAAGACAGGTGAGCAAATTCATGCAAGACTAGAAATAGCGATAGGCAAACTATCTGATTGTGCTATAAGCATTAAGGCAATGCTGGCCACACAAGAACAGAAACTAACTAGAGCAGAACAAACAGATGATGATATCTTTATCACTTTAGAATCTCGTAGAAAAGAATGGGATAATGATCTTAAAGAACTTCACTCCAGAATAACTACCAATAGTAGAGAGTTAAGAGAACATCAAATACAATCGGAGAATACAATGTTAAATGAACTTCGGTCTATGAAATCACAACTATCCGAAAGAGTTGGTGTACTAGAGAAGTGGAGATGGTTAATCATTGGTGGTTCTATTATTATCGGTTTAATGATGTCAAATCCAAGTGGTAATCTATGGAATTTCCTAAGTTAATTGCTTGACTTTTTCACGTTTATTTGATATAATCAATGTATGTCAAGTTATATAGATACAAAATATCTAAACTTATTATCTACAAGACTTCCGAAGTTTAAAAGAAAAGCAGAATACTTATTTAATTTTAGGTGTCCGCATTGTGGTGATTCTCAAAAGTCACAATCAAAAGCTAGAGGTTTTGTTTATAAGAAAAAAAATGATATGTTCTTTAAATGCCATAACTGTGGTATAGGACAATCATTAGGTAATCTAATTAAATTTATTGATCCCAATCTATACAAAGAATATATATTTGAAAGATTTAAAGATGGTAAACCTACAAAAGATAAAATTGAATTTGATTTTACACCATCAAAAGAATTAAAAACAAGAACTGCTGATGAAAAGTTATTAAATGAATTAGAATCATTTGATAAATTAGTACAGACACACCCAGCAAAACAATTTGTATTTAAAAGATTTATACCTAAAGAACATTGGAATAAGTTTTTCTTCTGTCCTAAATTTTATGAATGGACTAATACTATTGTACCTAATAAATTTACAGATTTAAGACAAGATCACCCTAGAGTTGTAATACCTTTCTATGATAGAGCAGGTAAATTCTTTGCGTTTCAAGGTAGGGCATTTGGTAAAGAACAACCAAAATATATTACAATTAAGTTTGATGAAAGTAAAGAGAAGATATATGGTCTTGATAGGTTAGACTTAAACAAACCTGTTATGATAACAGAAGGTCCTATTGATAGTTTGTTTTTAGATAATGCTATTGCCCTTGCTGGTGCTGACGCTAATATAAAAATACAACCTCAACAATGTACTATGATATTTGATAACGAACCTCGTAATAAAGAAATTGTAAAAAGAATGATAAGTGCTATAAACAAAAATTATAATGTCGCAGTGTGGCCAAAGTCATTGAAATACAAAGATATTAATGATATAATAATTGCTGGTAAAACATCAGCTGAAGTACAAACTCTTATAAGTAATAACACACATTGCGGACTAACAGCACTTCAAAACATCAATAACTGGAAAAGGATCTAATGAAAACTAGCGAGATTAACGTACTTAAGCGAAATGGGCGTGGTAAAGAACCTCTTAATATTGACAAGATTCATTCCATGGTTGGTTATGCAACTGAAGGTATTACAGGAGTTAGTGCCTCTCATGTTGAGATGAATAGTGGTATACAATTTGCAGATGGAATGAGTACAGACGACATACAACAAATTTTAATTAAGTCTGCTAATGATCTAATTAGTTTAGAAAATCCTAACTATCAATATGTTGCAGCTAGACTATTATTATTTTCCCTTCGTAAAAAATTATATCGTAGATTATGGGAACACCCAAAATTCATAGATCAAATTAAAAATTGTATTACCCAAGGTGTTTACGATAAAGATATATTAACACATTATACTGAATCTGAAATTGATAGAATGGGAATGTGGATTCACCATGAACAAGATTATAAATTTACCTATGCAGGTTTAAGACAAGTAATGGATAAGTATCTAGTACAAGATAGAAGTAGTGGTGATATTTTTGAAACACCACAATTTATGTATATGATGATTTCAGCTACACTATTTGCTCAATATCCAAAAGAAACTAGATTAGAATTTGTTAGAAGATACTATGATGCAATTAGTAAATTTAAAATTAATATTCCTACTCCCGTTATGGCAGGTGTTAGAACACCTATTAGACAATTTGCAAGTTGTGTTTTAGTTGATAGTGATGATACACTGCCAAGCATCTTTTCAAGTGATATGGCAATTGGTAGATATGTTGCTCAAAGAGCAGGTATAGGTATCAACGCAGGTAGAATTAGAGGTATCAATAGTAGAATTAGAGGTGGTGAAGTACAACACACAGGTGTTATTCCTTTTCTTAAAAAGTTTGAAGCAACTGTTAGATGTTGCACACAAAATGGTGTAAGAGGTGGTAGTGCAACTGTACATTTTCCTATTTGGCACCAAGAGATAGCAGACATACTTGTATTAAAAAATAATAAAGGTACAGAAGATAATAGAGTAAGAAAATTAGATTACTCAATACAGATTTCTAAATTGTTTTATGAAAGATTTATTAAGAATGAAGATATAACTTTATTTTCTCCTAATAATGTGCCAGGTTTATATGAAGCATTTGGTTTGCCTGAATTTGATGAACTGTATATTAAATACGAAGCAGATAAATCTATATCTAAAAAAACAATAGGTGCTCAAGAATTGTTTATGGATTTACTAAAAGAAAGAGCAGAAACTGGTCGTATCTATATTATGAATATAGATCACTGTAATACACATAGCTCTTTTAAAGAAAAGATTTATATGTCTAATCTATGTCAAGAGATTACACTACCCACAAAACCTTTACAACATATTGATGATAAAGATGGTGAGATTGCTTTATGTATTCTTTCTGCTATCAACTTAGGTCTATTAACTGATATGGATGAATTAGAGGACTTATGTGATCTATCAGTGAGAGCGTTAGATGAAATTATAGACTATCAAGAATATCCTGTTGAGGCTGCTAAAATATCTACACAGGCTAGAAGATCATTAGGTATAGGATATATTGGTCTTGCACATTATCTTGCTAAAAATCAAGTAAGTTACGAAAGTAAATCTGCATTAAAGATTGTTGATAAAGTAACAGAAGCATTTCAATTCTTTCTATTAAAAGCAAGTAATAATCTTGCAAAGGAAAAAACTAGATGTACATGGTTTGAAAAGACTAAATATTCAGATGGTATCTTACCTATTGATACCTATAAAAAAGACGTAGATAATATCGTAACTAGAAAATACACTTACGATTGGGAACGTTTAAGAAAAGAAATTAAAGAACACGGATTAAGACACTCAACATTATCGGCACAAATGCCAAGTGAGTCTTCATCTGTTGTATCTAACGCAACTAATGGTGTCGAACCACCAAGAGATTACTTATCAGTTAAAAAGTCTAAAAAAGGTCCACTAAAACAAATAGTACCTGAATACAATAAACTTAAAAATTTTTATACATTATTATGGGATATGAAAAGTAACGAAGGATATATTAATATCATTTCTGTTATGCAAAAGTATTTCGATCAAGCAATCAGTGGTAACTGGAGTTACAATCCAGAAAACTACAAAGATGGCGAGGTGCCTCTATCGGTAATGGCACAAGATTTATTGACAACATATAAACTAGGATGGAAAACAGCTTATTATCAAAATACATATGACGCAAAATCTGAAGTAGATGAGCCTGTACACCCAGTTGGTTGGCACGATGGTGTGGAAGAAGCACCGAAGGAAATAAAAAAAGATGAAGAAGATTGCGAAGCCTGTACCATATAAGGACTTCTTAGAACATATAACTAAAGAACAAAAAGAACTAGATGAATCAATGAAAGAAGCATTTAGACAAAGAGATGAAAGACTAAATAAGCAAAGACAAACTGAATCAGAAAAAATGCAAGAGGAGTTAGAACCATTACCAATGTGTCCTATGTCAGACGAATGAAAACATTTAATACAAAAAAAGTAGATTGGATGAAACAACCCATGTTCTTTGGTGAAGAGCCAAATGTGCAAAGGTTTGATCAACAAAAATATCCTATATTTGAAAAATTAAATCAACAACAGTTAGGTTTCTTCTGGAGACCTGAAGAGGTTTCTTTACAGAAAGATAGAAACGATTATCAATCTCTAAGTCAAGAACAAAAACATATCTTTACATCTAATTTAAAGTATCAAACACTATTAGATAGTGTACAAGGTCGTGGTCCATGTTTAGCATTTTTACCTTATTGCAGTTTACCTGAACTAGAGTCTATGTTAGTTGCATGGGACTTCAGTGAAACAATACACAGTAGATCATACACTTACATAATGAAGAATGTATATTCAGACCCTACAGAAGTATTAGATACTATCATTGATACACCACAAATCATGGCAAGAGCAAAAACAGTTACGGATGCTTATGATAAATTTATAAAATATGCTAGTCTTTATTATCTAACAAACAAAGGTGATATGAAAGAACTTAAAAGACTTCTATACCTTACAATCATTAATGTAAACATACTTGAAGGTATAAGATTCTATGTATCATTTGCTTGCTCATTTGCTTTTGGTGAACTTAAACTTATGGAAGGTAGTGCTAAGATTATATCATTAATCGCAAGAGATGAAAATTTACACCTTGCAGTATCTCAAAATATGATTAACAATTATCGTAAAAAAGAAGGCGATAAGGAGATGTTAAAGATTATCAAAGAGAACGAACAAGAAGTTTATAAGATGTATGATGAAGCAGTCCAACAAGAGAAAGATTGGGCAACATATCTATTCAAACAAGGTTCAATGATAGGTTTAAATGATAAACTATTGAATCAATATGTCGAGTTTATGGCAAACAAAAGATTAAGAGCGATAGGATTACAAGCTCAATATGATCAACCAGCATCCAATAATCCATTACCTTGGACACAACACTGGTTAAATAGTCGTGGTTTACAGAATGCCCCACAAGAAACTGAAATTGAAAGTTATGTGGTTGGCGGTATCAAACAAGATGTTGAAAAAGACAGCTTTAAAGGATTCAAACTATGATAAAAAAAACAGTAAAATGTGAAACTTGTGCTGCTGAGTATGAAATTGCATATGATCTTCCTGAAGAAGATTATAAAAATTTGTATTGTTCATTTTGTGGTAATCAATTTGAGGATAAAGAAGATGAAAACTTTGAAGCAATAGAAGATCGTTATGAAGATTGGAATTGATTATAGTTTAACTTGCCCAGCCATATGTATAAACACCTCAAAAGAAGATTTTAAATACAACGATTGCACCTTTTATTACTTAACTAGTGTAAAGAAATATGAAGGCACTTTCGTAGATGGTAATGTAAAATTTATAGGATTTAGACATGAAGAATACACTAGAGAAGAACAACGATATGAAAATATATCTAATTTCTTTTTAAGAATTATAGAGAGATATTCCAATAGTAATTATTTACTACATAAAAACCCCACAATCAATTTAGAAGATTACTCATTTGCCTCAACAGGTCGTGTATTTCATATTGCTGAAAACATGGGTTTGTTAAAGTATAAGTTATATAAAAACGATTATCATTATAATTTACTTGCACCAGCACAGGTTAAAAAGTTTGCTACTGGTAAAGGTAATGCAAATAAAGAGAAGATGATTGAGGCTTTTAAAGAAGATAGTGGCTGCGACATACTTAAAAAGTTTGAGTGTAACTTCACATCACCAGTTTCTGATATTGCAGATTCATATTTTATTTGTAAATTCAAATTTGTCTAAATAGAATTAATTATGTCATTACCAATTAGAAAATTTATAGTCAGATTAAGAATGTGGTACGCAGATATTCGTGGACATCATGGACACAAATGGAACTATGAACCTGGAAATCACTATTTTGGTCGTAATAAGAACAAAACAAGAACATAATCATCAAAAACCCCCCATTTTATTCACTTTTTAGCGCTTGACTTTGTGCCGAAACTATGTTATAATATACCTATATTATGACAAAACAAAACAATAAAACCTTTAACGTATGTTATTTAAGAGAGTATTCTGATTCTGAACACCAAGGAGAATACTTTTATGCATACGAAACAGTTTACAGAAATGTACCTATCAAATATAAATCTAAATTCAATGATAAGACTAAACTAAAGATAGTTAAGTTTTTAGATTGGAATTTTAAAGAAACAGCTGCTAACTTTGCTAAAACAACTAAAGTAGAATTGATAGATCAGAAACAATATTATCAAACATACAAAGATGTATTTGGTGATGTTGCTCAAGGAGATGATAAGAAGATGTGGTATGATTACGGTCAACAATATGATAGACAATCATTGAGAAAAGACTTCAACCCACAGTTGACTAAAAAGAAGGTGTTATCTTACAACGATAAAAGAGTAAATTAACGCTTGACTTTGTACCGAAACTATGTTACAATATATTACAAACTAAAAACAGAAAGATATACATTATGGAACTAAACAAGAAACTCATGTTTGCTCAATTTAATAAATTGAAATCAAATCAAGAAAAGGCTAAATACCTAATCAACTTAAAAACCAAAAAACAAGAAAGTTCTCATTTATTTAGAGGTATCAAAATTAAAGTAAAACAATTTGATAATCTAATTAAAGAATATCAAAGTGTTGTGCCTTTTGGTAGAATGCATAAAGCAATTGCTGAAGCAAAAGCTGCTGAGAAACTAAAAGAAAAAACTGAAAAATCAGGTAAAAGTCAATTTAAAGAGTTGCCAAAAAACTAATGAAAAATATTCTTAACGCTTCAGTTATAGTTTTGTTTACTTTGTTTATGCTATCCTTTGTATTCAAACCTGTTAAGGCAGATGAAAAGACTACAGCAATTATTGGTCATGTTATTACACAGGCAATTCAAGGTAATGATATGGATCATGCCGAAGTGCTTAGTAACGAACTAAATTCTTTAATGCACAAATTGACGATAGACTTAACAACTGTATTATTACAGAATATGCCAAATATATTAGATACTATATCGGCACAACTTAGAATAGAACTAGATAAACAATACAAATGTTCACTTCAAAGTGATGACTACAAAAATAAAGAATGTATATAGGGTTGACTTTATCGCTGATTTATGTTATAATAATACTATTAATACCAGTTTTTATGCTATGGATATCAAATGACTAATATGATCTACACAAAAAATACGAGTGGTGCAATTCGTAGATTACAAAGAAAAAAACCTACCAAGAGTTATCTCTCAGCACTAATAAATCATTTTAAATTTCTAAAGAGTTTAGGTTTCAATATAGATTCAAAAGGCAATATAAAGCGTAGATATAAAAAATCTGCCCCTTTAGCTCATTCGGTAGAGCAGCTGATTTGTAATCAGCAGGTGGTATGTTCGAATCGTACAAGGGGCACCACTAC
>Ga0209502_10002327_pt1 | contig 15942 bp, 8 predicted proteins | sample ArcticOcean_MG_C_10_FD_187442 | JGI IMG/M metagenome (GOLD analysis project Ga0209502, IMG submission 187442) | Marine microbial communities from western Arctic Ocean - ArcticOcean_MG_CB11_90 (SPAdes) (version 2) | ecosystem: Environmental > Aquatic > Marine > Oceanic | place: Arctic Ocean...
AAGCGCAACTTTGTCTTAATTATGGAGCAGCAGTAATTGTGATGGCATTTGATGAAAAAGGCCAGGCAGATACTTATGAAAGAAAAATAGAAATATGTAAACGAGCTTATGACACTCTAATCAAAAAATTAAACTTTCCCCCTGAGGACATTATATTTGACCCAAATATTTTTGCAGTTGCAACTGGAATTGAAGAACATAACAACTATGCTGTAGATTTCATCAACGCAACAAAATGGATTACAGAAAACCTTCCTCACGCGAAAGTTTCAGGTGGGGTATCCAATGTTAGCTTTAGCTTTAGAGGAAATAACTTAGCTCGAGAGGCTATTCATACTGTATTTTTATATCATGCAGCAAAAGCAGGGCTCACGATGGGAATTGTAAATGCAGGCATGTTAGGTCTCTACGATGATTTAGATGATGATCTAAAAGAAGCAGTTGAAGATGTAATACTGAACAGAAGTCCTGATGCTACTGAAAAAATGATTGAAATAGCAGGGACTCTAAAGGGAAGCAAAAAAGAAGAGCTTAAGTTAAATTGGCGTGGGGATGAAGAAGACCTAATCCCTGTGGAAAAAAGAATTGAGTACGCATTAGTTCATGGTGTAACTGATTATATTGTTGAAGATACTGAAGAAGCAAGAACAAAGATACTGAAAGAGAAAGATGGACGCCCTATCAAAGTAATTGAAGGTCCCTTAATGGACGGCATGAATGTAGTTGGTGATTTGTTTGGCCAAGGGAAAATGTTTTTACCCCAAGTAGTTAAATCTGCTCGAGTAATGAAACAAGCTGTAGCACACCTTGTCCCTTTTATTGAAAAAGAAAAAGAAGCTGAAGAAAAAAGAACTGGCATCAAAGCAAAGCCAAAAGGGAAAATGCTAATTGCAACTGTTAAAGGTGATGTTCACGACATAGGTAAAAATATTGTTTCAGTCGTATTGCAATGTAACAACTTTGAAGTAGTTAATATGGGAGTTATGGTTCCTTGTTCGGAAATACTAGCTAAAGCCAAAGAAGAAAACGTGGATATTATTGGTCTGTCTGGGCTTATAACACCTTCACTTGAGGAGATGACCCATGTTGCAAGTGAAATGCAAAGGGACCCGTACTTTAAAAATAATAATATCCCCCTTTTAATTGGAGGGGCAACAACCTCTAGAGCCCACACAGCTGTAAAAATTGCCCCTAGTTATGAAGGGGCGGTTATTCATGTTCCAGATGCCTCACGATCAGTTTCAATGATGCAATCACTCATGGACCCTGTAAAAAAAGTTGAATACCTTATAGGACTATCTAAAGATTATGAAAATGTCAGGGAGCTTCACCTAAATAAAAAGGGTGCTAAATATATTTCACTCAAATCTGCTAGAGAAAATAAACTGCAACTAAAATTTAACCCAAAAAAACCTAAATTTATTGGCCGTAGAGTTTTTGAAAATATTGATCTCAAACTACTTGCTGAATTCATAGACTGGTCTCCTTTTTTCCAAACATGGGATTTACATGGTAAGTATCCAGCTATCCTTAAAGATAAAGTTGTTGGGGAAAGTGCCTCTCAACTATTTATTGAAGCTAAAACAATGCTCAATAAAATAATTAATGAAAAAAAATTAAAAGCAAATGGTGTGATTGGTTTTTACCCTGCAAATTCGGTTAATGATGATGATATAGAAATATATGAAGATGAAAGCAGAACTAAGCCTATTTTTACCTATTATTGCTTAAGGCAACAAACTGAAAAACCAAGTGTTAAAGGAAAATCAAATCCTAACCAATGTTTATCTGATTATATTGCCCCAAAATCAACCGGCGTAAAAGATTATATTGGAATGTTTGCTGTAACTTCTGGAATCAATGCTGAGATTTATGAAAAAATATTTGAAAAAGCAGAAGACGACTATAGCTCAATTATGATTAAAGCTATTACTGACAGGTTAGCTGAAGCTTTTGCTGAATATATGCATGATAGAATAAGACAGGATTTATGGGGATACCAAACTACTAATGAAATATCAACAGAAGATATGATAAAAGAAAAATATGAGGGAATTAGGCCTGCTCCTGGATATCCAGCCTGCCCTGAACATACTGTAAAAAAAGACATATTTGAGCTATTAAAAACAAATGAAATTGGAATGGAATTAACAGAGAGTATGGCTATGCTGCCAGCTTCTTCAGTAAGTGGCTTTTACTTCTCCCATCCTGACTCTAAATACTTTAGTGTTGGAAATATTGATGAAGAGCAAGTCAGCGATATGGCAAAACGCAGAAATATTTCTGTTGATGTGATTAAAAAATGGTTAGCTTCTAATTTAAGGTAAGAAAAATGCATATTCATATACTGGGTATATGTGGAACATTTATGGCTGGAATTGCTGCTCTAGCAAAAGCTCATGGACATAAAGTAACGGGGTGTGATCAAAATGTTTACCCTCCTATGTCAACCCAACTTGAGCAATTAGGTATAACAATTACCGAAGGCTACGATTCAAATCAAATTGAAATAAAACCAGATATATTTATTATTGGAAATGTTATTTCTCGTGGCAATTCTTTAATCGAGTCTATATTAAATAATAAAGTACTTTACCAATCAGGCCCTCAATGGCTTTACGAAAATATTTTATATAATAAGTGGGTTCTTGCAGTAGCGGGAACTCATGGTAAAACCACAACTACTTCCATGTTAGCTTGGATTTTAGAAGCCAACGGTTTGGCACCGGGTTTTTTAATCGGCGGTATCCCAAATAACTTTAATATTTCAGCAAGGTTGCCAATAAATAGTAATAAAAACTCTCCTACTTTCTTTGTTATTGAAGCAGACGAGTATGACACCGCATTCTTTGATAAAAGATCAAAGTTTATTCATTACCACCCAAATACATTAATTTTAAACAATCTTGAATTTGATCACGCAGATATTTTTGATAATATTGAGCATATTGAAAAACATTTTCATCATTTAATTAGAACAGTTCCAAGCATCGGTAAAATTATATTTAATAATGATAGCTCATCAATAAAAAAAGTACTTAAAAAAGGATGCTGGTCTGAAATTGAAGATTTTGGATCTAAAGGAAAGTGGTCTTATAAGAAGGTAAATGAAAACGAATTTGAAGTTTACTATGAACAAAGATCTCAAGGAAATCTCAAATGGGATTTAATTGGACATCATAATGCACTAAACGCATTAGCTGCAATTGCAGCAGCCAAACATGTTGGAATATCTTCAGATAGTTCAATTAGCGCTTTGGGTAAGTTTAAAAATGTGAAAAAAAGAATGGAGCTTTTAGAATCAATTAAAGGTATAAATATTTATGATGATTTTGCACATCATCCAACAGCTATAAAAACTACATTAGAGGGCTTAAGGAGTAAAATCGGTAATGATCGAATAGTAGTTATAATTGACCCAAGATCAAACACGATGAAATTAGGAAAAATGAAAGATGATTTACTTAAAAGCCTAAAGGAGGCAGATATTATCTTTTGTTTTTCAAAAAATTTATCATGGGATCCTAAAATGTTATTTAAAAATATTCCCGGTGTTACTATCACGAATGATATAGATATATTAGCAAATGAAATTTCTAAATCTTCTCAGCCTAAAGACAATATTATTTTTATGAGTAATGGTGGATTCTCAGGACTTCAAAATAAAGTGGTTCAACTATTAAAAAAATGAATAATTTTCAAAAATATGGCCTGCTAGTAGCTATTATTTTTTCAATTCTCTTTCACCTCATTGTTATCTCAAATTTTTCTTTTAAAATTTTTCAATCAAATACCCAAGAGAATTTTGATGATATGCAAGTCACCTTGCTCAAGCCGGAGTCATCTAGAGAAGCAAAAAACTTATTTAACAAAAAAAAAGTATCTCCGAAGCGCTCTTTAACTTCTTTAGATAAAAAAAATAATTTTAAAAATAAGGTTGTTATTAGTGATCAAGAAATAATTAAGCCTGCTGATCAAGACTTAAAATCTAGCAATAAATCAATCGATACATCAATCGATACATCAAAAATTTTATCTCAAATACAAAACATGGACTTTTCGACTAAGAAGCAACAAAGGGTCAGATCTATTTCAGCCAATACTACAGATTATCTCTATAAACTTTATTTTGATGCATGGAGGCAGAAAGTTGAGAAAATTGGGGCAATGAATTATCCGAAAGAAGCATCTGAATTAGGTATGTTTGGGTCACTTAGATTAACTGTATCGCTTAACTCAGACGGAACAATTGAAAAATTATTTATTAATAAATCTTCTGGGCACCAAGAACTCGATCAAGCGGCACTAAATATTGTTAAACTTGGAGAGCCTTATGCGAGATTCCCTTCAGAAATTCTTAAAAATGTAGATATTATTAATATAACTCGTAGATGGAAATTTACTGAAAAAAATAATTTTTCTAAGTAATCTAATCTTGGTGATACTGAGCGCTATAATTACGTACGGTTTCTAATAATGCTTGCAGGTTTTCAGGTGGTGTAAACTGTGTTATTCCATGGCCTAAATTAAAAATATGCCCTTCGCCATAACCATAGTCATCAAGAACTCTTTTAACGGCTACTTCAATTGACTTAGGATTTGATAACAAAATTGAAGGGTCTAAATTTCCCTGTAAAGCGACTTTATCATTCACTAGTTTTCTAGCAGGGCCAAGGCCTGTCTGCCAATCGACGCCGAGAGCATCTGCCCCACTATTAGCTTGCGCCTCTATCCACTGTCCGCCGCCTTTTGTAAATATAATTTTAGGGGTGTCTTGATAACCTAATAAATTTAAGTTTGAAATAATGACCTTCATATAATTTAATGAATGACTTTCATATTCGCTATGTGCTAAAGCACCCCCCCATGAATCAAAAATCATAACTACATCTGCACCTGCATCAATTTGACAGGCTAAATATTTAGTTATAGTTTCAGTATTTATTTTAAGAATATGATCAATCAAATCCGGGCGACTATACAACATTTTCTTTATTTTTAAAAAATCTGTTCTTCCTTTACCTTCAACCATATAAGTTGCGAGTGTCCATGGACTTCCTGAAAATCCAATTAATGGAACTCTGTTTTTAAGGGCTTCCTTAATTGAGCTAACTGCATTAAAAACATACGATAATTTTTCTTCAACATCTGGTATGTCCAGCTTTTGAACTGCTTTCTCATCTTGTAATGGATTTTTAAATTTTGGGCCTTCACCTTCTTCGAAATAAAGACCTAGGCCCATTGCGTCAGGCACAGTCAAAATATCTGAAAATAAGATTGCTGCATCTAAATTAGGATATCTTTCTAGGGGTTGCATTGTTACTTCAGTAGCAAAATCTTTATTTTTACATAAATCTAAAAAACTTCCTGCTTGCTTCCTAGTTTTACGATATTCTGGTAAGTAGCGCCCGGCTTGCCTCATTATCCAAACTGGAGTGTAAGGTGTTTTTTCTCTTAAAAGAGTTTTTAAAAAAACATCATTGATAATAGAGGTCATATTAAGTTGAGTAATTTATCTCGGAAGAACTGAAGAGCCCATTAAGAACTCATCTACGGCGCGCGCGCATTGTCGACCTTCTCTAATAGCCCAAACAACCAGAGATTGGCCGCGGCGCATATCACCTGCTGCAAAGACTTTTCCCCTTGAAGTAAAATAAGCCTTATCGCCCTCTGTAGAAGCTTTAGCATTGCCTCGCTTGTCTTTCTCAATTAAGAATTTATCCAGTATTGTTTGTTGTGGGCCCATAAATCCCATCGCCAACAAAACTAAGTCTGCTTTTAGTTTGAATTCTGTATTGGGGATTTCCTGCATTTTTCCATCACGCCATTCTACTTTTACACCAATTAATTCTTTAACTTTTCCGCCTTCACCAACAAAAGATTTAGTAGCAATTGACCAATCTCTGTCGCACCCTTCTTCGTGTGAGCTAGATGTTCTCATCTTTAATGGCCAATATGGCCAAATCATAGATTTATTTTCTTGCTCTGGTGGTTGAGGCATTAATTCAAATTGTGTTATTGAAGAAGCGCCGTGCCTATTTGAAGTTCCTACACAATCAGACCCAGTATCTCCACCACCAATAACTACGACATGCTTTCCGGTTGCCTTAATTTGGTCAGAAACATTATCACCTGCTACGATTTTATTTTGAAACGGTAAAAAATCCATTGCAAAATGAACACCTTCTAATTCCCTTCCTGGTACAGGGAGATCTCTTGGCCATTCTGCTCCACCGGTTAAAATAACCGCATCATAATCTTTTACTAATTCTTCAGGGTCAACAGCTTCTCCCACATTTTGATTTGTCTTAAATTTTACGCCCTCAGCTTCCATTTGATTAACTCTTCGATCTATATGAACTTTCTCCATTTTAAAATCTGGTATTCCGTACCGAAGAAGACCTCCAACACGATCATTTTTTTCATAAACCTCAACATCATGACCAACTCTTGCCAACTGCTGAGCTGCAGCAAGCCCAGCCGGCCCTGATCCAACAATAGCTATTCTCTTTGAAGTTTTAATTTTTGATATTTGAGGAAGCACCCAATTATTTTCCCAAGCTTTATCTATAATGGCATGTTCTATTGATTTAATACCTACAGGATCTGAATTAATATTTAAAGTACATGCTGCTTCACAAGGAGCAGGACATATACGTCCAGTAAACTCTGGAAAATTATTTGTAGAATGAAGCACATCAATCGCTGCTTCCCAGTCCTGCTTAAAAACTAAATCATTCCAATCTGGGATAATATTATTTACTGGGCATCCATTATTACAAAATGGGATTCCGCAATCCATGCAGCGAGCCCCTTGAACTTTTGCTTCTTCATCTGATAAATGCAAAATAAATTCTTTATAATTTTTTACACGTTCTTCAGTTGGAAGATTTCTCTCACTTTGTCTAGGAAAATCTAAAAATCCTGTAACTTTTCCCATTAAGCCACTTCCTTTTTTTTAGTTTCTCTCATTTCTTTCAATGCTCTTTTATATTCAATTGGCATAACTTTCACAAAATTTTCTAATTCAACATCCCATTGGTTTAATATCTTGTTCGCAATATTGCTTTTAGTATATTGACAATGATTTTCAATAAGAGTTTTCAAAATTATTTCATCTGCCAAATTTAGATGTTGAGGGTTGTCAGTTTCAATATTTTCTTTTTCTACTTTTTCAAGTGTCACCATGGATAAATTACAATAGTTTTTAAATGTCTTATTAGGATCATAAACATAGGCAACCCCTCCAGACATACCAGCTGCGAAATTTTGGCCTGTTTTACCTAAAATTACTACAGTTCCACCAGTCATATATTCACAGCCATGATTGCCAACGCCTTCTATTACAGCAGAAGCTCCTGAGTTTCTTACACAAAAACGCTCGCCTCCAATGCCATTAAAATAGGTTTCCCCAGATGTTGCCCCATACATAGTCGTATTTCCAACAATGATATTCTCTTCAGCTAACCCTCTAAATTTTTTGGGGGGTTGTATAATAATCTTTCCACCACAAAGTCCTTTACCAACATAATCATTTCCTTCGCCACTAAGATTAAAAGTGATCCCTTTAGCTAAAAATGCACCAAAACTTTGTCCGGCAGTCCCTTTCAAGTTTATCTTTATAGAATCTTCTGGTAAGCCTGTATTTCCATATCTTTTTGCTACTTCATGAGAAAGCATAGTCCCAACAGTTCTATTAACATTGGTAATCGATATATTTAACTCAATCTTTGTTTTATCTTTAATTGCGGAAATTGTATTTTCAATTAGTTTATTATCAAGTGCATTTTGCAGCCCATGATCTTGTCTTTCGGTATTATATTTTGCAGTATCATTATTCATTTTAGGCTGATAAAATATTTTACTAAAATCAAGTCCTTTTATTTTCCAATGCTCAATACCTTTTTGCTTATCTAATAAATCAGATTGTCCAATTAAATCATTAAATTTTCTAATTCCTAGGGATGCCATTATTTCCCTTACCTCTTCAGCAACAAAGAAAAAGAAGTTAACAACATGTTCTGGCTGACCAGAAAATCTTTTTCTTAATTCTGGATCTTGTGTAGCAATTCCAACTGGACAAGTATTTAAATGACATTTTCTCATCATTATGCAGCCTTCAACTACAAGTGGCGCAGTCGCAAAACCAAATTCATCAGCTCCTAACATCGCACCTACAACTACATCTCTGCCTGTTTTTAATTGGCCATCAACCTGAAGTATTACTCTACTTCTTAATTGATTTAATATTAATGTTTGCTGGGTTTCTGCTAACCCAATCTCCCAAGGCCCGCCTGCATGCTTAATCGAAGTTAATGGTGATGCTCCAGTGCCACCATCATGGCCTGCTATAACAATATGGTCTGCTTTGGCCTTGGTTACTCCAGCTGCTACAGTTCCTACACCCGTTTCTGCAACTAATTTTACTGATATGCTAGCATTTGGATTTGCATTTTTTAGATCGTGTATTAGTTGAGCTAAATCCTCAATAGAATAAATATCATGATGTGGTGGTGGTGAAATTAAACCTACTCCAGGGACAGAAAATCTAAGCTTAGCTATATAATCACTAACTTTATGTCCGGGTAACTGGCCTCCCTCACCTGGTTTAGCACCTTGTGCCATTTTAATTTGAATTTGATCTGCAGATGCTAAATATTCTGCAGTTACTCCAAACCTTCCAGACGCCACTTGCTTAATTCTAGATCGTAATGAATCTCCTGCTTTTAAATTAATATTTCTCATTATAATATCTGAATCTAAATGATCAGAAATTGTAGTATCTTTTAAAATTGGAAAGCTTCTTCGAATATCTTCGCCACCTTCGCCAGTGTTTGATTTACCGCCTATTCGATTCATTGCAATAGCTAAAGTTGAATGTGCTTCAGTTGATATAGAACCTAAAGACATTGCCCCTGTTGTAAACCTTTTAACTATCTCTTTTGCTGACTCAACTTCGCCTAAAGGAATTGATTTTTTTATTTTAAATGCAAATAAACCTCTCAATGTCATATGTCTATGGGCTTGATTATTTATAAGTTCTGCATATTCTTTATAGGTCTCATAATTATTTTTTTTAGTTGAATGTTGAAGTTTTGCTATAGATTCAGGAGTCCACATATGCTCTTCACCTCTAATCCTAAATGCATACTCTCCTCCAGCATCCAAAGCATTAATTAATACTGGGTCATTACCATAAGCTAATTTATGAATTCTCACAGCCTCCATGGCAACTTGATCTATACCAATTCCGTCGACATTAGATATAGTTCCAGTAAAATATTTTTTGATGAAATGCTCATTTAATCCAATTGCCTCGAAAACTTGAGCCCCGCAATATGATTGATAGGTTGATATTCCCATTTTAGACATAACTTTAAATAAACCTTTTCCTATGGCCTTAATATAATTCTCCTGAGCCTTAATAAAATCATCACTCAGGGTCTTTATTGTTTCATATGTTAACCATGGGCAAATGGCTTCAGCGCCATAACCTGCTAGTAAAGCAAAATGGTGTACTTCTCTGGCTGAGCCAGTATCTATAACTAATCCTGCATTTGTTCTATTGCCAGATTTAACTAAAAATTGATGCGTTGACGAGCAAGCAAGTAGGGCTGGAATTGCCAACCTTCCAGAAGATGTCGCCCTATCAGAAAGAATTATTATATTAAATCCATCATTAATTGCCTTGTCTGCTTCTTTGCAAATACCTTCTAATGCATTTTTCATTTCAACAGCGTGCCCTTCATCCGAAACTGTTACATAAGTAATATCTATTACTTTTGATTTAAATTTATTTTGTGTCAATGAATCAATTTGTTTTAGTTGCTCCAATTCATCGATACTTAAAACTGGCTGGCTAGCTTCCAATCTAAAAGGTGGTTCTTTATCTTCAATTCCTAGAAGATTAGGCTTAGGCCCAATAAACGTTACTAATGACATAACTATGCTTTCACGAATTGGATCTATTGGCGGATTAGTAACTTGTGCAAACAATTGCTTAAAATAATTGTATAAAATTTTAGGTCTGTTTGACAAAACTGGTAGTGCTGAATCATTCCCCATGGATCCAGAATTTTCTTGTCCTGTTTTTATCATTGGACTTAAAATAAATGAAAGGTCTTCTTGGCTGTATCCAAAACTTTGCTGCAAATCTAATAAACTTTCTTCATGCTTAAATTTAACATCGATAGCTTTTAAATCTCCTAAAAAATAACGCGAGATTTTTAACCAGTCTTGATATGGTTTTTCTGAAGATAACAATTTTTTAATCTCATCATCTTCAATTAATTTCCCTTCTTCGAGATCAATAAGTAACATTTTCCCTGGCTCGAGTCGCCATTTTTTTATAATTTTCTCTTCAGGGAACTTTAAAACACCCATTTCTGAGGCCATCATTAAATTGCCATCGTCAGTCAGTAAATATCTAGCAGGTCGCAATCCATTTCTATCTAATGTTGCTCCAATTATTTTCCCATCAGTAAAAGCAACAGCTGCAGGGCCATCCCAAGGCTCCATTAAAGCCGCATGATACTCATAAAATGCTTTTCTTTCTTCACTCATAAGTGAATTTTCAGCCCATGGCTCAGGGATTAACATCATCATTGCGTGAGGTAAACTATATCCGCCAGCAACTAATAGCTCTAAGCAATTATCAAAGCAAGCTGTGTCTGACTGCCCATCCTCAATTAATGGCCATAGCTTTTCTAAATCTTTTCCAAGAAGCAAAGAATGCATTTTTTCACGACGAGCATTCATCCAATTTACATTCCCTTGAACAGTATTAATTTCACCATTGTGAGCCACGATTCTATAAGGGTGTGCGAGCTCCCATGAAGGGAAAGTATTTGTAGAAAATCTCTGATGAACTAGTGCTAATGCGGATTCCATTAATTCATTTAATAAATCTTCAAAATAAATGCCAACCTCACACGCAAGCAGCATACCTTTATAGACGATTGTTCTTGAAGACATTGAAGTTATATAAAATTTTGCTGGGTCATCAATATTTAGCTTATTGACTTCAATTTCAATCCTTTTACGGATAACAAATAATTTTCTTTCGAAATCATCTTGTGAAGCACAATTCTTGTTTCTACTAACAATAACTTGCTTAGTTACTGGTTCGACATCTCGAGCTGCGTTAGCAATATTTTTACTATTAACCGGGACTTCCCTCCATCCTATTTCTGCTTGGCCTTCTTCTGCAATCATCTTTGAAATAATTGCTTCGCATTTTTCTCTTGCTGACTTTGATTGAGGTAAGAAAATCATCCCAACGCCATAATGGCCAGCTTCTGGTAGCTCTGTTTTTAGGTTTTTTATTTCTTCTCTAAAAAAACTGTCAGGCATCTGTATCAATAATCCAGCACCGTCTCCAAGTTTGGGGTCATATCCGGTTGCCCCCCGATGCGTAAGATTTGTGAGGATTTCTAAGCCTTGTTGAACAATACGATGACTTTTCGTACCATGAATATTAGCAATAAATCCAACGCCACAAGAATCATGTTCATTTTTTGGGTTATACAAGCCTTGTTTTAAATTTTTTTGTTTTGCCATTAAATTTATTCTTTACTCTGCTAAACGGAGCCGATAATTTTATGCTTATTTGTCCATTTATTCAATGATTTGAATGAAATTAAATCAATCATTCAAGCTTTCGAATGCCTTGTGGGATGCTTTAATTGTTTCATCAACATCTTTTTCTGTATGAGCTGCTGAAACAAATCCAGCTTCAAATGCAGAAGGGCCAAAATAAATACCCTGTTTCAGCATAGAATGAAAAAACTTATTAAATTTTGCACGATCACTTTCCATTATTTCATCAAAGCTATTTGGAGGCGCTTCTCTAAAATAAATACCGAACATCCCCCCCACACTTCTTGCAGAAAAAGCAATGTCATTTTTTTTTGCAGCGTCAATCATTCCATTAACCAACTTTTCTGTAATTAAAGATAATTGCTGATAAAAATTTGGCTTTTGAATTAGTTTTAGAGTTTCTAAGCCGGCAGCAACTGCAACTGGGTTCCCAGATAAAGTACCTGCTTGATAAACTGGTCCTAATGGCGCTAATTTTTGCATAATATCTTTTTTGCCTCCAAAAGCCCCGACAGGTAATCCCCCGCCTATAATCTTTCCTAATGTTGTCATATCAGGAGTTACTCCATATAATTCTTGAGCACCTCCTAATGCAACTCTGAATCCAGTCATTACTTCATCAAAAATTAGAACAGCTCCATATTGCGTGCAAAGACTTCTCAATTTCTTCAAAAACTTGATATCAGGTAAAATTAAATTCATATTCCCCACAATGGGTTCAATAATTACGCATGCAATCTCATCCCCAATCTCACTAAAGCATTTTTCTAAAGCTTCGATGTCATTAAATGTAAGGGTATGTGTGTGCTTTGCTACATCTTTAGGTACACCAGCAGAACTCGGCTGTCCAAATGTTAGGGCGCCTGAACCAGCTTTTACTAATAGTGCATCTGCATGACCGTGATAACAACCCTCAAATTTAACAATACAATCTCTTGACGTAAATCCTCTTGCGACACGTATTGCGCTCATAGTCGCTTCCGTTCCGCTACTTACTAATCGAACCTGCTCCATACTTGGAACCAATTTAACTAACAATTCAGCCATAACTAATTCTTTTGAAGTGGGTGCTCCAAAAGATAGGCTATTTTTTGAAACCTCTTGAACTTTTTTAATAACCTGTGGGTGAGCATGGCCTAGAATCATTGGACCCCACGAATTGATGTAATCAATATATTCTTTATCATTTTCATCCCAAAGCCTACTTCCCAATCCTTTTTTAAAGAAAATTGGCGTTCCTCCAACTGATGAAAATGCTCGAACTGGTGAATTTACTCCTCCAGGAATAAATGTCTGAGATGCTTCAAATAAGTTTTTGTTTTTGTCTGTCATAATTCTCCACTTTTTAATAGACCAGTAAATTGCCTAGCCGTTCCTTCTATATCCTTGCTTTTGAATAAACTATTAATCAATGCAACACAACTAATGCCCTTATTAGCAAGCAATTCTATATTCTCAAGATTAATGCCGCCAATTGCAACTACAGGTATTTTAAAATTTTTTAAAACTAAATCTATTAAATCTAATGAAGCTGTTGGTGCATGGGGTTTTGTTTTCGATGGAAAACATGCCCCTAATGCAATATATGTTGCGCCCCTATCTACTGCCTTTCTTACTCGATCAATAGAGTTGTAACAAGAAACTCCTATTATCTTTGAGGGCCCTAAAACTAAACGTGCTTTTTCTAAACTATCGTCATCTTCTCCTAAATGTACGCCATTTGCATTTATAATACGGCATAATTCAACATTGTCGTTTATAATTAGTGGTACTTTGTAGCGATCACATACCATTTTAATTTCTCTTGCTTGCTTGTTCTGCTCAGTTTTCGAAAGTCCTTTAGATCGGTATTGAATCAGTCTTGCCCCGCCTCTAATACAGGATTCTACTTTTGAGCTTAATGCAAATAAATCCTTTTCATCAGGCGTTACAGCATAAAGACCTTTAATGATATGTAGATTTTCCATCACCCTCAACATCATTAGCTCGAAAAAATCGGTTTGGGATCAACTGCCCCATACCAGGTTTAAAACCATTTTTTAATGCATGCCATGTAAAATATTGAGCCTCCTCTACGGCCTCACCAATTGATAATCCTAATGCATAATAAGCAGAGATAGCAGCAGTCAATGTACACCCTGAACCATGGTAATTCCCAGGAAGTCGATCCCAATGGTATGGAATTGTTTGATTTGATGGACCATATAAAGTATTAATTACACTTTCTGTATTTTCATGAGTCCCTGTTATTAAAATATTTTCACATCCTATTTCTTTTAAACGGTCAACACATGTCTCAATAGACAATTCTAATCCTTCTGATTCATCACTTACCAGTTGCCTCGCCTCTAAACTATTTGGGGTTATTAATAATGATTCTGGAAATAGTAATTCCATCATCATTGTCCTGGCTTCAATATCAACAAATTCATCTCCGCGGCCAGAAGCCAGCACGGGATCTATAATTAAAGGAATTTCTGGGTAATCAGAAATAATTTCAGCAATGGTAGCAATGTTTTCTTTACTTCCTAATAATCCTAATTTAAAAATTTCGACTTCCATATCCTCTAATATAAGACGGGCTTGATCATTTACCAATTCAGAATCAATTGGAATTAGTTTATTAACACCAATGGTATCTTGGACGGTAAAGCCAGTCGCAATTGAAACTGGATGACAGCCTAAACTTGAAATAGTTAGAATATCAGCTTGCATTCCTGCCCCGCCAGTAGGGTCTGTTGCAGAAAAAGTCATTACTTTTGGAGGTGATTTAATCATATTGTTATTGTATATGAATTAAATAAACCAGTTAAAATTCTATCGGGTCCACATCAATAGACCACTTAACTCGATTAGCGAAAGGGGATTGTCTTAAATAAGCAACCCATTGCCTTAATAGATTTTGCAAATCATTGCGTGCATTAGCTTGAATAAACAATTGAAACCTTTCGTGGCCCTTTAATCTTTCTATTGAGGGCCTTACAGGGTCATAAATTACAACTTTATTTGATAAAGATTCAGCATATTTCCCTGCATCATTTACAAATTTCTCACCGTATTTTAATTGTTTAGATTCAACTCTTAAGATAGCAGCAAAACTAAAAGGAGGGAGTCCCATTTGCTTCCTTTCCTGAATAAGGGTTTGAGCAAAAATTTCATAATCATGTTTTTTGATTCCTTCAAATACTGGATTATTTGGAAATGCTGTTTGAATAAGCACTTCACCTTTTATTTTTGAACGGCCCGCACGTCCAGATACTTGCATTAATTGTGAAAATAATTTTTCTGGAGCACGGTAATCTGGACTATATAAGGCATTATCTGCATCCAAAACTCCAACCAAAGTAAGAAATGGGAAATCGTGTCCTTTTGCTAACATTTGAGTGCCGACTAAGATATCAATTTCTCGATTGTTCATTCTATCGTGAAGCAAAGTTAATGATTTCTTAGTCCTGGTGGTATCTCTATCAACTCTTAGAATAGATGCATCAGGGAAAAGTTTGCTCAAAACATCTTCTACTTTTTGTGTTCCTGAGCCAAGTGGGAGTAAATCCATGCTATCGCAATAAGGGCATTGATTAATTATATTTTGATCGTACCCGCAATGATGGCATTTAAGTCTATTTGTTTTACGATGAACGACTAGTTTGGAGCTACATCTTTTACATTCTGAAGTCCAGCTGCATGAAGTACAAAATAGAGTTGGGGCAAAACCTCTCCGATTAATAAAAATTAATGATTGCTCTTTACGCTTTAGTCGATCATTGATGGCATCAACTAATACCCTTGAAATTCCATTTTTTGTTTTATCATTTACAAGTACAGTTTTAACTTCTGGAAGAGATGCATTTTTAACTGCTCGATAACTTAACTTTAAAAAATTATATTTATTATCTATCCGCTTTGCATTATGCCAGCTCTCCAAAGAAGGCGTAGCAGTTCCTAATACGATAGGAATATTAATGTTTTTTGCACGAACCATTGCAACGTCTCTTGCGTGATACCTCAATCCATCTTGCTGTTTAAAAGATATGTCATGCTCTTCATCAATAATAATCATTTTAATAAAGGGCATTGGCGTAAAAATCGCCAACCTTGTTCCGATAACGATACTAGCTTCGCCTGACTTTGCTTTTCTCCAATTATCTAGTCGCTCAATATCAGTTAAATGGCTATGTAAGCTTACTAATTTTTTATTAGGAAAGCGTGTACGAAATCTATTTTCTAATTGTGGGGTTAGATTTATCTCAGGAACTAGAATCAAAGCTTGGCTCTGTTGCTCCTTTAAACTATGTTCAATTAATTGCATATAAACCTCTGTTTTACCACTTCCAGTAATTCCAA
>Ga0209502_10002328_pt1 | contig 15934 bp, 15 predicted proteins | sample ArcticOcean_MG_C_10_FD_187442 | JGI IMG/M metagenome (GOLD analysis project Ga0209502, IMG submission 187442) | Marine microbial communities from western Arctic Ocean - ArcticOcean_MG_CB11_90 (SPAdes) (version 2) | ecosystem: Environmental > Aquatic > Marine > Oceanic | place: Arctic Ocean...
AGGCAATCTAGATGCGCTTCGCGACTGGGGCCATGCTAAAGACTATGTAGAGATGCAATGGCTGATGCTACAACAAGAACAAGCTGAAGACTTTGTGATTGCAACTGGAAAACAATACAGCGTTAGAGATTTTGTGAATGCTGCCGCCAAACAGCTCGATATGCAGATTCGTTGGGAAGGTGCTGGGGCAAATGAGAAAGGCTATTTGATTAATCCGTCACCAAGAAAAAACGGAGCTGACTCTGCTAAGCAGCAGCCAATTGTTCAAGTTGATGAAAAATACTTTAGACCAACAGAAGTGGAGACGCTGCTTGGCGACCCAAGTAAAGCTAAACAAAAGTTAGGCTGGACACCAAAAATCACATTTGATGAGCTTGTATCTGAGATGGTTAGTGAAGATTATAAGTCTGCACAACGTGATGAGTTGATAAAAAAACATGGTTTTCAGACAATGAATTATCACGAATGATCCAGTTTAAAAGTATATACTCAGCATAGATGGCTGGACTACGAGTACTTGTTATTCGATCTTGTAAAGTTATGTTTGATGCAGATCTGGCGGAAATTTATGGTGTTAAAACTAAAGCATTAAACCAAGTGGTTAAACGTAATATTGGGCGATTCTACCTGACTTCATATTTCAACTAAATGCTGACGAAAAAAAAGAGGTGGTTACGAATTTTAATCACCACACCAAACTCAAATTTTCTGCTAGCCAACCTTATGCATTTACTGAGCATGAAGCATTAATGCTTGGAAATGTGCTTAAGTTGATTGCGAGCAGTTGAGTTGAGTCTGATTGTCGTACGTGCTTTTTTTCAGCTAGTGAGATGCTATCCACTCATAAAGTACTTGCATTTAAGTTTGAGGGTATTAGAGCGCAAAATCGGTAGTCACGATCAAGCAATTGCTGGAAATATCGATGCGATTAGAACCTTAATGAAATCTGCAGTAGAATCATAAAACTAAATAGAATTTACTGAAAAAATTGGTACATCAAAGAATGAATAAACAAGCAAAAATTTATGTAGCTGGTCATAGTGGGCTCGTAGGATCTGCTCTGGTGCGCCAACTCAAAGAACAAGGTTATACAAATCTAATTCTGCGAACGCATGCAAAATTAGATTTAACAAACCAAGCTGTAGTGGAAAACTTCTTTGCTCAGCAAAAACCAGAGTATGTGTTTTTAGCAGCGGCAAAAGTTGGTGGTATTCATGCAAATAATACTTACCCAGCTGAGTTTATTTATCAAAATTTAGCCATTCAAACTAATGTTATCCATCAATCATATGTTCATGGCGTAAAGCGTCTGCTATTTCTGGGCTCAAGTTGTATTTACCCTCGAGATTGCCCGCAACCTATCAAAGAAGAATATCTACTTACTGGGCCATTAGAGCCTACAAATCGCCCTTATGCTTTAGCAAAAATCGCGGGTATTGAAATGTGCTGGAGCTATAACCGTCAATATGACACACAATATTTAGCAGCAATGCCTACAAACTTATATGGCCCTGCTGATAATTATCATGCTGAAAACAGTCATGTAATTCCAGCTTTAATACGTAAGTTTCATGAGGCTAAAGTCAATAAGCAACCAACAGTAACAGTATGGGGAACAGGTAAGCCCCTTAGAGAGTTTTTATATAGTGATGATATGGCTGAGGCTTGCCTTCACTTGATGAGCCTACCAAATGCAATATATAAAAAATTAATAGAGAGGAATATCCGTGATGGATTACCACCACTTGTAAATGTTGGTAGCGGAAAAGAGATAACAATAACAAATTTAGCAGGTACGATAAAAACTGTTGTTGGGTATCCGGGAGAAATTAAATTTGATCCAAACAAGCCCGATGGAACAAAAAGAAAATTGATGGACTCAACCCAACTTAATGAGACAAACTGGGTTCCAAAAACAACTTTCACAGATGGACTGAAGTTAACATATCAAACTTTTCTTAAAAGCTAAGGAATAAATTTGAGGTTTAAGAACATTACAATTTTAGGTTATTATTAAATGGCTTAGCTTATTATTAAATGGCTTAGCTTATATAAATTGTTATCAACTAACTGGCATTTAATGAAAACTTCACTAATGACACTCTCAAAAATCAAGAAAGTAAATTAAGTTTAACCTGTAAAACCGTTTCAGTTTGATTGGGTAGATGAAGCTTACATTTATTTTAATGTTAACCAAAAATGTATTTTTTTAACAACAACAAGAATTATTAGATCACCATTAGAGCTGTATACGTCTACCTGTTAATCTTTTTTGTGTAGTGACTTTTGGTGCTTTTGAAATTTATTATTGGGTTGAGTTTAGATTGAAAATCACAATTTTTACGGTTTGTTTTAACGCTACCACCACTATAAACGATGCTTTAAACACTGTTGCAAAGCAAATGAATGTTGAAATTGAACATATAGTTGTTGATGGTGGATCAACAGACCAGACGCTTGAGATCGTTAATAAATTATAAAAGTGTATCTGTTTTGGTTTCAGAGCCCGATAAGGGGATATATGATGCGATGAATAAAGGCATATCGCTTATGACAGGCGATATTGTTGGCACACTTAATGCCGACGATTTTTATTCTAGTGATTTTGTATTGAGTGAAGTTGAAAAAGTATTTATGGACCCAAGTATTGAAGCTTGTTATGGCGATTTAGTTTACGTTAAACAAGATGATGCACTTAAGGGCGTTAGATACTGGAAGTCTGGAGAGTATGAAGACGGGTTGTTTAGATCGGGCTGGATGCCTGCTCACCCAACATTTTTTGTCCGCAAAAGTGTTTATGAACGTTTTGGTAAGTTTAGTTTAGATTACAAAATAGCAGCAGATTTCGAACTATTATTTAGGTTTATTGAGCAAAAAAAAATTAAAATAAAATATATTCCTAAGGTATTAGTTAAGATGCGCATGGGGGGGACGACAAATAAAAACTTAAGTAACGTGATAACCCAAAATCAAGAAATAATTAAAATACTTAAAGACTACTATTCTGATTTTTCATTAGTGGGTTTTATATCAAGAAAATTAGCTAACCGCGCACTTCAATATATCAAACACCCCAAAGATTAATGAATTTTTTAGTGACAGGGGCAGTGGGTTTGTTGGCAAGGCGTTATGTGAAACCCTTGTGTAGCAGAATTTTAGTGTTACGTCCTTGGTGAGAAGCTCGAGTGTTGAAATACCCAATGTAAAATATGTCGTTAAATCTTAAGTCGTCAAACTAGTTGGCAAGATAAGTTAAAAAATATTCATGTCGTCATAGCATTAGTATCAATTACATTGTTATTGCTGCCTAATTGTATCGTTTAATAATTCGTTAAGTTAAAATCAAAAGGATTGGAGTAAACGAGTGGGCTTAAATAATAATTTATTTGACTAGCTCCGTTATATGTAAAGACAAGATTTGAAGCATATGTTACATCTTCTTATTGCTTGCTTCTTTTTGTTGTTGAATACCATGTAAACCTTTTCCAAATGTTTTGTATGAGCCGCCAGAAAGCAAAAATATATTGTATAGTTAGTGTTGTTGCAATACGTTATAAAGGAAGGATGGTTTTTGATGCAATAGTTGGTCCCTGATGCTATAAATCAACCAACTTACCATACCTGTTTTAAATCAAATGTTAAAATATAATTCTATGAAAATCAGCATTGTTATCCCTGTATATTGTGAAGAGAAAAATATTCAATCATTATATAAGAGCTTGGAACAGGTTACCTCTTCGCTTTCAGAAATAAACTGGGAATATGTTTTCATAAACGACGGTAGTCTCGACAATTCAATTTCAGTTTTAAAGCAGCTTTCTCAAGCTGATAAAAAAGTTAAAGTAATAGACTTTTCCAAAAATTTTGGCAAAGAGATAGCGTTGACTGCGGGTGTCCACTCCATTTACGCAGACGCCGCAATCTGTATGGACGCAGATTTACAACATCCACCGGAATTGATTCCTGAGTTGATCGAAGAGTGGCGCAAAGGGGCTGAAGTGGTCGCAACGATCCGGAAGAGTATTGAAAACCAACCATTACTTCGTCGTATCGGTTCTCACGCATATTATTGGCTGATGAACAAGTTGTCTAGTGTGGAAATGGTTTCTCAGACTACAGATTTTCGTTTGTTAGATAAAAAAGTGATTGAGGAATTTCGAAGGGTGACAGAGCGCGAGCGAATGTTTCGCGGAATAATCGATTGGATGGGTTTCAAAAAGGTTTACGTTAAATTTCATGCAAACGAACGAAAACAAGGGATGGCGGGCTATTCATACGCGAAATTGTGGCATCTCGCCATTAATAGTATTACTTCTTTTTCCTTGTGGCCTCTGCGTTTGACTGGTTACTTAGGTGTATTGATCACTATAATAAGTGGCTTACTTCTAATTTGGATGCTTGGTAGCTACTTCCTAGGTGATCAGGCGGCTTTCACACCGCTTGCCATTATAGTAGTTGCAAACACTTTCCTTATGGGTATCGTGCTTATGGCGATTGGTCTGGTGGCTTTATATGTCGGTGCCATTCATACTGAAGTTATCAACAGGCCTCTTTATATTGTGCGTGAAAGGCTGAATTTTGAATAGAAACCCGACCTAAAATGAAAGCTGATATTGCAAAAACTAACTTGCAGTTATATCACAGAGGCGTTCAGTTCTTTTACAGCAAGTTCGCTCGCGCTAGCGCTTGGTTGTTTTTCGGCGGTCTCGCCGGAGGAATTTTAGGGTATTTCTTTCAAATATTAATGGGGCGAATGCTTAGCCCTAATGAATATGGACTTTTTAGCGCAATGATGGGGCTCTTTGCTTTACTTGCTGCACCCCTCGGCACTTTGTTGATGGTGGTTTCGCGCAAAGTATCGCAATACCGCGCTAAACATGATGACGGAAGCATTACCCACTTCTACTATTGGATCAATATTCGCTCCGCCATCGTTGGAGCGCTTATTTTGGGCGTTTTTCTTCTCTTTGCACCGCAAATTCAGTTATATCTCAAAGCTCCAAGTATTATGCCGATTTATCTTCTGGGTGTTCTGCTGTTTACGACCTTTATGCCGATAATCAACAATGCTTTTCTGCAGGGCGTGCAAAGCTTTTTGTGGCTATCTGCTTCGGGTTCATTATGGGTCTTGCTAAAGATCATATTTTCATTTGCGCTTGTCTTTCTAGGTTTTGGTGTGTCTGGTGCGCTTGGAGGCACAATCTTGGCCGCTATATTCGGCTGGACTATCTCTTATTATGCTTTGTATCACCAATTGGCGGTTGGACGAGACAAGCCTTTCCGTGCGCAACATTTAACTTTTAAACCCGCGCTGCCCGTATTATTCGCCAATGTTGCTTTTGCGGGTATGACACAGCTCGACATAGTGCTCGTGAATTATTATTTCTCAGCGCAAGATACTGGATACTATGCGGCGGCATCAATATTAGGAAAGGCGGTTATGTATTTGTCAGGTAGTATTGCTGTGGCGCTTTTTCCCATGGTGGCAGAGCGCCATGCTCGTAGCGAGAGCAGTTTACATTTGTTATTTCAGGCGGTTGGCTTGACCACTATATTGAGCGGTATAGGCGCTATTTTCTATTTTCTGTTTGGAGAGGCAATAATCGTATTGTTTTACGGGGAAGAATATCGTAGTGCAGGGATAATACTAAAATTTTATGGTTTTGCAATTTTACCCATGGCACTCGTTATGGTGGTCGAGCACTTTTTGATTGCTAAGGGACGTGTACTTTTTTCGTATTTGTTTATTTTAATTCTACCGTTACAGTTGATAGCAGTTTATTTTTATCATAGCACTCTATTAACAATCGTTACAGTGGTGGGGGCGTGTAGTTTGTTGGTAGCGCTTTTAGGCTTTGCGTTACTGTTCCGTACACGATAAATATAAAAATTCAGATACAGGTGTAACTTTTTTCTTTTTTGGATAATAAGTTGATGAAGATATTTTTAAGCAATATGTATAAGCAAGTAATGGATCTAAATAAATCAAATATGTTAATTTTTATTAATGAAAATCCAAATGCTAAGATGCTTGACCTTGGATGTGACAATAGGGAGTGGTCTTGTTCTTTAGGAGAAAAAGCAGACTCTAAACATTTTTTTGTCCTTTACTGTGCATCACTTTATTGAATTGAGTAAAATTTAAATGAACTCAGCAGAATCTTTTATGGAAAAAAAACCGACCATAACGGTTTTGTTATCGGTGTATAACGCTGAAAATTATGTCGGCATTGCAATAGAGAGTATCTTAAAACAGTCCTTTACAGACTTTGAATTAATTGCGGTTGATGATTGTTCAACTGACAAAAGTTGGGATATTGTTCAGCAATATATGAAGCTAGATAGCAGAGTAATTGCGAAGAGAAATGAAGTTAATTTAGGAGGCTGTAAAACCCTTAATGTGGGTTTGAAACTGGCGAAGGGTAAGTACATTGCTCGATTGGATAATGACGACTGGTCTTATCCTAATAGATTAGAGAAACAATTTGACTTTTTGGAGGCTCATCCAGATGTTGGTATTGTCGGTGGTGTTATGGAAATAATGAATCAACATGGGGAGGTCACAGGTAAAAGAAAATATAATATCTCTGATCAGGAAATTAGAAATAAAATTTTTCGTTATAGTCCGTTTTCTCATCCTTTAGTTATGATTCGAAAATCTATTTTAGATAAAGTTGGGTCTTACGATCCTACATATGCGCCAGCAGATGATTACGAACTTTATTTCAGAATTGGCAATGAATCACAATTCGCTAATCTACCTGATGTTATTATGCGCTATAGAGTAATACCCAGTTCAATAACATTCATGCAAACTAAGAAGATGGAATTGGCTACCATAAATGTGCGTAACCAATTACAGTAAAAATCCTAATTATAACTTTACCCTTGTCGATAAAATTTATAACGCATTCCAATATCTTTCTGTATATATTGTCCCTTCAAGATTAAAAATATATTTATTTAACTTGTTAAGAAATAATTAGGAAATATCATGAACGATAAAAAAGTTATTTTAATTACAGGGGGTGCATCTGGATTAGGTGAAATAATTGCTAAGCGTTTTGTATCAAAGGGGCATATTGTTTATTGTACTTCCCGTAATATTAAATCGTTAAAAGTAGATGGCGTTAATTTTATAGAATTAGATATTACTTCTGATTTCAGATGCCAATATGTGATCTCTAAAATTATTGAGAATGAAAAGCGTATTGATGTAATTGTTAACAATGCTGGTATAACATTATCTGGTCCTACACTTGATTTTTCAGTTGATGATTTTAAAAAAATATTAGACACCAACGTTGTTGGTTCATTTCGTTTGATAAAGGCGTTATGTTTGCATACACCTAAGCCAGAGTTGGTGGTTAATATTACATCCCTTAATGGTTTTTTATCATTTCCGAATTTCGGTTTATATAGTGCTTCTAAATTTTCGATGGAAGCTTTGGGGTTAGCGCTCCGATATGAATTGGCGCCCACGACGAAAGTGGTGAATGTTGCGATTGGGGCCTTAATTTCAGAATTATCAAAAAAAATGCCGCATAAGACAGCAAGAGAAAAAAGTTTACTTCTTAAATGGCTTTTGCCTCTCACAGATCCAGTCAATGTGTCTATAGTGCTTGATAAATTAATTAATGCCCCGTCTGTGCCAGCTAGAGTTTTAATTGGTAGAGATGCACATATCGTTAATATATTGCAAAAAATGCTGCCATCTTATTTCTTTGATAAAATAATATTTTATATTTGGAATAAAAAATAATTACAGCGATGGTTTATTTGAAATTTTATTTTTTAGTCCCATTCAAATTACAAAATAGCTTTCTCATCTTATGGTGTAATTGCTCAATAATATGAAAGTCTTATATCACATACCTTCGCTTGATTCGATTTATGCGCAGCGAACCATATACCACGGCTTCAAAAATGCGTTTATTGATCTTGGGCATGAATTTCAACCATTCACGGCGGATGATAATTTGGTAGATATACTTGAGAGTTATCGCCCTGATTTATTTATTACGGCAAGCCACTCTTACTACAGGAAATATATAGATTTTGATTTGTTGCGACGATACAGAAGTGAAGGGTTATTTGTTCTTGTGAAAATAGACTTTTGGGATTCGCCGATATCAGCAATAAGAATTAATGAGGCTCGCTCAATGAAAGACGATACAAAACTTCTCGACTTGATATCAAGTGGCGACATGGGGGATGCTTTCTTCCATGTGCTAGAGCAGGATGACCCGAGAATGGATGGCTTTAAAGAAACAACTGGACATAAATACCACACCATACCTCTCGCTGCAGATAAAACCCTGTTGAAGCCTATTTATGATTCACGATTCAAAGCCGATATCTCATACGTTGGGAGTGCGTTACCGGAAAAACGTAAATTTTTTAAAGATAATGTTTTTTCATTTGGCCATAAATACAATCTACGTATTTACGGCCAAGACTGGACACATTGTGATCGCGCGCTCGGTTGGATTCAAAGGGGAGGACAATATTTTAATGTTAAACTGTTAGCACAAATACGTAAACCGAAATTGGCACTTGAAGATGAAGCAAGGATTTATGCATCATCGGTCGTTTCCGTAAACGTGCACGAAGAGTATCAACGTGATTATGGTGGGGATTGCAATGAACGTACTTTCAAAATTCCTTTATGTGGAGGTTTTGAGGTGGTCGATAATGTGGCTTGCATAAAACGCTATTTTGTAAGCGGCAAGGAACTTATAATCGCCGAAAATTCAGAAGAATGGGTAGATATGGTTCAATATTATTTAAAGCATCCTGAGGAGCGCGAACTGATTATTGAGGCAGGAAAGCTTCGAGTTTTAAGTGATCATACCTACCATAATCGCGCAGATCAAATGATTACAATTAAAAAGGGGAGGGTTTCTTGAAGCCTATAATTATCAATCTCGGCTGTGGTAAAACTCGTATTCCAGATAGTATTGGTGTCGATTGTGAAGAAATATCAGGTTCAGTTGATATTGTGCATGACTTGAATGCTTCGCCATATCCATTTAGTGATAATTTTGCCGACGAGATTCATTTCTATCATGTTCTGGAGCACCTCGATAATCCCGTTGCCAAGCTGGAAGAAATACATCGAATACTTAAACCCGACGGAGTTCTATATATGCGTGTGCCGCATTTTTCAAGTAATGGTGCATTTACTGATATTACGCATAAACGCCCATTTTCATTCTATAGTTTCGATGTGTTTGAGGAGGGCAGTTATCATGCGTATTACTCCAAAGTTCGATTTAATATATTACATAAAGAATTGAAATATTTTGGTTTGTATCCAAATAATGGTGTATATGAAAAATATATCCATGGTAATCAGTGCCCTATGTTTGCAAAACCTTTTGTTTTGTTAATTAATGGGCTGATGAGATTCTCGCCTATGTTTTTTGAAAGAGTTTGGTGTTACTGGGTGGGTGGAGCCTGCGAAGTTGTAATTACAATGAAAAAGGCATGAAGAATATATGAAAAATAGAAAGCCTCAAATCATAAAAAATCAGAAAGAATTTTTTAATGAGAATGCCACTTATGAAAAGCCGATATTATCCTCTTCTTTTTTCTTAGAGTATGTCAATAAGGAGCAAGTAGATGGATTCAGATGGCTTGGTGATGCAAAGAGCATTCTTGATTATGGGTGTGGCACGGGGACGACCATAGAAGCCTTTTCCAAAGTAAATACAGTTGATTCGTACACTTTTATAGGTGTCGATATTGCAGAAATGGCGATAAAGAAAGTAAAATTAAATTTCCCTAATGATTTTTTTTTTCATATTGAGAATAATAAAATTCCTTTATTATCAGATGACAGTGTTGATGGTGCTTACCTCCTGCATGTCCTCCATCACTCTTATGAGCACCAAGAAATTTTTCAGGTAATTCATGAAAAATTAAAAAAAGGTGGTAAGTTTCTTCTAAATGACCTTTCTTCAAACAATCCCTTTGTGAAATTGTCACGATCAATTTTTTTGTTTTTACCGTCATTTATTAAACAAAGGTTTGCTGACGATCTTGTTGTTGATGGTAGTATTCCGGATAAGTATAAGGTGAATTCCGATGAAGTTGTATCCACACTTCGCGAGGTTGGCTTTACAGTCGAGGAGATTGGCTATGGGCATCTGTTTTTGTTTTTGTTTGCTTGGTTTGATCGTTTTATTCCGCTTTCCAATTACAGAGTAATTAGAGTATTATATTCTGCCCTTGGGCGTTTTGAACAGACATTGCTGAAGTATAGTTTCTTTCAAAAATACGCTGAAGTCTTTTATATTAAGTGTAAAAAATGACAAATATAAGTACAGAAAATAACATTACCAATACAGATTACAGCACTTCATTTAATCGTTTTGTCTATGACGCAATTCCGGCCAATTCTCATTGCTTGGATGTAGGGTGTTCGACTGGAAACTTGGGTAGTGCATTGCATGTAGAGAAAAACTGCACCATTGACGGAATTGAGCTCAATCCGAGTGCTGCAAAAATAGCAAGGAGTCGTGGCTATGGAGAGGTCTTCGAAATAGATCTAAATTGTAAACAAGCCTCCTCTACCTTATTGTCTGAGATGAAAAAATACGATGTTATAACCTGTTCTGATGTATTGGAACACCTAATCTCTCCTGAGCAGTCACTTATTCAGCTAGGTAAGTTTTTGCGGCCAGGAGGAATTTTTGTGATTTCATTACCAAACGTAGCATTCGTATTAAATCGTCTGCACTTACTGTTTGGCAATTGGGAATACAGAGAATATGGAATTCTCGATCGCACCCATTTGCGTTTTTATACAATAAATTCTGGGTGCCAAATGATTGCATCAACTGGAGTGCAAATTGCTTTAGTAAAACCTTATAATCAATTTGGAATATTGAACCACATAAGTCCATTGGACCAGTGGTTTCCAACTCTATTAGCTTATCAATTTCTCGTCGTTGCTAAGCAAGTTGAGGGTTAAGCATATCAAATGAAACAAAAATTATTAACTGTTGCTATTCCCGCCTACAATCGACCAGAAACAATAAAGCAAACACTGGAAATCCTTAAGGGTGAAAATTTAGATTTGTTTACAGTGCTTGTATCGGACGATAGTTCGACAAGTGCGGTTGAGGAAGTGGTAAAATATTATAAAGAGACCATGCCAAACTTGCGCTATAAAAAGAACCTCGTAAATCTCGGGTATAGTGCAAATGTTGCACAACTTTATGATCTCGCTGATACTCGATATGTCTGGTTTTTATGCGATGATGATGCCGTTAATCAAAAGGCGGTTACTGAAATCTTGTTCGCCCTCAAAAAATATGAACCAGTGGTTGCGATTTTTAACTGCACATGGGATGACTCCTTCGGTAGAAGGTTGACGGCAGGCGTCAATTCAGACGTTGTCCATTCTGATATTGATGTATTTGATAGTTATAACGTGCTTATGCGCATGACTTTTCTTTCAATTCTAGTGGTAGAGAAAAGTATTGCTTTGAAATGCATCACCAATAACTCTGCATATAAAGATAATGTTTTTATACAATTAACACTTGGCTTGAGTCTTTTAAGTAATAGGTTCAAATTATGTGAAATATCGTCAGCTATACTGCATAGAAATGTTGGCTTCAGGTATGGCGAATTTATCAAGTTCGTTTTAGTTGATCACCTCAAAGCCGTACATTTTCTTCCTCACAAATTTGACAATCAGAAGTTCATTAGTTGGTCTATTAGGCATTTACCCTTGGCCTTTAAGCTATATTTAACTCAAAAAATTGGCCTTTTTACTTATAAAGGTAAACCATCAAAAGAAACCTTGAAAACGGCCAATCTCTACTATGGCCGTTATATGATAATTAACTCATTTTTAAGGTCGGTAAGTTTAGCGACGCCAACTTTTCTAATTAAGGGGCTTTATTTACTAAAGTTAATTCAAGTCCATGGAAGCTTAAAAAAAGGGCTGAGTGTTTATAGGCGACTGGTTAATAGAGCAATTACTGATAACAGAAAAACTGACTTTACGTCATACCGTTAGTAATTAGTACTTATGTAGGTTTATCACGCAGACATGTCTCCTCTTAACTGTGATAATAGGTTTTTTTTAATAATAATATAGCGCATTTACTTTTTATTTCTGCGTACTTTTTAAGTAATTTAAATGCGTCAAGGTCCAGCTCAAATATGATAACTATATCTATGCGCCCTTTTATTGTGTTTGCCCTATTGGCAGCGTTAATGAATTTAATCTTCTTTTTTGGTTTGGACGCAGAAGAAATTATATTCAGTGGCGACCAGTTTTTTCGTTTTAATGCGCACGAAGCATTTACCAAATCCTTTTTTCTGCGTAAATCAAATGACCTTGGGGTATTAAATGGCTGGCAATTCGCGACTGAATTCTGGGACGCAATTTACTACCAAGCGGTATATTTTTTCGGGATTTCGCCTAAATTAGCGGAAATTCTTCTTTTTTATCTAGTTCTGTTTTTGTCGATGTTATTGTCGTACCTAGGTTTCAATGGGTTGGCTAAGCATTTTGAAATCAAGTCAGATTCTCTAATCGTATATCTTATTGTTATTTGGTATTGCTTCAATCCCTACACGCTTGCGCTCTGGCATGGCGGCGTATATAACTTGGGGTCAAGCTTGACTTATTCATTAGCTCCGCTAATTTTTTTTCAATTTAACAAAGCTATTTTTTCTGCCACAAATAAGATACAAATTCTTATTTGTTCATTGATAATTGCCGTTGCATCATTTACGTTTTGGTTGATGGCGCCCCTTGTATTTTTTCTTATTCTTTATTTTATTTTCAGAATTGTATTACAATTTAAATTATGGCGAAGGGCTCTTGCAAACGCTACTTACTTTCTTCTGTTTTATGTTCCGTTAATCAGCTTTATTTTATTTGGTATTTTGCATGAGTTTTACAATAATATGGGAGATAATAACGCTAATTTTTCCCCAGTATTTGGTAATCTTCAAGGTGGGATTTGGTATCAGTTAGGGATGATATTTTCTTGGGGGATTTACACTGTCTGGTATCAAAGATCACTGTATCCATTTGGAGATTATTTCTTTTCCGTACCCTACATAACAGGAATCGTTCTTTTATATGTCATTGTGGTTTTTGGATTGCTCTTCTATTTCACCAAATCTAGACAAGAAATCAATGTTGGCAATACCCATAGTTTAATTACTCAAATTCAAACATACTTTAAACGAGGATGGTCTTACTTTATAAGGGACGTCGAAGTTATAGAGCCAAATGCAAACAGCCTACCATTAAAACATACAATCATTACTCTGTGCGCAATCCTCTTTTGTTCTGTGTTCTTGGCCAAGGGAGCCCAAGACCCATGGGGACATATATTTCTTTGGTTTTATAATAACGTACCTTTTTTCAGTGTATTCAGAACACCGGATATTCGATTTGGATTCGTCATCATACTTTCCCTAGCACTACTACTGCTCTTTGTTTCACAATACTACCGCCGAATCATTCTCATTTTAGGAATAATCTCATTCACAGCATTGCAATCATGGCCCCTTCTTTCCGGAATTGCAGTAAAAGGTATGAATGAAGACGATCGTTATTATGATCGAATTCTCCAGATACCGGAGAACTACAAAAATATTTCCTCATTTATTAATCAGCATACAACGGCAAATGAATATGTTCTGACTGTACCGTCGATTGCATACGGGCATTACATTTTACCGAATGATGACCACCTTATTGGCCAAGATCTACTTCCAAAGCTAATTGACGCTCCGTTTCTATATGTTTCATCATCAGACGCAATGTCGAAAAAAACCTATGATCTTCTCAATGATATTATTAGTAATGAGCAATATGAAAGACTCAAGGATTTCCCGATCAAATATGTTTTATTGCGCAATGACATCTGTCCTGCTTGCCAGCAAGCATCAATTATGAAATTAGGTAAAGCGGCCGATTTGGTATATCAAGATTCTACATTTTTTCTTTATCAGATGAAGAGTTATCGTCCTATAGTTGATTCTCCCAATATTAATTTTGAGCAGGTGAGCCCGGTAAAATATCGTGTTACTTTTAGTAATGTAAGCAAACCCAATGATTTATATTTCCTGCAAAATTTTAATGAAAATTGGAAGTTGTTTTCAGGTGCCAATCAAGTCATAGATTGTAATTATTTGAAAAGATCTGAACTAGAAACAAAAAGTTGTGATGACAACAAAATGACATTACTCCAATTTGAAGACTGGAAATACTTATGGAAGTCTCCTCTTTTTGAATCCTCTCATCAGGCTAAATTGGGTTATGCCAATGGATGGGTTATATCTCCGGATGTAATTAAATCTAAAGTTTCAAATTCAGATTACACAATCAATGATGATGGTTCGTTAAATTTCACGCTCACTATCTATTTTCAACCACAAATTTGGTATCTTTTATTTGGTTTTTTAGTTATTGTATCAGTAATTATTTCCCTATGTGTTCTGCTGTTGCGGTACTCCAAAGCTTACACGTTTTTAAAGCGATCAAGATGATGCCAATAATAGTTGTTATTGATTAGCATAAACCAAATAATATTTCTTAGAAGAGCAGTGTTTTGATCTCAAATAAATATATTAAAAAAGATTTTTGATATGAAAAAAGAGGATATTTCGAAAAATAGTGGTGACGTTAATAGTGTATTTCGCTCTTTTGCCCTTTACATGAATGCACTGTTCCCCTTCTTGATACCGCTAAAGGATTATATTAACGGTCGAGTATTTCGAGGAATAATTATGTACCTCAAAGATTATGTTTCATACGTTCAACAGGAGCGAAAGACACAAAGTGGCTTTGCGGTTAAATGGCGTAATAACTTTCCAATTTTGACTGAGCGTTATGAAGCAGCAGGGAGTGTTCCTCGGCATTATTTTTGGCAGGATCTATGGGCCGCGCGAAAAGTTTATAAATCTAAAGTGCCACGTCATTATGACGTAGGCAGTCGATTAGACGGTTTTATAGCACATTGCTTGCCCTTTTGCGAGGTAGTGATGCTTGACATCCGACCCCTCCAGGAAAAAATTAAAAACTTATCTTTTATACAAGCAAATTTTACTGATATGTCGACTATTCTGGGTGATTCATTGGAATCTTTCTCATCACTTCATGCGGTGGAGCACTTTGGTTTGGGCCGATATGGGGATCCAATTGACCCAATTGGTTATAAGAAAGCCATAATGGAAATACAGCGTGTTGTTAAGCCGGAGGGGGATATTTATTTCAGTGTGCCCGTTGGGGTTGAACGATTGGAATTTAACGCCCATAGAATTTTTTGTCCTCAAACAGTTTTGGCATTATTTAATCAGTGTGATATCTTGGAGTTCAGTGTTGTTGATGATGAAAATATATTTCATGAGAAAGTTGATCCCAGCCACTTTACTGAACTTAAGTATGGTTGTGGATTATTTCATTTCCAAAAGCGCTCAATCCTAAAAACAGTGGATTCAAGTCCAAGAAAAACATAAATATTAGCATTTTTTTATTCTTGGAAAAAATTACTGAAGTTAGATCTGTCATATTTAAGCGGATACCTCCTGTGAAAAAAGTGATATTCTAAATCTTAAAAATGATGAGAAAATATATTATGAAATCAATTCAAAAACTTTTTCAGGAAAGCTCCGGTAAAGTTATCTATAAGTGGCATCATTATTTACCAATTTATGAAAGTTTATTCAAAAAATATTCAGGTAAAAAGATAAAGGTATTAGAGATAGGTGTACTTAGAGGGGGGTCGTTAAAACTTTGGAAAGAATACTTTGGGGCAGATGCTCAAAGTTATGGAATTGATATAGACCCCACTGCTAAACAGTATGAAGCTGATGGGATCAAAATTTTTATTGGTGACCAAGGAGACAAAAATTTTATGGTAAGTGTTGCAGAAGAGGTAGGGGGCTTCGATAT
>Ga0209502_10002332_pt1 | contig 15918 bp, 14 predicted proteins | sample ArcticOcean_MG_C_10_FD_187442 | JGI IMG/M metagenome (GOLD analysis project Ga0209502, IMG submission 187442) | Marine microbial communities from western Arctic Ocean - ArcticOcean_MG_CB11_90 (SPAdes) (version 2) | ecosystem: Environmental > Aquatic > Marine > Oceanic | place: Arctic Ocean...
AAACAAGATGCTCTTAAAGAACCCCAGAAGGCTGTTCTTCTTTAAGCTGTATTGATCAATGTGATCGTAAAGATCTTCCAGTCCAGATGGATCTTTAAACAACTCCATCCGTGTTAGACCATTGATATCAGGATCAAGTTCTTTAATTATTTTTGCTGGGTTACCACCCACTACAACATTTGCAGGTACGTCTTTTACAACCACAGCTCCTGCTGCAACAATGCTATTTTCGCCGATCGTCACTCCCTTTCCTACTATTGCTCTATCGCCAATCCACACATTGTCTTTTAAGACAATTGGCGCAGTTTTACCAACTGGGGTTGCTCTGTCATAGATGCCATGCCAATCTGCATCAGAAATGTAACTGCTGTTTGCAAACATGCAGCCTTTCCCTATTGTTATTTTGGATGCGGATGCGATTCTTACACCCGGAGTAAGAAGACAATAATCACCAATGATTATTTCACCATCGTGTTCTCCTAAATTCCATGTAGTTAAGTGGATGAAATTATCAGGAGATGCGACCATTGTAGGGTAATCCCCTATGCTTATTCTCTTACCAAATATGTCTAAATACTTGGTGCCCATAATGTTGTGACCCTTTCCAAAGGATTCAAATTGAGGCGCTATAAATTTCTTTACATAGAAATCATTGTATTTAGAAAACACGTTTTTTAGCCAATATGGTCTGTTGTCTTGTCTGATTATAATTCTCCGTATACCTTCTAAGATGACATGATAAGATACGCGCCTCCTATGGAACAGCCTAAAGAAAATTCATTTCTAGAGAAACTAATACTTCTCATACCATTTCAAGCTAGAAAAGAAACTGCAGCTTTCTTGAAGCTTGGTGTTCCTATGTATTTTACTCAACTGGCAACCCAGCTTATTGGAATAAATTCTGTTATTCAATCTGGAAACTACTCTTCAGATGTTCTTGCTGGAATACTTCTAGCTAATGGTATTTGGTTTCCAATATTCATTGGATTTGGGGGAATTATCTTCTTTGTCACTCCAATGGTAGCTCAACTCTATGGTGCAAATAAATTAAACCAAATTGGTCCACTCGTTCAGCAAGGATTCTGGCTGGTAATACCTATAATAATGATTGGCATGATTATTCTCTACAACGCAACAGTAATATTAGATCTTGCTGGAATAGATGAAGATATAACAAAACACACTCAAGCCTACCTTGGCATGTTCATGTTTGCCCTTCCCGCAATCATGCTTAGCCAGCCGCTCAGGTCTTTAAGTGAAGGCATTACGAAGCCTTTTCCTGTAACCGTTGCAAATATAGTAATGCTCATCATGGCAATTATAGGAAATTATGCACTTATCTATGGTAATTTTGGTTTTCCTGAGATGGGAGCAAAGGGCGCAGGAATCTCTGCAATTATTGGTACTTGGACTGCATTTATAGGGTTACTAATCTACGTTATTTGGGTAGATAAGGACTACAAACCTACCCATTTTTCTAAACAACTTGATCTGCCCTCTTGGAGGACAATAAAAGAGATTGTCCAAGGCGGATGGCCGATGGGGTTAGGAAACTTTATAGAATTAACGATGTTCAGTGGGGCAACTTTGATATTAGGCAGATTGGGTAGTGAAGTAATAGCTGCGCATGGTATAGCACTAAATATTGGAGGTTTCTTCTTTATGGTTCCTTTGAGCATTGGCATGGCAGCTTCCGTCATAGTGGGGAAGCAAATTGGAGAAGGGAATCTTTTAGGTGCTAAGTACAGCACTTATTTTTCAATGAAATTTGGAACAATGCTGGCATTGATTAATAGTCTCATACTTATTTTATATTCAGAATTAATAGTGAGTTCTTTCTTTTCAAGCGATCCAGAGGTGATTGCCATTGCAGTAATTTTACTCAAATTTGCGGCCTTCTTCCAAGTTGCCGATGCTATTGCAATGTGTGGCATTGGAAGCCTAAGAGGCTACAAAGACACTTTTGGTCCAATGATTATTATGTTTGTTTCTTATTGGTTGGTAGCCATTCCTGTTGGTTCTTACATTTCAATATATGGTCTGACCGGAGAGCCTTTAGGGGCTGCAGGAATGTGGAGTGGAATGTGTTTAGGACTGTGTATTGCAGCTGTATTGGTAACCAAGAGAGTGAAGAAAACAACTGAATCTTTTGCTTTATGAAGGTTAATGCCGAAGGACTTATATGTCCCGAACCGATAATGCTGCTGCACAAAGCAGTCATGGAAGCAAAACACGGTGACGCTATTGAGGTTTTTGCTACTGATCCGAGCACTGAAAGAGATATTGAAAGATTTTGTAATTTTTTGGGCCATAAACTTTTAGAAAAAGAAATTAAAGGTGATGCACTTTATTTTCTTGTTGAGAAGAGAGATAAGAATATAATCAATAACAATTTGGAGAATTAAATGACTACGTACACTAATCAACAATGGCTTTTAGATAAACGTCCAACTGGCATGCCAGGAGACGAATGCTGGAAATGGAATGAACAAGAAGTTCCTGAATTGAAGGAGGGTGAGCTTTTAATAAAAGTTTTGTATCTTTCTATTGATCCTTACATGAGAGGCAGAATGAATGATGGTGAATCTTATGCTGCTCCTGCTGCTCTTGGAGAGCCTATGACAGGAGAAAGTGTAGGTGTTGTAGTTGAAAGTAAATCGGATAAATTCATTAAAGGTGAATACCTTTGTACTCATCAAGGATGGCAGAGCTACATAGTTGCTAACGAAAAAGATCCTCAGTTGTTTAAAGTTGATCCATCCATCGTTCCATTATCAACTTATCTCGGCACAGTAGGGATGCCAGGAAGAACAGCTTATTTTGGATTGCTAAGAGTAGGACTTCCAAAATCTGGTGAAACCATAGTCGTGTCTGCTGCCTCAGGGGCAGTAGGAACCGTAGTTGGACAAATGGGAAAAATTTTAGGTTGCAGAGTTGTAGGAGTGGCTGGAGGGAAAGAAAAATGTTCCTATGTTAAGGATGAGCTCGGATTTGATGATTGCATAGACTACAAAGCCGGAAACCTTGAAGAAGATCTAACAAACGCTTGTCCAGAAGGAATTGATATTTACTTTGAGAACGTAGGAGGTCCTGTAAGTAGAGCGGTAGCCAAAAACTTAAACCCTGGATCAAGAGTTCCTATATGCGGTTTTATATCTGCTTATAATTCTGAGGATATGTCCAAAGAAGAAACTCCTTTTCATGTATTTGGAGCTTTGGATCCAGCACCGGAACATAGGTTTTTTGTAGTAACAGAGTGGTTTAAGGAATACAGGGACGCAACTAATGAACTAAGTGGCTGGATTTCTGAAGGTAAAATTAAGTACAGAGAAACTGTGACCGAAGGTCTTGAAAATGCTCCACAAGGATTAAGAGATGTATTAAGCGGTAAGAACTTCGGAAAACAAGTTATTAAAGTAGCTGAAGAATAATTAATTACCCTCCCACTTAGTTTGAGGCGATTCATTAATATCTTCTTTGTTGTTCAAAAGATCTCTCATGGCACGCGCCGCATCGTTTGAATTCATTGTTGCATTAAATGCATCCTGTTCTATTCTTAGCCCCTCTTCTAGAGAAACTTCCAATCCTTTATGAATTGCTTTTTTAGCTTCTCTAAGGGCAATTGGAGCTCTAGAAGCCAGATCTTCACAATAATCTTTCAGGTCTTCCCTAAAAGTCTTTTGAGGTAATAATTTATTTACCAATCCGTATTCAAAAGCCTCCGTGTTTGTCATCAATCTAGCATGTAAGATTAAATCCATAGCACGAGACGAACCTATCATTCTTGCTAAGCGTTGTGTTCCTCCACCACCTGGTAAGATACCCACAGATGTTTCGGGTAGACCAATAAAATATTCTCCTTCCGACATAACCCTTAAATCACAACCCAAGCTAAATTCACAACCACCTCCTGCCGTATTTCCATTGATACCAGCAACAACTATTGCGTCTAGATCTCTTATTTTTAAAAGCATCTTATGAAACCCATGCAATTCTTTTGGTGCACCTAGTTCTTCTTTTTTTTTCTTGATGTTACTGTTGGCTGTTTCAGAAAGCTCTCCTACTTCGTAATGTTTTATGAACACATTGGAGCCTTCTCCAGTAAATGCAAGTACCCTAAGATCGCGTTTTTCTTTTAGATCATCCAAGAGATTATTAATTTCAAGAACTGCTTTGCCAGTGAGCGTATGGGACGGTGGGTTAGAAAGAAAGCAAATCATGACATGGCCATGGTTCTCTATTCGAATATGTTTAAGATCTACCATCCGGTTATCTCTGCTACTCCTTTTCCTATGTCTGCAGGACTTTTAACCGTATAAACCCCTGCTGACTCCAAGGCTTTAAATTTTTCTTCTGCTGTTCCTTTGCCGCCGGCTATAATTGCTCCTGCATGCCCCATTCTTTTTCCTGATGGCGCAGTTACACCTGCTATGTATGAAACTACTGGCTTTGTTACATTGGTTTGTATAAATTCTGCTGCCGCTTCTTCTGCAGTACCTCCTATTTCTCCAACCATAACTATTGCTTCGGTTGCTGGATCGTCTTGAAACATACTTAAAATATCTATAAAACTGGAACCGGGAACAGGGTCCCCCCCTATTCCAACACAACTACTCTGGCCAAATCCAAAATCCGTAGTTTGCTTCACTGCTTCATAGGTAAGTGTTCCTGAACGAGATATTACTCCAACTTTTCCAGGTAAATGAATGTTTGCAGGCATAATGCCCATCTTGCATTCACCAGGTGTAATTATGCCAGGACAATTTGGTCCTATCAGCCTTACCCCAAGATCATCGCATCTCATCTTAACTTCCAGCATGTCTATAGTAGGAACACCTTCTGTAATGCACACAATGAGTTTAATTCCAGAGTTAGCAGCTTCTAAAATAGATTGTTTGCAAAATCTAGCAGGAACAAAAATTATACTAGCCGTTGCTCCAGTCTCTTTTACGGCATCTTTTACAGAATCAAAAACAGGGAGGCCTAAATGTATCTGTCCACCTTTTCCTGGAGTAACTCCTCCAACGAGTTTTGTTCCATAATCTATGCATTGTTCACAATGCTGAGTAGCCTGCCCTCCTGTAAATCCTTGGCATATCACTTTGGTCTCTTTATCAATCAATATACTCATTTCATTTCTCTCCTTGCAGCCTTAACAGCTAAGTCTGCAGCTTGCTCAAGTCCTACAGCAGGGATTATATTAAGATCACACTCTGACAATTTTTTTATTCCAAGCTCCGAACTATTTCCTTCTAGACGAACTACCACAGGTACATCCACCCCCATATTTGTAAGAGCATCTACTATTCCGTCAGCTATTACATCGCATCGAACAATTCCACCAAAGATATTTATTAATACTGCCTTAACATTGGAATCAGATAAAATTATCTTAAAGGCTTCTGAAACCCTTTTTGAATCTGCAGTTCCACCTACATCTAAGAAATTAGCAGGCTCGCCGCCATGAAGTTTTATAATGTCCATCGTACCCATTGCCAACCCTGCTCCATTTACCATACAACCTATGTTCCCATCTAAAGCAACATAACTAAGATCCCATTCAGCTGCTCGAGCTTCTCTTTCATCTTCTTGAGAAAGATCTCTCATCTCTAACAAAGATTCTTGACGATACAATGCATTTGAATCAATATTAATTTTTGCATCGACGCACAAAAGATCTCCATCCGAAGTAACTGCCAACGGGTTTATTTCTAGAAGTGCTAAATCTTTCTCAATAAATAAACGAGTCATTCCAAAAAAAATGTCTCTAAATTGTAATTTCTGTTTTTCATCCAAACCTAAACTTTTTGCCAGATCATCAGCCTGTGATTCTTGTGCTCCCAATATAGGATCAATAGCGGCTTTAAATATTTTTTCAGGAGTCTCAGAAGCGACATCTTCGATGTTAACACCTCCTTCATTTGAAGCCATAATTACCAATCTCTGAGTTCCTCTGTCTATTACTGCTCCCAAATACAATTCATCTTTTATGTCAGAACAAGATTCAACCAAAATTTGATTTACTGGCTGACCTTTTTCATCAGTTTGAAAAGTGACTAAATTATTACCAAGCCATTTTTTTGCAAAATTCTCTACTGCAAGCAAGTCATCTACCAACTCGACACCACCGGCCTTTCCTCTTCCTCCGGCATGAACTTGGGCCTTAACAACCCAACGATTACCACCCAGTTCTAGAGCAGCTTGCTTAGCTCCTTCCGGTGAATCTGCGGCCACTCCATTGGATACAGCTATCTTGTAATCTCTGAATAGCTGTTTGGCTTGATATTCATGTAAATTCATTTTTTCTTCCTGTTATTAATATGTATTGCTTTTCCTTTTGCAGACAAAATAGCTTCATGTAAAGCCTCCGAAAGACTGGGATGGCTAAATACTGTTTCAGAAATATCTTCAGCTTTTATTCCTGAACTCATCACAATCACGGCTTGCTGGACAATTTCTGCTGCAGAATTACCCATCACATGAACTCCTAATACTAAATCTTTGGATCTACTTATTATCACTTTTACCATTCCATCGGTGTCTCCAGACGCCATCGCTCTGCCACTCAACGAAAAAGGGAACGAACCAACCAAAACTTCTAAACCTTGGGTTAGAGCTTCTTCTTCGGTAATTCCCGCCCATGCAATTTCCGGATGAGTATATATTACTGATGGTATTGTCACATAGTTTACTTGAGCGTCTTTTCCAGCAATTCTTTCAGCTACCATAATGCCTTCTTCAGAAGCTTTATGAGCTAACATTGGTCCTCTTACAACATCCCCAACTGCATAAATATTAGTATGATTTGTTTGGCAGAACTCATTCACTTTGATGAGACCTGAATCATCTAATTCTATATCAAGGTCTTCTAAAAAAAGCCCTTCAATTACAGGCGTTCGGCCAACAGCAACTATAAGTTTATTGACCGTCAGTTCCTTTTCTATTGAATCCTGAAAATATTTTATTGTGACTTGGTCATTAGCTCTCTTTGCCTCCAAGACTTTAGAACCCAGTTGAACATTAAGTCCTTGATTTTGAAATATTTTAAGAGCTTGCCTGGAAATTGACTTGTCCGCAAAAGGTAGAAAGTTATCTTCTGCTTCGAGAATGGTTACCTGTGATCCAAGCCTTTTCCAAATACTTGCCGCCTCCAAACCAATTACTCCCGCTCCTATAACCGCTAAATCCTTAGGAACTTCTAAAAAGTTTAGAGCTTCCTTTGAAGAGACAATGAGCTCTCTGCCGTCATCAATATTGGGTAAATTAATGGGCCTAGATCCTGTTGCGATTATTATATTTTTTGCATCTAACTCTCTTTCAGTACCGTCTTCAAAAGCAACACGGACTCTTCTTTTTGAAATTAAAGAAGCACAACCTCGCAGTGACTCAACTTTGTTTAATTTAAATAAACCTTTGACTCCACTTGTAAGACTCTGAACAATCTTATCCTTTCGTGCTTGCATGATTGAAAGGTCAAACGATAAATCACTATAGATAATTCCATGAGCATTTATATTTTTTGCTAGAGCGTATTGATGACTGCTGTCTAACAAGGATTTTGAAGGAATACATCCAACATTTAAACAGGTGCCGCCGAGATCAGGAATACTTTCACTACCAAATTTTTCGATGCAGAGGGTTTTTAAGCCTAATTGAGAAGCTCTTATCGCCGCTACGTAACCTGCTGGACCTGAGCCGATGACAATTACATCATAAAGATCAGACATAAAACCTCGTCTATTGCCTTTTTCTAGCTATTAATTTATTTCTTATATTAGAGATAGCTTCAGTAGGATTCAGCCCTTTAGGGCAAACAGTTACACAATTCATAATTCCATGACATCTGTAAAGACTAAAGGCATCCTCTAAGTCATCAAGCCTTTCTTCTGTAGCTTCATCTCTGGTGTCAGCTATGAACCTCCAAGATTGCAATAAAGCTGCCGGCCCTAGAAATTTATCTGGGTTCCACCAAAAAGAAGGACAAGATGTTGAACAGCAACCGCACAAAATGCATTCATACAGACCGTCCAGCTCGTCTCTTTCTTCTGGAGTTTGAACCCTTTCTTTTTCTGGATTCTCGCTTTTGGTAATTAGGTAAGGTTGAACTTTCTCAAGTTGGTCATAAAATAATTTCATATCAACTATCAAATCTCTTATGACTGGTAAACCCGGCATTGGCCTTAAAGTAAGTTTATTTCTTTTTACAGCTTCTGATAAAGGAGTAATACACGCTAGGCCATTTTTACCATTAATGTTCATCCCGTCAGATCCACAAACTCCTTCTCGACATGACCTTCTGTAAGAAAGAGAAGGCTCTATGGCTTTAGCTAAATGCAAAGCATCAAGAACCATAATATCTTTATCATTAGGAACTTCTACATCTACGTCTTGCATGTAAGGCTTATCATCTACCGACGGGTCATAACGGTAAATACTCATTCTTAGAGTTTTAACTTGGGCTACAGGAATAACTGAACTCATATTAGTAAGATCTTACCATTGGTTGAAAAGCCTGCACTGTTTTTGGTTTCCGATTAACATCCCTCTTACTCACTTCTTTAGTTGCTGAAAAATAAATAGAGTGCTTTAACCAGTCGTCGTCATTCCTATCGGGATAATCATCCCTGGCATGCGCTCCTCTGCTTTCTTTTCTTTCATTAGCTGTAACTGCAGTAGCTTCTGCTACTTCAAAAAGATTTTGCATTTCTAAGGCCTCTATCCTTGCAGTATTAAAAGTTGCAGATTTATCTTGTAGAAATATATTCTCAACTTCACCACGTAAATCATCTAATTTTTTAATACCTTTTTCCATTAAGTCTTCTCTTCTAAACACACCAAAATTGTTCTGCATATTTTGCTGCATTCTTTCTTTAAGAACGGCTACTTGTTCTCCTTCCGTCGAAGCGTTAAGCCTGTTAAGTCTTTCTAGAGCTTTTTCGATATCGTCATTTGAAGCTTTTTTTAGATTGACTCCTTGCTTCATGGTTTCTTCAATATGAAGTCCGGCAGAGCGTCCAAAGACAACGAGGTCTAGGAGAGAGTTGCCACCAAGTCTATTTCCTCCATGAACGGATACACAAGCCACTTCTCCAGCAGCATACAAGCCTTCAATTATTGTATCTTGGCCATCTTTTATAGTAATAACTTGACCATTAATATTCGTTGGGACACCTCCCATCATATAGTGGCAAGTTGGTACAACAGGAATTGGTTGGACCGCAGGATCAACGCCTGCAAATGTTTTTGATAATTCAACTATGCCTGGCAATCTTTGGTAGATTAATTCCGGTCCTAAATGATCCATTCTAAGTTGTATGTGATCTTTCTTAGGCCCACATCCCCGCCCTTCTATAATTTCTAATGCCATAGCTCTTGCAACTACATCACGCCCTGCTAAATCTTTTGAATTTGGCGCATACCTTTCCATGAAACGCTCTCCATCTTTATTAAGAAGATATCCACCCTCTCCTCTGCAACCTTCTGTAACCAATGTTCCCGCTCCATAGATGCCTGTTGGATGAAATTGCCACATTTCAATGTCTTGGACAGGAAGTCCTGCTCTTAGAGCCATCCCTATGCCGTCTCCAGAGTTTATTAAAGCATTTGTGGTAGAAGCATAGATACGTCCAGCTCCGCCCGTAGCTAGTACTGTAGATTTAGAGCGAATATAAAATATTTCTCCACTTTCTATTTCAAAAGCTATAACTCCAACAACAGATCCGTCTTCGTTTAAGACCATGTCTACTGCAAACCACTCATTCAAGAATTTAGTTCCGGCTTTAAGATTTGCTTGGTACAAAGTATGTAAAAGACTGTGGCCAGTTCTGTCTGCTGCCGCACATGTTCTTGTGGCCTGGCCTCCTTTTCCATAATCTTTAGACTGACCTCCAAATGGTCTTTGGTAAATCTTGCCTTCTTCCGTTCTTGAAAAAGGCAAACCCATATGTTCCAACTCAAAAACTGCTTTTGGACCTTCACTGCACATGTACTCAATTGCCTCTTGATCTCCTAAGTAATCTGAACCCTTTACGGTATCAAACATATGCCAGCGCCAATCGTCATCAGGGTCATCACTTTGGATTGCGCAAGTAATTCCTCCTTGAGCAGAAACTGTATGAGACCTTGTAGGGAATACTTTTGAAATAACAGCTGTGTTCAATCCAGATTCAGCAAGCTGCAAAGAAGCTCTTAAACCCGCCCCTCCTCCACCAATAATTATGCTGTCAAATTCCATCACAGGAAGATCTTTCGGATTAATAATTTCATTCACTTTCATATTCTTTTACCAAATAATTAAGAGGGACCAAATAAAAACAATGGAAATAATAGTGGCGCATATAAATCTGTAAGAAGAGTAAATTAGCGGACTCAAATTTCCCAGTCTGCCAAAAGTAGAATCAGCATGGAGATAATCTTGTCCAATTGCAGTAAGTCCATGCCAAGTATGGAACGCAAAAGCAGAAACAAAAACTAAGGTAAATACCTTTGTTGTTATTTCATCAAAGAAACTTTTCCAAATGGGGTAATCTATTGATGGAGTGGAAGCAATGAAAGTTATTATGTAGGCGGTATAAAAAAACATTAATACAGCACAAATTCTAACCAGTAAAAATTCGTTTGTTGCGGTTTTAAAATAATTCATCGTTTACCAAATGTAGACAAGAAAAGAGATGCAGATTAAAAAGCTCAAACCAAACACAATCCAAACCAAGATTTTTCCTGATTGTAATTTTTCTCCAATACCAGAAACCTCAGAGAAGATTTTTTTAATGCCTGCTAAGACGTGATAAGTAAACCCGGCAACAAAAATAAATAATCCTAGTTTGACAAAGATGTTATCAGCAATAGAAGTTATAAGTCTATTGAAGGTATTGACTGAATAAAGAGACTCGCTCAAAAGCCAAACCAGCAAAGGGAAACAGAAGAACACTGCTATGGCAGATACTCTATGCAGAATAGACGCTACACCAATAATAGGCAGTTTTATGCTGAGTAAGTTTAAATTTACTGGACGATTATCTTTTTCTATCACTATATTTTATAGGGTATGCTTCGAGCGCGATAAAGCAGATGTAGATTATAATTTGTGATCGAAGTAAATACCATAGCAATTAACTCTTTAAAGATTAAGAAGTTCTGTTCCTTAATCTAATAATTAAAACAAGAGCAATAATGAAAAGAGGAATAATGAACAAAAAAGGTAGAATAATATTAACTTGGTATATGAAGCCACTTAGCAGAGGACCTAAAGCAAAACCTATACCTGGAGCAACCATTGCCAGACCTACCGCCGCTCCTTGACTTTCAGAATCAGCATTTAGAGATGCGAAAGAACTGTACCCTGGAGAAGCTAATCCCATTGCAAGACCCACCATACCCATTCCTACCAAAACCCAATTGAAGTCTAAAGAAAAACTAATTGTTAGAGCGCTAATTATAAAAATAGGAATTGACCAAAGTATTAAATCAAGCGGCGGTCCTTTGAATCTTTGTACTATGGTCAGCTGAGAAACAATAGCCATAGCTGCCATGACGCCAAGACAAAGTGCAGTAGATCGAGCAGTCTCATTTATCGTTAAAAGGAACCTGTCTTGTAAATAATAAGCTGTAACGGATTGAATAATTGCAAAACTTGTAAATATTATTACTCCTATTCCTATTAGAATCTTAAGGTTTGAATCTAAAGTTAATTTTATGCCCAACGCATCTGAGGGCTCTTTCTTGGGTGAGACTGGTAAAAGAAAGAATGCAAATAAGATTGTCATAGCCATTAAGCAAGACATTAAAATTAAAGGTGTAAGTAACCCAAAATTTTCAATATTCAGAGGAAATAAATTTACACCAATAAATGTGCCGACCAATACAGGGCCAGCAATAGTTCCAATATTATTTGCTGCGCCAAACTTCCCCATTCCAGACGACCTGTCTTCATCGGATGTAACATCTGCCACATAAGCTCCAGTTGCTGGTCTAGAAGCTGCTCCCAAAGCAGAATTGATTATCCTTGATACTAGTAAAAGCATTAAAAGGGTTGTTCCTGAGACATAGGCTAATAACCCATAACTGACAAAGAAAATAAAGATAATGGTAGATAAAACATATCCAGAAAGACCAATAATCAGTACTGATTTTCTTCCAATTCTGTCACTGAGTCTTCCCCAATAAGGCGTGAATAGAATGAACATTGCAGCAGAGATAGATATTAAACTATTTATTTGAATCTCTGAAAAACCAAACTCTCTTCCTATTATTGGCATAGATTGCCAATAGACAGACTGACCCATACTTACAAAGACTATAATAAACATCAAAATTGAAAGAATTTTGTTGTTACTCATTGGTGAAGATTGGTTAGCTTCCAAAGCTTACATTAATTAGAGTCTACCCGAAGTAAAAAGGCATATTCCATAGCAACCTCTTCAAGACTTGCAAACCTACCGCTTACTCCACTGTGGCCTGCAGTTAAATTGATTTTAAACAAAATTGGGTTCTCTGAAGTAGAAAAATCTCTAAGCTTTGCAACATATTTTGCAGGTTCATAATATTGCACTTGGGAATCCCACAAACCAGCAGTCACTAAAATACTGGGATAGGGATAGGAAGAGACATTATCGTACGGAGAATATTTCAACATATAATTAAATTCTTTCTTTATAGCTGGATTGCCCCACTCATCGTATTCCCCAGTTGTAAGGGGTATTGACTCATCTGACATTGTTGTTAAAACATCTACAAAAGGTACATTTGAGATAATTCCATTGTAAAGTTCAGGCTCCATGTTAATGATTGCTCCCATCAAGAGCCCACCTGCACTCCCACCTCCTGCATAAACCCTACCTTCTTGTCCGTATCCTTTATCAAGCAACCCTTTTGTAACATCGATAAAATCATGAAAGGTATTAAGCTTATTAAATATTTTTCCGTCTTCATACCAGCCTCGACCCAGATCTTGTCCCCCTCTGACATGGGCAATAGCAAATACAAATCCTCTGTCTAAAAGAGAGAGCCTGGTAGAACTAAACCCCGGGTCAACTGAAATTCCATACGAGCCGTAACCATAGACAAATAATGGGTTTTTTCCCTTTTTAAATAGATCTCTTCTGTAAACAAAAGAAGTTGGAACTAATGTTCCATCTCTAGCTTTTATATTTTTTCTTTCTACTTTGTAAAGACTAGGAGAAAACGGCCCTTTTATTTCAGCCTGTTTAAGCATTCTCTTACGACCACTCTCTAAGTTTACTGAAAAAATACTGTCCGGAGTCCTCATACTAGAATAGCCAAAATAGAATTTTTTTGCGTCATATTCTGGATTGGAAGCTAGGTAGAGGGTATAAGCTGGATCGTTAAAATTTAAAACTTTAGGTAATTTAGCCTTGGGATTAAGAATCTTAATCTGCCTTAAGCCATTCTTTCTTTCCATTACTACTATGTTCTCTTTATAAGCCAGAACAGATTGCAACAAAATATCTTTGTCATGGGGAATTAGCTCTTTCCAAGACGACCGTTTCGTTGAATCTTTTAAATTAATTTCAAGCAAACGAAAGTTCTTAGCTTTCCAGTTAGAGTGGACCAGAAAACGGTTCCTTTCAGGATCATGTTCAACTGAATACAAGTGGTTCTTTATCCTTTTAAAAAAAACTTTTGGTGTTGATAGAGGGTCCTCAGCAGCTATTAATAAAACTTCAGAACTGGTGGTGCTAGAGACATCAATCTCTACGAATTCCATCGATCTAGAGTTGCCTACAGAGACATGATAAGTAGGATCTGTCTCTTCAAAAATAAGTTTATCTTTGGACTGCATGTCTCCTATCCTGTGACGGTAAACTTGAAACGGAAGTAGCGTTTCTGAATCTCTCATTACATAAAATAAAAATTTACCATCTGAAGACCAAGCCATATCCCCTGAAGTGCCTTCAAGCTCTTCATTTAGAAATACGTTCGAAGATAAATCTTTAATTTTAATTTTATATTGTCGTCTTCCTGTTAAATCTTCAGCAATTGCGATCTGATTTTCTAGTGGAGATATACTCCAGTTTGATAGCTGATAAAAGCTGGAACCTTTGGCAAGCTTATTTACATCTAAGAATATTTCTTCTTTCGCATTTTTATCTTTTCTTCTTACTAGAATCGGATGCTCTTTATTCGCTTTATATCTCCTAAAATATTCGTAAGAGCCCATTCGAACAGGAATAGATTCTTCTTTTTTAGGAATTCTGTCAGTTATCTCTTTAAATAATTTTTTTCTCTGGTCTTCTTCATTAATAAACCAATCTTCTAAATATTTATTTTCTTTTTCAAGATGAGAAATTACTGATTTTTTCTTTCTGGTGTCATCTCTCATCCAGTAGTAGTTATCTACACGCTCAACTCCATGTGCTTCCATGATGTGAGGAATCTTTTTTGGTACTGGGGGCTTAAATTTAGTCAATTCTTTACTCTGTATTACATTAACAATTGAAGCAAGGAAGCAGACTAACAGAAAACTCCTAGTCATTCTTGAAAGCGATATCATTTCTTTCTTTTTTTAACTAAGCGTTTCCTCTTTTTCTTCTGCCTTTCAGTTAAAAGATTTGGTCTTTCTTTAAAGGGATTATCGCCTTCATTGAATCTAATTACCAAAGGTGTTGAACCAAGATTAAGCTGTAATCTATAAAAATTTTCTAAAAACTTTTTATAAGATTCTGGTAATACTTTCAAGTTATTTCCATGAATAACTATTGAGGGTGGATTTTTTCCTCCCGCATGAGCGTATCTTAACTTTGGTCTAAATCTTCCTGACATAGGAGGTGGTTGTTTTAAGAGTGCATGCTTAAGAATTCTATTCAAAATAGGGGTCTGTAGATCTTTTACGCTTGATAGATATGCTTTTTCTGCTAGTTTTATTAAAGCATTAACCCCTCTACCATCTTTGGCTGAAATGAATTTTGTTTCTAAAAACTCAGCAAACCTTAATTTTCTGTGAAAGTTTTCCTTTAAATCTTCTTTTTGCTTGTTCGATAAAAGATCTAATTTATTTGCTGCTAAAATTATAGGCCTTCCCATTGCTAAAGCCAAACCTAGAAGGTGAACATCTTGATCAACAATAGTCTCAGAGGCATCCAAAACTAGTATTACAACATGAGATTTACGGATTGAGTCTACAGACTGAGAAACCGAAGATAATTCGGTCTCTTCTTTGATGGATCTTTTACGTCTCATTCCAGCTGTATCAACTAAAGTTAAGTTTTTATCTTTCCATTTCAGAGGCACTTCTATGGAGTCTCTTGTTGTTCCTGATTCCGAAGAAACTAAGACTCTATCCTCTCCTATTAATTTATTAATTAGGGTAGATTTTCCTGCATTGGGTCTTCCAATTATTGAGATCTTGACATCATTGCTTAAAGTTTCTGATCCTTCTAAGTCATCTTCAAACTCATTGATTGCTGATCGTATTTCATCTAAACCTCTATTATGAGCTGCTGAAAAAGCAATCAGGTTCTTGAAACCAAGTCTTTCAAATTCCCCTAAAAGAGAATCTTGTCTTACGCCGTCTACTTTGTTGATAAGTAAAAATATCTTTTTATTAGTTTTTCTTAAAGAAGATGCAATCTCTTCATCTAGTGGCGTGAGTCCATCTTTTACATCTACTAAGAAAAACAAGATGTCAGCTTCTAATATAGCTGTTTCAGCTTGATTCTTAACTGCAATTGAAATGTCATTAGACTCAGAGCTTATACCACCTGTATCAATTAAAACTGTTGAAGAATTTCTAACATGTCCGTATTGTCTATCTCGAGTTAAACCTGAAAAGTCCGCTACCAAAGCTGACTTGGAGCCAGTTAAGATGTTAAAAAGTGTAGATTTTCCAACATTTGGTCTACCAACTATTGCAACTACAGACGACATAACTACTAATTAATTAAAAGAAATTTTCTAATC
>Ga0209502_10002337_pt1 | contig 15905 bp, 14 predicted proteins | sample ArcticOcean_MG_C_10_FD_187442 | JGI IMG/M metagenome (GOLD analysis project Ga0209502, IMG submission 187442) | Marine microbial communities from western Arctic Ocean - ArcticOcean_MG_CB11_90 (SPAdes) (version 2) | ecosystem: Environmental > Aquatic > Marine > Oceanic | place: Arctic Ocean...
TTTCTACAGCGGCCTGTGACTCGACTATCACATATATAGACGGAGATGCCGGTGAATTGCTTCACCGAGGCTACCCTATTGATCAACTTGCATCCAAAAGCCATTACCTAGAAGTCTGTTTTCTCCTGCTTTATGGTCATCTGCCTGAAGCTACAGAGTTGGAGTCCTTTGAAACCCTGGTGACAAATCACACTATGCTGCACGAGCAAATGGTGAACCTATTCCGTGGCTTCCGTCGTGACGCGCATCCTATGGCAATTATGACAGGTGTAGTTGGAGCTATGTCTGCGTTTTATCACGATTCAACAGACATCAATGACCCTCATCAACGCGAAGTTGCTTCAATCCGATTAATTGCAAAAATGCCAACTATAGCAGCGATGGCTTTTAAATATACTGTTGGACAACCGTTTGTATATCCGCGCAACGACCTCGATTACGCATCTAACTTTTTACGCATGTGCTTTGCCGTTCCGGCTGAAGATTATGAAGTGAACCCAATTTTGGCTCGCGCCATGGACCGGATTTTTACTTTACACGCCGATCATGAGCAAAATGCCTCAACCTCTACCGTAAGGTTAGCATCGTCCTCCGGTGCTAATCCATTTGCTTGTATTGCTGCTGGCATTGCCTGTCTTTGGGGCCCAGCACATGGCGGAGCCAATCAGGCTTGCTTAGAGATGCTTACTGAAATAGGAACTGCTGAACGTATTCCAGAGTTTATTGCACGCGCCAAAGACAAAAACGATCCTTTTCGTCTTATGGGCTTTGGCCACAGAGTTTACAAAAATATAGATCCACGGGCCAAGGTTTTGAAAGAATCCGCCGACGAAGTTCTCGAACTTCTTGGCGTTGATAATAACCCAATACTACAAGTTGCTAAAAAACTGGAAGCTGCTGCATTGGCTGATCCCTATTTTACTGAGAAAAAACTATTTCCAAATGTGGATTTCTATTCTGGTATTATCTTGGAAGCCATGGGGTTTCCTACTTCAATGTTCACACCTATTTTTGCGCTATCTCGCACAGTTGGCTGGATATCACAGTGGAAAGAAATGATCTCAGATCCTGCGATGAAAATTGGCCGGCCACGGCAATTGTATTGCGGCGAAGTCGCCCGAGACTACGTAGATATTGAAAAACGCTAAATCATAAAAGCCCCTGTTAAGCGGGGCTTTTATGACGGGGATCCAAATTGTATGGCAATTAGCGGCCTTCAAATTTTTGGGTGCGTTTGTCTAAAAACGCAGTCACACCCTCTTTGAAATCGCGGGTGCGGCCACAATCTCCCTGCAAACGCGCCTCTAAATCCAGCTGTTCTACCTCAGAATTTGTAAAACTGCTGCGGATCGCGGTTTTAATGTGGCCATAGGTCAACGTAGGGCCTGCGGCCAAATGGGCGGCACGGGACTTCCAATGACTAACAAACTTTTCATCCGCTACAGCCTCCCATATCATCCCCATAGAACAGGCATCACGGGCAAAAACCTTATCGGCAAATAGCGCCGTTCCCATAGATTTTGCCAATCCCATCTAGCGCGGCAAGACATAGGTGCCACCGGCGTCAGGTATCAGGCCAATGCGAGTAAATGCCTGCAAAAAATAGGCAGAATCAGCGCCAATAACCACAGCAGCGGCAAGAGCCAGGTTGGCCCCAGCTCCTGCTGCAGGACCGTTTACGGCGGCGATTGTTGGAACCAGGCAAGTGGCAATCGCAGCCAACATTGGCATATATTCATCTTTGAGGGTACGCTCCAGGTCAATATTGGCGGGGTTGGCTCCGCCGCCCAAGTCTTGGCCCGAGCAAAACGCCCGACCAGCCCCAGTCAACACAACGACACGTGCTATTTTGCCACTTTCACGCACTGCATGGGTAATTTCGGCACGCATTTGTGTGTTCAGTGCATTCATAACTTCCGGCCGGTTAAGTGTGACCAAAGCGATATCATCGTTGATTTCACAGGTAATTGTTGCGTAAATCATGGCAACCTCTTTTTGATGGTCAAACCCTGCCAGTTTGTATCAGACACATAAATGAAAACTTTACGTCAAGAAGACAAAAGTTTTTCAATTTCTTTCTCTTCTTCTTTACTCAAACCTTCGGTCAAAGCGTTGCGTTTACTGCGGCGTTGTACGGCGAAAAGCCCAGCAAGGGCTATCAAAAACAGTACAGGTCCCGCCAACCAAAGCACTAGATTGATTCCAAGACCATTGGGACGTAGCAAAACATATTCACCGTAACGCACGACAATGTAATCCATCACCTCGGTGTCACTGTCGCCCTCAACCAGCCTCGCGCGGACCAAAAGCCTGAGATCTTTAGCAATGCCCGCGTTGGACTCATCAATGCTCTCATTGCGACATTGCAAACAGCGCAAACCCTGAGAAATTGAGCGCGCCCGGTCCTCAAGCACTGGATCTGGCAAAATCTCGCCCGGCTCCACTGCGTGCGCTGTAACGGCCCAAACCAGCATCACAACCATCAAAAGCTTTTGTTTCATGCCTCGCCCTCTGCTGGATCGCGCCGTTCAGCCACTGATCCAATACGGTAGCGACGATCAAATAGGCTTAGCAAACCACCCATTGCCATGATAATAGCGCCGGTCCAAATCCAATTAGCGAAGGGTTTGATGAATGTACGCACCGCATACCCGCCTTCTGGCTGCGCATCGCCCACCACCACATAAACATCACGCCAAATGCCGCTATCAATCCCTGCTTCTGTCGTTGGCATCTCCGCCACCGGATAGTAGCGCCGTTCCGGGTGGAGATTGGTAATAAACTTACCATCACGGGCCAGTTCAATATCTGCCATTGTGGTCATATAATTTGGGCCACGAAGCTCCTCGACGTTATCAAGAGTTAAAGTAAACCCAGCGATCTCGGCACTGTCACCTATCGCCATCACTCGAATATCTTCGGCCTGCCAAGCTGTGATACCGGCCACGCCGAATATGGTGATCCCAAGTCCCGCATGGGCTGTCGCCTTGCCCCAGTCGGCCAAAGGCAATCGCAGCAAGCGGCGCCATTTGCCCGTGCCGCGCCCGGTGCGTTGATAAAGTTCAATCATCACCCCCGTCACCAGCCAAACTCCAAGCCCCAGCCCAACTGGGCCTATGAGCGAACGCCCGGTTTGCATGGCCCAAGTTAGGCCAACGCAGGCCAGACAGAACAACGCAACAGGCCAAAGCCGGGACAGATGAGCTCGCTTGGCGCGTTTCCACGGCAGCGTTGAGCCGATGGGTAAGATCACCGCCAGAGCAATAATGAAGGGCGTGAAGGCGACGTTGAAAAAGGGTGGTCCAACGGAGAGCTTACGGTCCATCAAAAGCTCTGCGACCAAAGGCCAAACCGTACCAACAAAAACCACAAAGCAGCTGACGGCCAGCAGTAGATTGTTAGCAATCAAGGCGCTCTCACGGCTCACGGTGGCAAACACGCCTTTGCTGTCCATGGCATTGGCCCGCAAGGCAAAGAGCAACAATGCCCCGCCAAAGAACACGCCCAAGATCATCAGAATAAACACACCGCGCTCAGGGTCATTGGCAAAAGCATGCACCGAGGTTAGTACGCCAGAGCGCACGATGAAAGTCCCTATCAAGGAAAAGCCAAAGGCTAAAATTGCCAATAGAATGGTCCAAGCTTTCAGCGCGTCGCGTTTTTCAACCACAATGGCCGAATGCAACAGCGCCGCGGAAATCAGCCATGGCATGAAACTGGCGTTTTCAACTGGATCCCAAAACCAAAACCCGCCCCAACCCAGCTCATAATAGGCCCACCAACTACCCAGACCGATGCCGATGGTTAGGAATACCCATGCCGCCAAAGTCCAAGGACGTACCCAACGGCCCCAAGCAGCGTCAACTTTGCCTTCCAATAGGGCGGCAATGGCAAATGAAAATGTGATCGAAAGCCCGACATAGCCAAGATATAAAAACGGAGGATGAAACGCCAAACCGGGATCTTGCAAAAGCGGGTTAAGCCCCTGCCCGTTGAACGGTGGAAATTCGACACGCGTGAACGGGTTGGATGTAAATAAAACAAAGGCCAGAAAGGCAGCAGTGATGGAGCTTTGTATGCCTAAAACCCGCGCCAACAGGCTTTGCGGCAACGTCTTGCCAAAGACAGCAGCACAGGCGGCAAAGAGCGTTAGTATCAGCACCCAAAGGAGCAGGGATCCCTCATGATTGCCCCAAACACCTGCTATCTTATACAGCATCGGCTTGAGCGTATGGGAGTTCAACACCACAACCCGAAGCGAGAAATCCGAGTTCACAAAGGCCATAGTGAGCGCGCCAAAGGCGAAGGCCACTAAGAGAAATTGGAGCGTCGCAAAGATCGGCGCCAGTTGGATCCAGCTAATGCGGCGCAATGCCGCCCCAGAAAGCGGAACGATAGTCCCCACGACTGCAAATCCAAGTGCAATGTTCAGACTGAAATGAGCGAGTTCATTAAGCATATACCCGGTATAGTGGTCCGGCAGCGCTTAGCAAGAAACACCTGCCTATCTTTATAGCGCAAATCGTCACAACCCCTTGCCAAGAACCTTGCCCGAGAATCGGACACATTGTAAAGATAGCTGCCTTATGTACCCTTCGGTTTTTTATAAAAGCCCTGTTCTTTGAGGGCATCAATCACCTCTTTGGGCATGTAGGATTCATCATGTTTTGCCAAAATTTCAGTGGCTTCAAACAGCCCATCCTTGAATGTGCCAGTGGCGATTGTTCCTTGGCCTTCTTCAAACAGATCCGGCGGCAGATCAGCGCCCACATATTTAGCCACCACAGTATTGGCTCCGTCGGTTATATCGAAAAAAAACTGAACCCCTTCTCCGGCACTGATACTATTAACAGCCACCAAACCGCCAAGACGGAACACCTCACCGGGTAAAGGTGCTTGCTCAACGACCTGCGTGGGGGAGCGAAACAGATTAATGCCATCACGCAGCGCAAAGCCAATCAAAGCCGTGGCCCCGGTCAAACAAACCAAAGTCAGCGCGATGACTTGGATGCGCCGCTGTTTTTTGAGTCCGCGCATTATGGAAACACCGGAGCCATCATCAAGCCCGCCGTCTCAGCGCAGCCCAACATCAAATTGGCGTTCTGCAACGCCTGCCCTGCAGATCCTTTGGTGAGGTTGTCCAAAGCAGCTATCACAACTACACGGCCCGCAACCCGGTCAGCAACTACGCCGATGTGGCAAAAGTTTGAACCTCGAACATGGCGGGTGCTGGGGTGCTCACCCATCGGTAAAACCTGCACAAAAGGTTCGTTTTCATAAGCATTTTGTAGGGTTTTATAGATTGCATTAGCATCCCCTTGTACATAAACTGTGGCCAAAATACCGCGATTTGCCGGCAAAAGATGTGGCGTAAATTGAACACTCACCGGTCGGCCCGCGAGCCTAGAAAATTCTTGATCAAACTCCGCCAAATGCCGATGTTTCCCACCAACGGCATAGGCATGAAATCCCTCTGACAATTCCGCATGCAGGAGATTTTCTTTGACCGAACGACCCGCACCAGAAACTCCAGTTTTAAGGTCAATAATAATTTGATCGAGATCAATCACACCGGCTGAGATCAATGGACGCAAAGCAAATTGTCCCGTGGCTGCATTACAGCCCGTGCCCGCCACAAGCCGCGCGTTGGCGATGTTTTCGCGATAAAATTCAGTCAGACCATACACCGCAGTTTTCTGTAGATCTGGCGCATCATGCGGTTTGCCATACCATTGGCTATAGGCTCCAAGATCCCCAATCCTAAAATCGGCTGAAAGATCCACTACTTTCACATGCTCCGGTAGAGTCCGGATCACCGCTTGTGACGTGGCATGTGGCAAGGCGCAAAACACCAAATCCACCAGTCCCATATAAATATCAGCTATTTTTTGCAGTCTAGGCAAAGACATATGACGCAGGTGAGGAAAGACATCTGCCATCGCGAGCCCCGCTTTGCGGTCGGCAGACAGCGCCGTAATCTCCATGTCAGGATGCGACGCAATCAAGCGTACCAATTCTGCGCCGGTGTAGCCGCTTGCGCCAAGAATAATAACCTTATGAGCCATTGCAAAATCCCCTATTATTCCACGGTAATGCGACGAATGCGCATAGATTTCAACTGTTGTTTGGTCGCAGTGTTAGGCGGATTCAAAAGTCAAAGACCGTTTGAGAAACTGGGTGGCCCGTTGTGACACTTTCTTTGGATCCCCGGTGGTCAGCAATTTGCCCTTAGTCTGTGTGCCCAGCTTGTCAGGGTGGCGTTGCAGGTAATCCTCAAGGCTTTCGGCGACTAAGTCAGCTTGGGAGAAGATTTTCACCTTAGGGCCAAGTGCTTTTTGAAAGATATCATGCAACAATGGATAATGCGTGCAGCCTAAAATGGCAGCCTGAGGATGAGGCATCTTGCGGTGTAGAGCATCTACGTGGCTTTGCACCAAAGACTCTGCCAGAATAAAATCACCGTCCTCAATCGCGTCCACAACACCACCGCAGGCTTGAGCTTCAACATCCACACCAACGGCCCGGAACGCCAATTCGCGCTGAAATGCTCGGCTGGAGACCGTGGCCGGCGTGGCAAACAGCGCGACGTGCTGCACAGCCACCTGTGTGGGGGGGGAATTGTCGCCCCATCGCCTCTCGGTCAGCGCCTCAATCATCGGCACGAAGACACCCAACACGCGTTTATCAGCAGCCAGCCAATTCTCCTGCATTCGGCGCAGGGCTGCTGCAGAGGCAGTATTACAAGCCAAAATGACCAAATCACAGCCTTGGCCAAACAAAATCTGAACCGCTTGCGTGGTGCAGCGATAAATATCATCAGCGTCGCGCACTCCATAGGGCGCGTATTTATGATCGCCCAGATAGATGATATCCAGATCTGGCATATGCTTTTGAACCGCATCAAATACGGTCAACCCACCCAGACCACTGTCAAAAATACCTATCGCCATATTCTGTAACTTCCATCCACAACGGCGTTGCGTCAAGGCTCTTTTAGCCAGGCCCATTACCCTTGACCACAGCTTAACTGAAATTTACGCCGTTAAGCGGCAGCTTGCCCAGAGGGCTGCCCTTGTTCCAAGGCCAGTAGTAGTTTACCCCGCCGATTTGCCATGGCCTGCGCATTGGCCAGTTTCACCGGCCCAAAGCCCAAGATATGTTGCGGCAAGCCCATGAGTTCTAGCCAAATATCGTGATGTTCCGGCTCATACTCGCGCCGCATCCGCGCCACCAATGCTTCAAAATCAGCAATCAACTGCCGCTCCATGCGCCGTTCAGCCGTATAGCCGAAGAGATCAAGCGGCGTTTCCCGCAGAAACCTCAAGCGCGCCAAACCTCGGCTGGCCCGGTCAAACCAGGCGCCAAACTGACGTTTTTGCGGCCGTCCGTTTGGCCCCATCCGCGACAGCAAAGGCGGCGCCAAATGGTAAGAAATCTCAAAATCCCCCTCGAACCGCGTGGCCACCATCTGTTTGGTCTCGCCTAGCAATCGGGCCACTTCATATTCGTCTTTATAGGTCAAAACTTTGTGATAAGATTGCAGAACCTGCGCTACCAAAGGCCCATCAGCCAGGAGTGCACGCATCTGCGCGTAGCGGTCTGAACGCCCAGATCCATAGGCCGCAAGATTGGCCAATCGTGCACTCTCACTGTCCTGCTCCACAGATTTTTGCATCTGAAACCGACTGGCGACCTCAGGATCCAACATACTCCAACGTCCAAGCGCGAAGGCCTGTTGGTTCTGCGTGACCTTTGCACCGTTCAGCGCAACAGCCTCCAGCAATGCGGCCTCCGACAAAGGCAGTAAGCCTTGTTGAAACGCAGCTCCCAGCAAGATCATATTGGCAAAAACCGTATCGCCCAAGGCATTTTCAGCCAGCTTCGTGGCATTCATCAAAGCAACCCGCGTATTCAGACGTGCGGCAATCGACAGTTCAAGCTCAGCGCAGGGAATGCGAAATCCAGTGTCTCGGGTGAAATCACCTGTGATGATCTCGTGATTGTTAACAACAGCGGCTCCAGCTGGGGCCATCAGGCCCAAAGTGCTACCTTGCGCCGAGACCACCAAATCACCGCCAATCAGCGTATGGCATTCACCCAAAGCTACTCGGATCGCTGAAATATCCTCTGGTGTCTCGCCAATCCGACAGTGGATATGCACCGCACCGCCTTTTTGCGCCAATCCGGCCATTTCCATCACTCCAGCGGCCTTGCCGTCCAAATGTGCGGCCATCGCCAGCAAAGCGCCAATGGTCACGACGCCGGTCCCTCCCACGCCGGTGATCACCACGTTATGGGTGCCATGGATTGCGGGCAGCTTGGGCAGTGGCAGATCGGGCACTATGATATCTTGGGCCACAGGCCGCCGCAATTGGCCGCCTTTTACGGTGGCGAAAGATGGGCAGAAACCATTTACACAGCTAAAATCCTTATTACAGCTGGATTGATCAATCTGGCGCTTGCGCCCCAGGGGCGTTTCTAAGGGCAACAAAGACACGCAATTGGATTGCACACCACAATCGCCACAGCCCTCACAAACGGAGGGGTTGATAAACAACCGCTCTGATGGGTCTGAAAAGTCGCCTCGCTTGCGGCGACGACGTTTTTCAGCAGCGCAGGTTTGCACATACACAATCACCGAGACACCTTCCAAATTGCGGAAGCTCTCTTGGACCGTGATCAGCTGGTCCCGCTGATACAATGCTGTCCCAGTGGGAAATTGCGCAGCGCTAACGTCTTCTTTTTCATCATAGACCACGGCCAAATGTTGTACCCCAATACCGCGCATCTCCTGCACAATCCGCGCTGCATTCAACCCGCCATCATTGGATTGCCCACCGGTCATCGCCACCGCATCATTGAATAAAATTTTATAGGTTATGGTGGTGCTAGAGGCCAGGGCGGCGCGAATGGCTTGGATCCCGGAATGATTATAGGTGCCATCCCCAATATTTTGAAACACATGGTCACGGGTGGAAAACAGAGATTCTCCAATCCAGTTAGCCCCCTCACCGCCCATTTGGGTAAAACCCAATGTTTCACGGTCCATCCATTGGACCATATAGTGGCAGCCAATTCCCGAATAGGCACGACTGCCTTCGGGGATTTTGGTCGAGCTGCTGTGCGGGCAGCCTGAGCAGAAATAAGGCAAGCGGCTGGCCAAAGTGGGCGCATTGTTCGCGTGTTTGGCCTCTTCTATCTTTTGCAAAGCGCCATTGAGCCGCTCAGACCCGCAGCCCTCCGCCACTAATATTTCACCAATACTTCCAGCAATCACCATCGGATCAAGCGCATAACTATCGGGAAATAGAACCCTGCCCGCCGCATCCATGGCGCCCAAGACCTGCCGTCCACGGCGGTCATTAAACAAGGCATCTTTGATCTGAACTTCTATCAGCTTGCGCTTTTCTTCCACTACAACAATAGTCTCTAACCCTTCGGCCCATTCTGAAAATGTGTCTACATCCAAGGGCCAAGTCATTGCAACTTTATAGGTGGTCAGCCCATGCGCAATGGCCGCCTCTTTATCCATGCCTAATACCTGCATTGCATGAGTCAAATCTAACCAGTTTTTTCCAGCAGCAACAAAGCCTATCTTGGCACCGGCCTGCCCCAATACGCGTTTGTCCATCTTATTAGCCCGCGCGAAGGCCTGAGCGGCATGGCGTTTATAGTCAATGATCCGCGCTTCTTGCGCCTGTGGCGTGTCAATCAGTCGGATATTGAGCCCGCCTTCGGGCATGTCAAAGTCCGGCAAGACAAACTGCGAACGCTGCGGGTCACCATTTACCACTGAAGTCACTTCAACTGTGTCTTTGATGCATTTGAGCCCCGCCCAAACACCGGCAAAACGCGACAAGGCAAAACCGAACAGACCATAATCAATGATCTCTTGCACCCCCGCAGGCGATAAAACCGGCATAAAACTGTCGATCATCGTCCATTCAGATTGGTGCAATGTGGTTGAGCTTTCCCCGGTGTGGTCGTCACCTAAGGCAGCGACAATGCCGCCAAGGGGCGACGTGCCTGCCATATTGGCGTGGCGAAACACATCGCCAGACCGGTCAACACCAGGCCCCTTGCCATACCACAGGCCAAACACACCTTGATGCTTACCCTCACCGCGCAGCTCAGCTTGCTGACTGCCCCAGAGCGCGGTTGCAGCCAAATCTTCGTTTAAACCTTCCTGAAAAGTAATCTGTGCCCTGTTCAGCTGAGGTTTTGCACGGGCCATTTGAAAATCGACCGCGCCCAGTGGTGAGCCTCGGTAACCGGTTACATATCCAGCCGTGTCGTGACCCGCCAATTTATCACGCGCAGATTGCATTAACATCATCCTAACTAATGCTTGCGTACCATTCAAAAGGACCTGTTTTTTGGTCAGGTCATATTTATCGTTTAAAGAAACATCATGCTTCATGGTAGAAGTGCTCCCGATATAGGCTTGAATCTTATTTTAGGTCAAAAACTATTACCTAACAACGAAAAACTCCGTGACCAGCCGTCAAATTACGTGCTATCAGTTTAGCCTAACATAATTTGGAGTAATGCTATGGACTGGGACAAATTAAGGGTTTTCCATGCTGTAGCGGATGCGGGTTCTTTAACACACGCCGGTGATACTCTGCATCTGTCACAATCGGCAGTCTCTCGGCAAGTGCGCGCTTTAGAGGAAACTCTGGATGCCATATTGTTTCACAGACATGCGCGTGGATTGATCCTCACAGAGCAAGGAGAGTTGCTATTTGAAGCCACCCGCGCCATGACTAAACGGCTTGACGCGGCCTCAGCACGCATTCGTGACAGCGAGGATGAAGTTTATGGTGAATTGCGTGTCACCACCACGACAGGTTTTGGTACGCTCTGGCTTGCGCCACGCCTGCCACAACTTTACGAAAAATATCCAGATCTCAATGTAGATCTAATGTTGGAAGAACGCGTTCTTGACCTACCAATGCGGGAGGCCGACGTCGCCATCCGTATGAAAGAGCCAAGCCAAGCCGATTTAATACGCAAGCGCTTAATGTCTGTTCATATGCGCCTTTATGCGAGCGCTGATTACTTAAAAGAACGCGGCCATCCTGAAACTCTAAATAATTTTTCTAACCATCGATTGATTTGTCAAAACCCTAATGCACCGCAAGTCGCCGTGAGCGCAGCATTAGTGCAGAAGTTGATAAGCTACCGGCCAAAATCAACGCTGACAGTAAACAACTACTTTGGTGTACTTCAGGGAGTAATCAACAATCTTGGTATTGGCGTTTTGCCGGATTATGTGACGCATGATTTTTCAGAGCTAGTCCGCGTATTACCAGAGATTGAAAACGCCGAGGTTCCTGTATTCCTAGCCTACCCTGAAGAGTTGCGTCATTCTCGAAGAATCGCTGCTTTTCGAGATTTTGTGCAAGATGAAATTATCGCCCGGCGTCGTGCCGAACGTGCGCAAGGATGAATTAGTTGCGGTCTGCAATAATTGCATAGCGGGTTTGCGTCGGAGCAACTACCGCAGGCCGCTAAGTACTCTCACATATAAGACATCATTTGCTGCAGAGATGCAGTCCTTGATACCCCTCTGTTGACCTGAAGCCGAGCCTAGTGCCCGACACTTTTTTTGTTAATGACCATTTTAAAGCAAACTTCCTTAAGCTTTTGACCAGCAGCACAATTTAAAAGCCATTCCAACCTTTCCCCCGCCGAAGTTCTTTAGTATCGACAGACAATATGCAGCTTTGGGGATGACAACTTGCTAGATCCAGTGATTACGCCCGACCTTATTGCCGCGCATGGGCTCAGCACCGAAGAATATACACGCATCCTTGAAATCATTAAGCGTACGCCTTCCTTTACTGAGATGGGCATCTTTTCAGCTATGTGGAACGAGCATTGTTCTTATAAGTCTTCAAAAAAATGGCTACGAACCCTGCCCACGGAGGGACCGCAAGTAATTTGTGGCCCGGGCGAAAACGCAGGCGTTGTAGATATAGGTGACGGTCAGGCTGTAATTTTCAAAATGGAAAGCCACAACCATCCTAGCTATATTGAGCCCTTCCAAGGTGCGGCAACCGGCGTAGGTGGTATTTTGCGCGATGTTTTCACCATGGGTGCGCGGCCAATTGCGGCAATGAACTCGCTATCCTTCGGCAGCCTTGATCACCCTAAGACTAAATCACTCGTCGCTGGAGTTGTAGCTGGTGTTGGAGGTTACGGAAATTGTTTTGGCGTGCCAACCATTGGTGGCGAGGTCCGGTTTGACCCTGCCTATAATGGCAACTGTTTGGTAAATACTTTTGCAGCTGGATTGGCTGACACAGATAAAATCTTTTACTCTGCCGCCTCAGGTGTAGGAATGCCTGTTGTTTATTTAGGTGCTAAAACTGGACGAGATGGTGTCGGCGGCGCCACGATGGCCAGTGCTGAATTTGACGACACAATCGAAAATAAGCGCCCCACAGTGCAAGTTGGCGACCCTTTTACCGAAAAACGGCTGATGGAAGCAACGTTAGAGTTGATGGCCACTGGTGCCGTAGTCTCCATCCAAGATATGGGTGCAGCGGGCCTCACCTGTTCTGCGGTCGAAATGGGCGATAAAGGTAATTTAGGTGTACGCTTGGACTTGGAAAAAGTTCCAACCCGCGAGCTCAATATGACGGCCTATGAGATGATGCTATCAGAATCACAAGAACGAATGCTGATGGTTCTGAAACCTGAATTGGAAGACATAGCTAAAGCAGTGTTTGAAAAATGGGACCTTGATTTTGCAATTGTTGGCGAAACTATCTCGGAAGATAGGTTTTTAATATTGATGAACGGTGAGGTTAAAGCGGACCTGCCCCTAAAAGCCCTATCGGGTACAGCACCTGAATATGATCGCCCGTGGGTGAAAACCCCTGAGGCCGAGACTATTGGAGATGTCCCTCACATCGATCCTATTGATGGTCTCAAAATACTAATCTCATGCCCGAACTATGCTGCAAAACAGTGGGTATATGAGCAGTACGACAGCCAAGTTATGGCAGATAGCATGCGCACTCCCGGCTTTGGTTCTGGTATTGTACGCGTCCATGGTACGCCTAAAGCGCTAGCCTTCACTTCAGATGTAACACCGCGCTATGTAGCGGCCAATCCGTTTGAAGGTGGCAAACAAGCCGTTGCAGAAGCTTACCGAAACCTGACAGCTGTGGGTGCTCTGCCCCTCGCAACGACAGATAACCTAAATTTTGGAAACCCGGAAAAACCTGAAATTATGGGGCAATTGATTGGTGCAATCAAGGGTATCGGAGTAGCTGTGAAAACCTTGGACATGCCAATCGTCTCTGGCAATGTGTCGCTATACAATGAGACTGACGGTTCCGGCATCCTCCCGACCCCAACCATCGGGGCCGTTGGCTTGATCACGGATACAGATGACGCCATTGTTGGCGTTGCCCGTGAAGGTCATATGGCTATCTTGATTGGCAAAACCCTTGGACATTTGGGCCAATCAGCTCTTTTGGCCGAAGTGTTCAACAGGGTAGAGGGTGATGCACCGCCAGTAGATCTCGCAGATGAGAAAAAAAATGGTGAGTTCATCCGTGAAAATTCAACATGGGTAACAGCCTGCACGGACTTGTCCGATGGAGGATTAGCATTGGCCGCTTTTGAGATGGCCGAAGAGGCAGGTGTTGGTATCAGCTTGGATACTGACGATACAGCTGAGTTATTTGGCGAAGATCAAGCCCGCTACTTGGTGGCTTGTAACTTTGATCAAGCCGAAGCCTTAATGGCAGCAGCAGGGAACGCTGGCGTTTCTGTGAGTTGCGTAGGGTCTTTTGGCGGCACAAATGTACGGTTTGGAAAATCACAGGTTGATCTGGCCGAACTCAGCGAGATTTTCCGTAGCAGCTTTGCGGCCGCGGTCACTTGAAACCAGACACTCAGTGCTCTAGGTTTGATCTGTAATTAATTAGGAACAGTCCTATGGCCATGCAGGCGAAAGACATAGAAAGCCTTATTCGAGAAACATTCTCAGAGGCTGTAATAACAATCACAGACCTCGCGGGCGATGGAAATCATTACGCAGCAGAAGTTACTGATGCAAGCTTTGTTGGCAAAAATAGGGTACAGCAGCATCGCGCAGTTTATGCAGCACTTAAAGGCAAGATGGATGGTGCGCATGGTGAGCTGCATGCTTTGGCTCTGACAACAAAAATACCTGATTGATATGTCCAGCTGGGTCCTATTGTTTTCTATTTCTTGCAATCTTGGCGTTGTTGCTGATCCGTGCTATATGGGTAGCATGGTATGAAAAATGCTAGAGACGCGGTTGTTTGCCCGGTGATGGAGATTATGAAAGTCGATCAGATTACTTTTCCGGTAGAGTAGGTGGTAAACATTCGAGAAGTTTTAGGGTCCCAAAGGACCCACAGAAATACGCACAGCAATTTGTGCCCAACGGCAAAAGGTCAAAAGATGAGCGCTGAAGATCAAATCCGCGAAACAGTAACGTCCAACGATGTTGTTCTGTTTATGAAAGGCACCGCCACGATGCCACAATGTGGCTTTTCAAGTCAAATTGCTGGTATATTGAATTATATGGGTGTTGAATATAAAGATGTAAACGTCCTTGCGGATGATGCCGTGCGTCAGAGCATTAAAGAATATTCGGATTGGCCGACAATACCGCAGCTATATGTCAAAGGTGAGTTTATTGGCGGCTGTGACATAATACGGGACATGACCCTATCCGGTGAGTTTGACGGTATGCTTGCTGAAAATAATATTAATTATGATAAAGCCGCCGCTAAAGAAATTCGCAAAGCTAACTCAGCGTAATTAGATCTTCGCTAGTCTGTTAAATAACCGGGCTGGGCTATTTTTTGTTCCAAGTCATCCGCGGCGGCTTCAGCGCGCGCTGACAGTTCGGCTAAGCTTTCAAGTAATTCTTCTGGCACCGCAGTTACCTTAACTTCCTTTAATACCGTTTTGATTTCTGGTGCTATATTTTTATTACTTTGGCGCAAACTGCTCATTTCAATCTCAGCTGCTTTTACCTTTTCTTCCAACGCAATTGCTCTATCAGCAAGCATTAAACCGGACATTAACAACATCTGAGATTCTGGCACTCTACCAGAATGGGCTATTAAAACTTTAGCTTCCGCATTTAATTTGGCCGAAGCAGCCTCTAACTGGCTTTCCTCGCCCGCGGGACATGCAACTTTAAATGGGCGATCGCCGATCTTAATGGTAACTTCAGGCATTCTCTTTCTCCTCCGTCACATCGATTGAAGCCGCTTCACTTAATGCTGTGATCAAAACCTGCAGATGGGCTTTATCCGCTGCTCGTTCCGCACTCAAACTGTCAATTCCAGATTGAAGACCCGAATTGATCAGCCCAGCATCACCCAATCCTTTGGCATTTGAATCTCGCAAGTTTTGGTTTGCCTCACGCAGCTGCGTGTTGGACTGTGCCAGTTGCGACAATTCAACTTCTAGCTCTGAAAAGGCATCCGCCAGAAAATTATTTTGAGAATCTTCAGCACCGACGGGGGACACCTGATTCTCCCGAGTATTCTCCAACGCCTGAACAAGCATTTCAATTTTTTTTTCTTGCACGGTAAGTTTTGAGGTTGCTGCGGCAAGGCTAGACCTAACTTCCGCCAAGGTTACAGCATGTGATTTTTGATTAGCCGCACGCGTTGGATCAATACTCGACGATGAACTCCCTATTATCACTGCTTTTGGCAAGGCTTCAGTAGCCGTTGAAATACGCCTAAGCGCTGCCGCTAGCCTTTGTTCTAAATCTGAAATATCACTCATGCTTAATCCTTTAACAACTTCAACGCTCAAAAGGCGCAGAGCTCGAATCGGCCACCATTATTAATAGCGTATGTGAAGTTGACCATAAGGTCCAAGACCCCAGTGGTGAA
>Ga0209502_10002347_pt1 | contig 15845 bp, 18 predicted proteins | sample ArcticOcean_MG_C_10_FD_187442 | JGI IMG/M metagenome (GOLD analysis project Ga0209502, IMG submission 187442) | Marine microbial communities from western Arctic Ocean - ArcticOcean_MG_CB11_90 (SPAdes) (version 2) | ecosystem: Environmental > Aquatic > Marine > Oceanic | place: Arctic Ocean...
AAAATTTTACCTAGGGTTGGAGAATAAGATGCTTCCAACTATCATCACTTTTTTCATAGGCTTCTCTTTTATTTAATCGTGACTCATGCCCTTCCCAGAATTCAAAATAGTAAGGGGTAAATGAATAACCTCCCCAAAATTCTGGACATTTTTTTAAATCATCATTTTTTAATGATTTATTATAATTTTCTTTAACTTGATTATAAGAATCTATTGGCTTTGATTGGCTAGATGAAATAGCCAATGCATTTTTTTCTTTCGATCTGTCATAAAAATATTGTTGATTGTATTCATTGGAAGTTTTTTTTATCTTAGCCTTCATGCGAATCTGAACATTAATACTAGGCCAATATAATAATGCAGCTATTTGATTGTTAGAATTAAAAGAAGATGCTTTTGGAGAGTCATAATTACTAAAAAAAATAAACTCATCATTTGAAATAAACTTAAGATTTACGTATCTAGAATCAACTTCATTTATCTCCTTATCGTAAGAAGAGATTGAAATGGCCTCAATACCTTTTTGACCTGCATTCAAAGCCTCATCATATTTTTCCTCGAAAAGGAGATAAGGTATTTCTTGATTTATGTTATTAAATTGGATCATTGTATTAAAAATTAACTCTCTACCCCTCTCTAACAAAACGAAATACATTTAGGCTGAGCATATTTTTTGTCACATCCACTTCTCTAACGACTGGGGAGGCCGAGGTAAATCTTTTAATATCGTCCAAATGGCATCAGGCTTTGAAACCAAAATAACCCAAACCGTAAGCCCAATTAGACTAAAATAAATCCTAATATTTTGGTTAGCTACATACCATTTTTCCAAGCTCCCTTTGTAAGGCATTACTTCGTTGTCATAGAACTCATCAGGATCATTGTTAACATGCATCATTTCTTCTTCATTTCTAAAAACAATAGAACCTACTCCAGATAAGCCTGGCCTGACTTTCAATATCTCTTTTTGAGATGAAACTGGGAATGCATCAAAGCAGCGCTGGGTCTGGGGTCTTGGGCCAATGATGCTCATATTGCCTTTAAAAATATTTATTAATTGAGGCAATTCATTAATCTTTGTTCGACGTAACAAGCCACCCATAGGTAAAATACGAGGATCTTTATGCAAGGTTACCGTGCCTGTACCCATATTAGGGCTATTTTTTAGCATAGTGGCAAATTTATATAAATGGAAGAGTTGTCCGCCAAGTCCAACACGACTTTGAAGAAAGAACACCTCACCTTCGCCAGTAATCCTTAAAATGATAATAAGCGGTAACATTAAAGGTAAAAGTAATATGAGCGCTAACCCTGAAAATATAATATCAAACAATCGCTGCATATTTTACATTCTCCCGTCTAAATATTTGCCCGTTTCTTTATGATCAAAATCAGGAATCATTTCATTAAAAAGATCTATTAAAGGTGCTTTTTCCCATGCATAACCGCCGCGAAGAGATTCTATAGCATTAAGAAAGTTATCAAGCTGTGCGCCATCATAATTTTCTTTATTTTTTATGACCCCTAGATTTTTAAAGCGATCCATATCTAACTCTTCTCGATCAGTAAAAAATTCTTCAAAATCTTTTTCACCCGACGTGTCTGATTTAAAGAAGTAACATGGCCATAATTTAGAAGAAATTAATTCTTGTGAGCATTCTCGAGCCTCTTCCTCTGATGAGCAATGGTAAGGCTCATAACCGAGGTTTTGTATATAGCGTTCAGCAATATCAGAGAAGGTGGTCAAATCCAGTTGTTCACTCAGCTTAGGAAAAAATATGTCTCTATTCTCACCGAGTAGGCAGGACATCAGACAAAGTTCACCTGACTCTTGAGGGGTAACGAAGTAACGTCGAACATCATTAGGAGCTGATATTGGTTGTTGCTTGCTGAAGCGCTGATTAAATCCGTGCAATAACGATCCATCAGAGAATGCCACATTGGCAAACCTAGCGGTTGAAATTGGGATGGTCTCGCTCTCGCGCATCAAAAACATTTCCATAATACGCTTGCTGGCACCCATCATATTTACAGGATTTGCTGCTTTGTCAGTAGAAACACAAAAATATTTCTTAGCATTTTTATCTCTTGCCATCTGTATAGTCTTGATAGTGTTTAGTATATTTACTTGAATAAGTCGCATTAATGTAAATGGGTCTTTCTCGCTCCTAACATGTTTTAGCGCTGACAGATTGAGGACATAATCATAGTCAGTGTTGGCATTCATCAGTGCTTGAAATTCTAAACCACCACAATCAATGGCGAATGTACGAAAATCGCCATCAATATAACCAAGAGTGCTCCGAATATCTCGAACCAGTTCCACCATATTGTTTTCACTAATATCGACAACATGAAGTGCCTGTGGCTTTCGTTTAAATATCTCACGAGTCACTGCTTGACCAATGGAACCAGCACCACCGATAACTAAAAAACGACTTTCAGATACTAGCTCTTTAAGCTCATTATCTCGAGAAGAAACGTCATGCTCAAAGAGTGGCTCTGTCCTTCCAATTAACTTCAAAATATTCATAAATTCTTCCCATTTTCCCATTTAGTTAAAGCGTCCTTTGGAACACTAGATGGGATGTTAACTACTCGGTCGTACAACCAACGTGAATTTTTAAGGCCATCAGTCTGACAGTCTTCAAACATTTTAAGCGTGGGCATCAATTTCCAAATTGGACGAGTCATAACACCATTACTATTTGTATATTCTAAAAACTCATCTCGATCTGATTTTGATTCCAGGACTATTGCATTTAACCAGTAATTTGCAGAACAGCCTTCAATAGGTCTAATAAATTTAACAGACTGATCTTTAAAAAACTCACACCATCTATTAGATAGTGAAGCCTTTATAGATAAAAACTCTTGTAAACGTTCCATTTGAGCACAGCCTAGAGCAGCATTTAAATTTGGTAAACGGTAGTTAAATGCAATTTCATCATGATCGAACTCATAAGTATGGGCCACTTTAGCTGTTGTGGTTATATGCTTAGCCTTTTTAGCTAAATAAGGATCATCAGTGACTAGCATGCCCCCACCCCCAGTAGTAATGACCTTATTACCATTAAAACTCAACGTACCCATTGCTCCAAAAGTGCCCGTGTGTTGTCTTCCTACATAACTACCAAGAGACTCTGCCGCATCCTCGATCAAAGCAATACCCCAATCAGCACAGACATCTGCAATTTCTGCAATACGACAGGGTAATCCAAAAGTATGCATGGGAACACAAGCAGCTATGCGCCTACCAGATATCTTATTAAAGACTTTACCATCGCGTTTTTCTGCATGGACCTCAAGAAAAGCTTTTAGTGAATGCGGGCTCATACCCATGGTATCTAGATCTACATCTATAAAAACTGGGACTGCATCACAATAGCTAATAGCATTGCAAGTTGCTATAAAGGTAAGGGCCTGAGATATAACTTCATCACCAGGCAAGACTCCAGCAAGCTCAAAAGATACATGAAGAGCAGCAGTACCATTTACTGTGGCTACTGCGAATTTTGAGCCAGTGAAATCAGCAACTAAATTTTCAAATTGATTCACTTTTTCACCAACAGAAGAAACAAAATTCGAGTCTATACACTCAACCAAATAGTGCTTTTCATTCCCTTCAAAGACAGGACGATGCAAAGGAATTGATCCAGGACCATATATATCTTTAGCTAAATCCAAAAACTCTTTTTTTAAAATCATAATGATTCCATTATGCTATAAAAATAAATAAGTAACATAAACTCTTTTACTAAGATTTGGGAAGCTTTAGGGGTATGTACTCAAGACAATGCGAAGGAAAACTAGCCTTTGTTTCTTCGCTTGGAGTATCCATAAAGTTTTCACCAAATCGATTTTTTAAATATCCTGATAAATTTGAAAAACTAAAATATTGGCGTCCAGAAAAATTTACAAGCTGGCCGTCACAAATTTGATCAGATTGAATTATTGATTTTTTATAAGGCGCTCTACCAAAGAAATGCCCGAATAAGCTACATGATATATCATGATTTTTTGATCTTACAAATTTGAGTAAAGCCCTGCGTCCGGTTAACTTAACGATTATCCGAGCAAAAAACATAATAATCATTTTTAATGGGGATGTTGTTTCATAACCGCGACGAGAAAGCGCCTCAGCTGTCAATAATTTGGCACAAACGAATTGGAACCAACGCACAGACCGTTGATTTCCAAGTTTGTTTAAACACATAATATCAATGTAAACGCCATTATGCATAACACGACCAATATCCTCCTTTTCAAGATAAGTACTATTATTCAAACGTAGCTTAGAAAAGTATAAAGGCCATTCATCAGTGTTCTCTAGCTGTAAATAAAAAATTTTATTTAATTCAACCGACCCCCATAACTCTATAAACTTATTATAATTATTAAAATCCATACAAACATCGAAATCATCGTCCCAAGGAATAAATCCTTGATGACGAGCTGCTCCAAGAGCGGTTCCACCAAGTAAAAAATAATGAATATCATTTTTGCAACAAAATTCATGAAAGCTGTCAGCAATCACTAATATATCTGCATGTAACTTTGGAATATCTATCATGTACTAAAACCTTCTAGCTATATGGTAAAGTGAATCAAAAATAGGCTTCAAAAAACCAATCTGACTTAGTATTCTTGCCAATTTTTTTGATGCAAAAAAGATGCTTCGCTTTACAATAAATTTAAACCCTGATCTCATCCAACGATGTGGGTGCGTACTTAAAAGAATATTCAGCTCGCCTAGAGGTAAATCGCCGGGCATAGCTATTTTTTTATCTGGCGTTATCACTCGATCATTATTTGAAATATCTCCAATCTGTTTAAATGAATAGCCTGCATCGCTAACATACCAAAACTCAGCAGGAAAAATCATATCGCGATCAACAACAATATCAACAATCCCAGGAAACTTTTGTCGTACTTTGGGACTTCTGAAGAAATCTTTGTTCGAGCTCCATCCCGACCTGGTTTTTATAGGGTTGCCATGTGGACAGACTGTCTTAATAGAGATTCCTATTTCAGAAAAAGCCTTCAAATGTTCGCCAAATTCATCAATTGCTGCTTGGTAATCTCCATTGTTGGCGTCTAAGACATCATAATGGTAACCGATGTCATGCCCAAGTTTTTGCAGTTTGATTACCTTGCTTGGACTTGATATAGCAACATCAAATTGGAAATAAAATGTAGAGCTTATTCCTATTTTTGATTCTATCTCACCCAAAATTACAGCCAAATCAATGTCATACTCTACATCATGCTTTAGGATTACACGCGTCTTATCGCTTGGAATATTTAGGTATTGATCAACGGATACTACCTCTGATTGCTTCGTCAAAAATGCGCATAGTTCATTCCAGTATTTATGAGTAAAAAGCATCAGAGAAATTGATTGCCATCCTGGATTGACTGCAATAGTTCAGTAAACTTAGAGGAAGATACGCTATCAGTATATTGGAAATATTCAATACGTGCGTCATATTTAGCCAATTCACGTTCAAGTTCTACCCATAGAGGATCACCTTTCCAGTCGCTCCCAACAAACATAACATCGAAGCCAATTTTATGAAAAGACCTCATCTTGTCTCGGTCAGTTTGTATGACGACCTCATCAACACATTTGAGTGCATTTATAATTTCTAACCTATGTTTTAAAGGAATAATAGGCAATTTATTTTTGTAACTACTAACAAGCTCATCAGAGCTTACACCCACAATTAAATAATCACAGTTTAGTTTTGCTTTTTTTAATAAATTTAGATGACCAATGTGAAACATATCAAATACGCCAGTGGTATATCCAATTATTTTATCTGACATTATAAAATTTTATTCCCATCTTAGTTTCTAAAAAATTTGTTGAATATTACTTGTCTTAAACTGCTTGGTATTAGTAGCTGAATGAAAATCCGTATAATCACATTTACTACAAAAAATAAAACATTTGAAATATTATATCGTAATAATAACATTTGAATAGACAATTCACTCCTAAAATAACGGTACCCGCCGCGACGAACAAAAGTTTGAGAATCTACGTTAACTTTTACCAACACCTCTGGAATATTAGCCAATTGATAATCAGCATTTATTAGCCTGATCCAAAGAAAATAATCTTCATTATGATAAAAGTCTTGGTACCCACCTACAGATAGGATATCTTGTCGTTTAAACATCACGGTCATTTGATTCATAGGGCATCTAAACCGGCAATATTTTATGATGCCTTCCGGACTTGTTGGAACTGTTTTAATTGAAATTGGCCTACCATCGGCATATTCCTGAATATGTCCCCCCACAACACTTATTTTAGGGTTTTCTTTTAAATACTTGTATTGTCGACTAAACCGGTCCGGCAAATTAATATCATCAGCATCGCAAATGGCTACAATGTCATATGAGGCAGCGTTGATCCCAGATCTGCGAGCTTCGCCATGCCCTTTATTTAACAAAAAGACAATTCGTTTAAAAATTATCTTTTTAGATATAAGATCCGTTTCGAAACGTGAAACAATAGCTTCAGCCTCATCGGAAATTGGTCCATCCTGCACAACAATAACCTCAGCGGGAAGAAGGTCTTGCTCATGAATACTTTTGAGCGCTTTTTCAAGAAGCCACGACGGATCATTTATATAAGTACAAACTAACGCACTAAACATTTATATACAAAGCCATATTATTTTTTTACCCCTTTTAAATTAGAAAATAGGTTCATTACGCTCTAATCAATTTTTGACCTCAAGCATCAAGGTTCTGAGGTAAAGGGCAGCAATCACCCAAGGTACCGGCGCACCAACTGATCCTACAATGGAGATGTTGACTAAAAATATCACAAAAAATGCTGGTTCATTTCTTATTAAGCTTCCCAATGAACCTACTCTCTTTCTTATTTCAGAGAGGATATAAAATAAGACTGCAGTAACTCCCACAAAGCCGGTATCCATCAACAAATTAGATAAGTAACCCGAACAACGATAGTACAAAGTGCCTGTTTCAGCCAAAGATACCTTAAAGTAGTTCATCGTCATATAGTCAATATTTATCAAATCTAGCGCTTCAACAGAACTTGATTTCCAAAATCCTATACCACCACCGAATAGGTTGTGTATAGAAAATGTTATGGCAGCATAAATTGAAATCACTCGATTCCCAGAAGTATTCATAATGAGCCATAAAGACTCATCGATAGGCAACATCCATATGTCGCTAAGCAGTTGAACCACTCTATTGTCGAAATACTGCAAGGCAAAAACAATTACAATCAAAATAAAGGGAAAGACAACTACCGCATAACGAAGATGAATGATGGCCAAATAGGACGCTAATAAAAAAAATACAGTCGCAGATTTCAATATTATTAGTACAAAAGCTAGCGCAATAAAATCAGTAATCAGTAAATTTTTTGAAGATATTATGAACCGGCGTGCATAAAAATACAGAAATGATAATTCAATGCCCGCTCTAGCTGGCTCTGTTGACAGCAGGGTAACCCCACGAAACCCCATTCCTTCTGCCGAGGATCTTGGGACCAAAAATGAAAAAACCTCCTCGAATACGGACAATAATCCTGTTTGCTGCATTAAACCTAGACCGAAAAGCACATACAGTAGGGTTGCAGCCATTCTATTCAGTAACCACACCTCTCTTTGTGAGACCCTTAGAATAGTGACAAATACTAAAAGCGGATTCAAATAGGCAAGAAGAGATCTAAATAACTCAATAAATTCAAAGCTGGAGTGCCTGAAGATCCCGTAAATAACCGAGAGGAGCAATAATCCCAATACCAGTAAAAGGCCAAATCGTATCCGTTTTAATTTGATGACACTATATAGCCCAGCATATGGAAAAACTTCACTCGAAGAGAGACCAAAAGTAATTGACGGGAAAAAAAGTAATAGTCGCAAAAAGTACAATTTTACCTCACTCTCTCTGGCCGCTTTGATTTATCTATTACGTCATGCACTTTTTCACCAAATATTTTCAAGATCATAAATTTTACTGGCAAACTCATAAGGCCATCCGTTATGATTGTTAACCATCCAAAATAAGTTGTGTCAGGATTATTCATTTCTTTTAGGGCTTAAGAAAGTGTATTTTTAGGTTAAGTTTTTTTGATAACAAACATCTACAAATAAAAGTAACATAAACAAATTTGTAAAAAAATTCAGAATTTTTTTTTGATTTATACATTATTTTTTTTAAGCATAATAGCTTCCGAGGTGCTCCAATTAAACGTTTTTGTTAAATCTGTAATGTTCTTTTGACAAGTTAATCTTAACGATTCATTGCTAGCCATTTCCTGAATACCTAACACTAAACTCTCCACTGAATTTGGTCGAACAATATAGCAGTTATATTTATGTTTAAATGGTCCATTTTTGTCTTTTTTCATACTAGTTAAATAAGGTATACCCAAATAAATCGGGGGCACAATGCTTGATCTTCCGGTAAAAATTCTTCTGAACGGAGTGACATATAAATCCGAAGCTTTCAAATATTCGTTAATGATTCGATCGTCTATTTTTCCTGTATAGATAATATCGTCTTCCAAACCTAAATCTATGGCGAGCTTTATCATTTTTTTATCATATTCTGTGTAGTCTTCTGAATCATGCCCTCCAACCATTAAAATTTTAATTTTTTTTGTATTTTTTGTATGAGTTGAATTAATCCTCTCTACAGCCTTCAATAAAATATCTACACCTTTTGACGGGTACCTGTACCCGAAAAAAGACAGATAAAATACGTCGTCAGTAAAGTTATATTTTTTCCTTAAATCTTCTTTATTTAAATCTTTTTCATAAGCCATTGTTGGACCTATGGGAAGCCATGTAATTTTTTTATTGAAAAAAGGGAAGATTTTAGACATAAGGCTTACCGTTCCACGATCTTCTGAAAGGATCTTGCTCGAAAAAAAAGTAAGAATAAATGCAGCTAATAAGTCAATTAATTTTGGTTTAGGAGGAATTGGAGTGAACCACAATAGAGTTAGACTACCCACACCTCTCAAAAAAGGAAAAATCATAGGCAAAATATAACGATGGCTAGTATCTCTAACAAACGTCGTTGGATACAAGACGATCGTCTTGTCAAACATATTTTTTTGCAAAAAATTCTTTACTTTAACTCTATCAGATCCAAAAACACCCTTAAGATCCCACCTGTCAACTAAAAGGTGTACTTTGCCATTATGTTCTAACTCAAGTTCATGCTTATTTCCAATAAACGAACTAGTTAATACGTGTGTATCGTGACCCTGGCTAGTTAGATACGAATACAGCTCATAGCAATAACTGCCACCTCCATCTTGAAAGGGAGGAAATGTGCCATATACTAAAAGAATTTTCATAATATTTTTTTATTTTCAATCAAATTATTTAAGCCTAAGATAGCTCTATATTTATATACAAATACATAATATATAAAGAAAGGAATCAACAGCAGTAAAGGGGTTTCTGAAAAATAGAAAGAACAACCAAATAAAGTCGCGTAAGATAGTAAACTCTTTCCTTTTATCCATGCAAATATATTAATTTTATCAATAAAATATAATTCACAAATTTCAATACAAGATAACACAATTATAGAAGATGCAAATACAGCTGCTATATTCATTATGCTCGGATTAACCAACAACATAGCGACGATCATATAAATCAATACAGCGTAATGGTTTTTTACATCTAAGCCCTGCCTTTCTGTAGCTTGAAAATACTCTGAAATAGGGCCTTTTACTAAATAAAACAGCCAGGAGATTGCAAAAATTACAAAGTAAGGAGAGGCTTTTTGATACTCATCTCCATATATTTCCATGATTCTTTCGCCATATAAAAACAATATAATAAAAAACGGGATTAACATGACTTGTAGAGCTTTAACAAAGTCCAAAAAAATGTTTCGAATTTCCTGTTCTTTTCCTACTCGGTGCAATCGTGAAATTACTGGAACTAAACTTGCTGATATTGAATTTCCCACTATAAAAATCTGACTAGAAAGAAGAACTGACGAGACAAAAAGCCCTAGCTCTATAGGCGTTAAATTAGATGAAGCCACAATATTTGGGTACTGAAGCATTAAGTGAAACGCTAAACCTGAAAAAAACATAGGAACGGTGTATTTTAAGTGATCAATTTTGTTACTAGAATTAATTAAAAAATAGTTTCTTTCCATATTTACTTGCAAAACAAATACTGAGTAAACTGTTGTCAATAAAAGTCCGAACATAAGTCCATATACTGCATTAATCAGTGTATTAGAATATGTAACGAAAGCAACTATACTTATAATTACAAAAAAACTTCTATAGGTATATTGAATTTTTGTACATTCTTTCATTCTACTATCGGCTTGAAAATAAACCCCAATCAATCTTGGAATTACTGAGAACGGCAAAGATAAACTCACTATAAAAAAAACATCTTGTATAACATCTAAATCACTTGAATCTCGCATGAATATACTTGGATAAAAAAATAATATAAATCCAAAAAAAATAGTTCCAAATATTATCGCAACTGTAGAGCTTTTGATAATGGCTGCTTTTTCTTTTATATTGTGTAAGTATTTGGGAATTAGCTTTAAAAGGGATGACGAAAAACCTAAGGTAGAAAACCAAGTGAACATCATTAAGAGGCTGTACGCCAATCCAAAAATACCAAATTCACTAACTGTTAATACTCTAGCCAGCCACAACATCAACAAGAAAAATCCAACCTTAGAGATGCTTGATCCCACGATTTGAATAATTCCGCCCTGAATGATATTTGCTAAACTCATTGAGTGAAAATTAGTCGTAAAATGTATAAATATGTTTGCATATTTTTTTTAATCTCATGCCTAGTCAATTGTATCGACAAATAGATATATAGAGCAGTCAAGTAATAAGAAGAACTTGCATCACCATATTGTTTCTCGCAGATAACACTAAAATTAATATCCTCATGATGCGAATAAAATGCTACTCGTTCAGGCACTATTCAGATCTATAAAACGCTATTATTGCATCACAAATGTAATGTATTTCGTTGTCTGTAAGCTGGGACATAGATGGCAACCATAATCCATTTTGACCTACGTTTTTTGATATAGGATAGGACCCAGGTATGCTATAAGCAGGTTGATCGTTGAGCGGGGGGTACATTACTCTGGTACCAATATTTTTCTCCTTTAAGTATCTCATTAGTCCCTCTCTTTTCTGGACCAAACAATCAATAAACCAAGGGGCGGTATACTGGAGATTGTGACTAAAAAGCTTTACTTCAGGAACGTCAGATAGAAGTTTTAAATATAAGGAGTAGATTTGTTTTTTCCTACTTACTCGAAAGTCGAGCTTTTTCATTTGAGCTAGCCCAATAACAGCCTGCATTTCAGTGAATTTAAAATTATAACCAATTGTTTCATGTATATCTGAACCGCCCCCTGAAGCTCTTCCAAAATCTTTCAGAGTCCTTAATTTAGCAGCAATTGAATCATTATCGGTGATTAAGCATCCCCCCTGTCCAGTCGATATAATCTTGGGCGCCGAAAAAGAGAATGAACCAACTGATCCCTTTAGGCCAATATGAATTCCATCGGGATAATAAGACCCCAGCGATTGGGCAGCGTCTTCAATTAAGGTGATTTCATGCTCACGACAGAGATCTTTAAAATGGTCAAGTCCTCCAGTGGGGTATCTGCCATTAGCAGAGACCAGCATTACTGCCTTAGTTTTAGAGGTAATAGCTAATCTCACCTTATCGACATCAAGACACAAAGTATCTTCCTCGACGTCAACAAAGACTGGTTTTGCTCCAAATATCTGCACAGAATTTGGGGTAGCAACCATCGTATAATTAGGGACAATCACCTCGTCCCCGGCTTTAATTCCACAAGCCAAAGCGGCAAGAGTTAAACTTACCGTCCCGTTATTAACGACGACGCAGTGCTTTGCACCGGTATAGCTAGCGATGGCAGTTTCAAATTCCGCAGTATGCTTAAACTCAGTAAGAAAACCATCCTCATCCATATAATCTGTAATTGCTTTTTTTTCCTCGAGTCCAAACCAAGGTTTCATCTGCATAATAAATTCATTTGTCATAGTTTTTTGCACTCCATGTTGAGGCTAACCAAAATACCATCTTTCTTATCCATATGTGGGTAGTAAGCTTGACTATGATCATCGAAGTCTTTATGAACTGTATCTTGCCAGCGATATCTTTCGACGCTGCCAAATCCAGCACTGACTAATTCCTCTTTAAGGGAATCAAAATTGTAGGTTGTTTTGTGATACATGTTGATAAGACCTGTCTCCGTGGTAATCTCCATTGCGCCGAAAAGGGGGCCAAGAATTTTGCTAAGATCATTTGTTTTTTTATATACAGATAATAAGGCATCAAAATCTGGAACAGCTACTCGAAGTACGCCACCCTTTTTAAGGACCCGGGCCCACTCTCTCAACACATTACCTACCTGTTTCCTATCGAAATACTCCAAAGAGTGACTAGAATAAATAAGATCGACTGTCTCATTTTCGAACATTGATAGATCATCGATTGACGACTTATAGTCTATATGAGGCATGTCGCATAAATCAATATGCACCCACCCAGGGATATGTCTATGCCAACAGCCAAGGTTAAGTTTTAACATTTTTTTTCTCCTAAATTTAGAAATTAGAATTTTGTCTTATCAGTATCAACATCGATAAATGGCCCATTTTTGGTCTCTATAATTTGGGTATTATCTTCTAGGATTACATACCCATGACCACCATAGGCAAACACCGCAAGATCTCCCTCGAAGAGAACAAACTCTTTAAACTTTTCAAGCTCTTCAGTATACAGATCAACCCGCATCGACCCTCGCTTAACATAAACACTCTCTTGCGTCCTACTGGCTGTTCGATCAAAGTCTTTGTGGACATGTTTTTGTAGTTCTTTTCCTTCGTCATACCACCATGACCCCGCCTGTATAAACATTTCATTGGGCGTGATAAAGTTTAAACCCTTCTTCCAATCGCTATCTCGATAGACTATGCAGCTAATTTTTTCACCTACTTTTATCGTTTCCATTTACAACCTCGCATTATCGTTTCCATTTACAACCTCGCATTATCGTTTCCATTTACAACCTCGCATCTCTTTCTGACAGAATAGGATCATTGGTCGGCCACTTTATATTTATGCGTGGATCGTTCCAAGATACTGTGAATTGCTCATCTGCATCAATGTAATCACCAGAATAAGCCAATTTATAATGATAAAGTGCTGAACTACTACTAACATAAAAAGCGTTTCCCATGCCTGGAGGAATCAAAATCATTGACCTATTTTGAGTGCCTAGATCGAAACTTTCCCACTTAAGATAGGTTTTTGACGAAACCTTCATATCGACCACTACCTGCTTTATCTGCCCATGAATACATGAAACTAACTTCCATGATTTATGATCGCCATGAATACCCCGAAGTACATTAGTATTTGAATGAGAAAACTTATCGTGTTTAAAAGACAGCCCTCTTGGCAATAGCGAACCGAGTGAATCAGTTCCATAACTAGTCCAGATTGACCCCCTGCTTTCTTCAAAGACTGACGGCGTTATAATCTTCACGCCAGGCAAGACATGTGATTCGGTAATACTGAATTCAATTGCCATTTTTTCCACCATATGAGTCATAAGCTAAATCATATTGGACCATTTCAGAAACTAGCTCACGCAGAGGCGTTTTGGCAGTCCAGCCCAAATCTTTCTCCGCTCTAGTTGGATCGCCAAGTAACAATTCAACTTCAGCGGGCCTGAAGTGTTTTGGATCAATACTCACCAGAATCTTACCTGTTTTAGCATCCTTCCCAACCTCGTTAAGCCCATTACCTTCCCACTCGAGGTCGTAGCCAACTTCATTGAATGCCAGGTTCACAAACTCTCGAACTGTATATGTATTTCCAGTAGCAATTACATAGTCTTTAGGTTCGTCTTGCTGCAACATCAACCACATCGCTTCAACGAAGTCCCGAGCATGCCCCCAGTCTCGCTTGGCATCAATGTTCCCTAGAGTTAGACTCTCTTGCTTACCTTGGAAAATCCGAGCCGCAGCCTTAGTTATCTTCTTTGTAACGAATGTTTCCCCACGCCGAGGAGATTCATGATTAAAGAGAATCCCATTGCAGGCAAACATGTTATACGATTCTCGGTAATTTACTGTAACCCAGTATGCATATAGCTTAGCTGCACCATATGGTGACTTTGGGTAAAAAGGAGTAGATTCACTCTGTGGTTCGGTACCTGGCAGCCCACCAAAAAGCTCTGAAGTAGATGCTTGATAAAAACGGCAATTAACCTTTGAATCCCTAATTGCATCAAGAATCCTCACTGTTCCAATACCAGTCACTTCCGCAGTATATTCTGGCACCTCAAAAGAAACACCAACGTGAGATTGCGCACCTAAATTATAAATTTCAGTGGGTTGTATCGAAGATATCAATCTATGTAGATTACTAGAATCAGCCAAATCACCATGGTGAGTGTATAAATTTTTATGTTCAAGTAAGTGATCTATTCGTGCCGTAGTGAATAACGATGCTCGCCTTACTATCGCGTGTACTTCATACCCCTTCTCCAGCAGGAACTCCGCCAAATATGAACCATCTTGCCCTGTTATCCCTGTCAAAAACGCTATTTTTTTTGTCACACTTTTTCTCCGTTTTCTTTTTAAAACTAATTTCTGATTTATGAGGTTTTTTTACTGAAAGTATAATGCCTTATAAGCACTAATAAAGCACTTAGAATCGCACCTAGTAGTGCGCTTAATATACAAATTAAAGCTCGTTTGGGTTCTGATTTTAGTTCCATTACTGCAGGAGGGTCAATGTAATCAAAAACGTAAAATTGATTGGCTTCTATTAGAGTCAACTTTTTAGTTTCTTCTTGCAATAGCTTCGCTAAGACTTGCTTGATTTCAGACAAACCAGTCATTGAAATTTGCTGATTAAGATAACTAACAGACTTTTCTGACTCTGATTTATCTTTTTGTCTATAAAAACTATTAACTTCATTAATAATTAACTCAGCCCATTGCTTGGCTACAAATGGAGACTGGTGTTTGATTGATAGGGTGTTAAAGCCAGATTTTTTATCTTCACTTAAGGCTAAGTGTTTTTTTTTAAATACCGCAAAACTCTCTTGAGCGCTTGGTATTTGTTGCCGTGGATAAGAATAGTCTCTAACCCAAGAATTTGTGTTCGCTTCATAAACATTCTCATCAAAAGCTACTATATTTGTTTTAGAGTTCCAAGATTTGACGGCCATAAGATCTGGCAGGTAAATATTTGTCAGTATGTTGTTTTCAAAGAAACTCAAAGAGCTAATCTTTTGTATTGCTTTTGCAGAATTACCTTCATCACCACCAGAGGGGAGACTTATCCCAGCAAGCCCTGCTAGATTACTATAACCTCCAAGAGCTCCAGAAATGCCGCTAGATGAGTCAACAGGAGCGAGTAAAGCCTTAGATTCATATATATTAGGTAAGGATAGGCTATAAATAACTCCAACGATCGATATAAAAGCGGTCAGAGAAACAATAATCCATTTTCCCTCCAATAAAACATAAAAAAGTTCTCGAAGATCTATTTCATCATCAAAATCGTTGGGATGTTTGTTGCTATGTGCTTCTTGCATAAAAAATTATATATTGATGTATGAGTTAAGTTTATCGTATTCTTGTTTCTTTTTGATAATAAATTGCTTCGTTATAGCTGTTTTTTCATAATATGTGGTACCCGAGGCCGGACTTGAACCGGCACGATATTTCTATCGAGGGATTTTAAGTCCCTTGTGTCTACCAATTCCACCACTCGGGCTTA
>Ga0209502_10002358_pt1 | contig 15812 bp, 14 predicted proteins | sample ArcticOcean_MG_C_10_FD_187442 | JGI IMG/M metagenome (GOLD analysis project Ga0209502, IMG submission 187442) | Marine microbial communities from western Arctic Ocean - ArcticOcean_MG_CB11_90 (SPAdes) (version 2) | ecosystem: Environmental > Aquatic > Marine > Oceanic | place: Arctic Ocean...
AGTTTCATATAGCTTAAATTTTAAAAAACCTGTATCACAAAATCAAAAAATAAAAATTATAAGTACTATTGTTCAAAAAATTAATTTTAAAAAAATATTAATCGTAAAAATTGAAATTTATAGAAATAAAAATATTCTAATAGCATCTGGTGAAACAATAATAAAAGTTAGGTAAAAATAATTAGATAATTTTTTATATTTATAAGTTTATAGGATATAACATACTTTAATTATGACAGATAATTACAACCTTATTATTAAAAACGGTACTTGTTACATCAATGGAAAATTTGAAAAAATAGACATTGGCATTGTTGACCATAAGATTAAAAAAATTGGAAAAATAGAAGTAAAAGAAAGTAAAATTTTTGACGCTTCAAACAAACTGGTTCTTCCAGGTTTTATTGATACACAAGTACACTTTAGAGAGCCTGGCTCAACAGACAGAGAAGATTTAGAAAGTGGAAGTAGAGCAGCGGTACTTGGTGGTGTCACATCAGTATTTGAAATGCCTAACACTAATCCACCAACTTCTAATCTAGTTGAATTTGATAAAAAACTAAACTTAGCAAAAAATAGAATGCATTGTAATTATGCTTTTTATTTTGGAGCTACTCCAGAAAACGTAGAACAACTTTCAAAATTAAAGGGTTTAAAAGGTTGCTGTGGTGTTAAACTTTTTGCTGGTTCTTCAACTGGTAAATTGTTAGTCGACAAGGAAGCAGACATTGAAAAAGTCATCTCTCAAAGTGATAGAATAGTTTCTATTCATTCTGAAGACGAGGAAATATTAAATTTAAGAAAAAGATTCATCAAAGAAGGAGACGTTCATTCTCATCTAGATTGGAGAAATACAGAATGTGCGATCTCATCTACTCGTAGAGTTGTCAAAATAGCAGAACGATATAACAAACAAATTCATGTGTTACACGTTACCACAAAAGATGAAGTTGACTTTTTAGCAATGCATAAAAAAAATGTGACTTTTGAAATAACACCTCAACACTTAACTTTATACGCCCCCAATTGCTACAATGAACTCGGAACATTTGCTCAAATGAATCCACCTATTAGAAAAAAAGAACATTACGACAGATTATGGACAGCAGTTAAAAATTCTGTTGTTGATGTTCTAGGTTCTGATCATGCTCCACATTCAAAAGAAGATAAAAAGAAAAAATATCCTGCCTCACCTTCGGGTATGCCTGGAGTACAGACCATTCTACCTATTATGTTAAATCATGTTAACAATGAAAAATTAAGCCTAGAACATTTAATTAAATTAATGTGTGAAAACCCTTGCAAAATTTTTGGTATTAAAAAAAAAGGCTATATCAAAGAAGAATTTGATGCTGATTTAACAATTGTAGATATGAGTAAAGAGCAAACTATTAAAGATGAAATGATTGCAAGCAAGTGTGGTTGGACGCCATTTAATAATTTTACTGTAAAAGGTTTTCCAACAGCAACAATTATTAATGGAAGAATAGTAATGTCTGATGGTAAGGTTAATATTGAAGGCTCAGGTCAGCCGTTAGATTTTTAATATATTATTTTCAATTAAGTCTGCTTTTATCTCTTCTAGAATCATTGGATCATCTATAGTAGCTGGTATTTTATAAGCTTCGTTATCAGCAATCTTTCTTACTGTTCCTCTCAAAATTTTTCCAGATCTTGTCTTAGGTAATCTTTTAACAATAATAGCTATTTTAAAGGCTGCAACAGGCCCAACTTGATCTCTAACCATTTTTATACATTCATCAGTAATTTCTTTTTTATCTTTAGTGACTCCTGTTTTTAGGGCAAGTAAACCGATTGGAATCTGACCTTTGAGTTTATCTGCGATTCCAAGAACAGCGCATTCGGCTACGTCCTTATGTTCTGCTAACACTTCTTCTATTGCGCCAGTAGACAATCTATGTCCTGCAACATTAATAACATCATCTGTTCGTGACATAATCCAAACGTAACCATCTTCATCAATATGTCCTGCGTCATAGGTTTGGTAATAACCAGGGTAAGTCGACATATAGTTTATTTTATAGCGATCATCTGCCTCCCAAAGAGTAGGGAACGTTCCAGGAGGTAGAGGAAGTTTAACAACAATATCTCCCATTACACCCGGCTTAACTTCTTTTCTATTAGAGTCTAATACTTTTACATCATAGCCAGGTACAGGTTTAAAAGCTGAGCCATATTTAACTGGAAAAGATTCTATTCCTGTGCAATCCGCTGTTATTGCCCAACTCGTTTCAGTCTGCCACCAATGATCTATGACTGGAGTGTTTGAAAGCTTTTCAAACCACTTGATTGTATCAGGATCAGCTCTTTCCCCCGCAAGAAACAATTTTTCAAATTTACTTAAATCATATTTTTTAAAAAACTCTCCATTAGGATCTTCTTTTTTAATAGCTCTAATAGCCGTAGGTGCCGTAAAAAGAGATTTAACTTTATGTTCAGAAATAACTCTCCAGAAAACTCCAGGATCAGGTGTTCCAACAGGCTTACCTTCAAACAAAACTGTTGTGCAGCCATAAAACAAAGGTGCGTAGACAATATAAGAATGTCCTACAATCCAACCAATGTCACTAGCTGACCACCACACGTCATCTTGGTCAATATTGTAAATATTCTTCATTGTCCATTTCAAAGCAACTATGTGACCAGCAATATCTCTCACAATCCCTTTTGGTAATCCAGTTGTACCCGATGTGTAAAGAATGTAAGCATAGTCGCTTCCTTTCATTTTTTCACACTCGGCTGGCTCAACATCTTTTAACGATTCTTCCCAGGAAATATCGATAGCAGGATCAAGTACAGCTTTAAATTTTTCTCTCTGATAAATAATACATTTGTTCGGTTTGTTCTTTGCTAATTCTATAGCTTTATTTAAAAGAGGTTTGTATTCAATCGTTCGACCCGGTTCATAACCGCAGGAAGCTGATATAATTATTTTAGCTTTAGAGTCATCTATCCTGCTAGCAAGTTCATTTGCAGCAAAACCTCCAAAGACGACCGAGTGTACGGCACCAATTCTTCCACAAGCTAGCATAGCGATCACTGCCTCTGGAATCATAGGCATATAAATAATAACTCTATCTTTTTTATTAACACCTTGTTTTTTTAAGGCCCCTGCAAAAAAAACAACTTTATTTAACAACTCATTGTAAGTAATTTTTTTTTGTGTATTTGTGATAGGACTATCGTAAATAATTGCTATCTTTTCTCCCCTCCCATTATTTACGTGATGATCTAATGCGTTGTAGCAAGTATTTGTCACACCATCTTCAAACCATTTATAAAAAGGCGGGTTTTCAGTATTTAAAATTTTTGTTGGTTTCTCATACCAAAAAATATCATCAGAAATTTTTTTCCAAAAGTCTTCTTTATTTTTTATAGATGAATTGTAAATTTCTTTATATTTAGACATTTTTATGTTTTTAGTTTCTTATTTTAATTTAATTATCATCATAAAAAATAAAAAATCTAACAAAAACAACATCGTTATTATTTAACAATTTAGGGTTTAATTGGTTTTAAACCTCTAATAGATGTGTAACTTTAAACACTTGTCCTATTAATTTTAATACTTATATTGGGTTTAATGCCAAAAATTACTTATATCTCACATAATAAAGAAAAAATTACAGTTGAAGTCCCAACAGGCCTTTCTGTTATGGAAGGAGCTTTGCAAAATAACATCAAGGGAATAGACGCAGATTGTGGAGGCTCAATGGCTTGTGCAACTTGCCATGTCTATGTCTCAGAAAATTGGGTAGATAAAATTGAAAAAATTCAGGATGCAGAACAGGATATGTTAGACATGGCCTATGAGCCAAAAAAAAACAGTAGATTAAGTTGTCAAATTATTATTTCAAATGATCTTGATGGTCTAGAAGTAACAACACCTTTAAAGCAAACTTAAATGATAAAAACAGATGCTATTATAATTGGAGCAGGACCAACAGGTCTGTTTGCTGTTCATCAACTTGGAATTATCGGATTAAAATGTGAAATTATAGATAATTTAAATCGTTCAGGAGGTCAGTGCATAGAACTTTACCCTGACAAACCTATTTATGATATTCCAGCCATTCCAGAGTGCACAGGTGAAGAACTTACAAATGGTTTATTAAAACAAATAGAACCGTTTAAAGCTGGTTTTCACTTAGGTCAGCGGGTAGAAGAAATTAAACAAGAAAATAATTTTTGGATCGTAAAAACTAATAAGGGAAATTTTTTCTCAGCACCTAATATTATTATTGCAGGAGGTGTAGGTTCTTTTGAGCCAAGAAAACTTACGCTTAAGGAAGCTGAAAAATTTGAAGGCAATCAAATTTTTTATTCGGTAACCAACAAGGATCTTTTCCAAAATAAAAAAATATCAATATTTGGAGGGGGAGATTCAGCATTAGATTGGGCTTTAGAACTTTCAAAGTCAAATGAAATTACCTTGATTCATAGAAGAACAGAATTTCGAGGTGCTGCTCATACCTTAAGTGAGATCAAACAAAAAGAAAAAGAGGGTAAAATATTGATAAAAACTCCTTGTAACTTAAAGTCTATTGTAGGAGATAAAATAATGTCAGGAATTGAAGTTGAGTACGAGGGTGGAAAGTTAGAAAAGATTAAAACTGACTATATTTTAAGTTTTTTTGGTCTTATTATGAAGCTTGGACCAATTTCTGAATGGGGCTTAAATATTGATAAAAAAACCATTCCTGTTGATACAGAAAATTTCCAAACTAACAAAGCAGGTATTTTTGCCGTTGGAGATATCTGTACTTACCCAGGAAAATTAAAACTCATTTTATCTGGTTTTCACGAGGCAGCTTTAGCGGCTAGAGCTTGCTTTAAAAGAGCCAAACCTAACGAAACATATAGATTTGAATTTACTACAGCTTCGAAAAGCATACATGATAGACTTGGTCTAAAAAAATGATAGAGCTCTTCACCGCTAATACTCCTAATGGAAAAAAAATTTCCATTATGCTTGAAGAGATAAAATATGATTACAAAGTAACATTAGTTGACATATCTAAAGATGATCAATTCAAACCTGATTTTAAAAAAATAAGCCCATTCAGCAAAATACCAGTTATTAAAGATCATAAAAATAATTTTAGTCTTTTTGAGTCTGGTGCTATTTTAGTTTATTTAGGAGAACAGAGTGGGAAGTTTTACGACCAAGACAAAAAAACAATTGTCAATCAGTGGCTAATGGCACAGATGGCTTACATCGGTCCAATGCTGGGTCAACATCATCAATTTCACCATTACAACCCAGGCAAAAGTCAATTTGGAGAAGAAAGATATTTTAAAGTTTGTACTAGAATTTATAAAGAATTAGATGAAAGATTATCTAAGGTAGATTACTTAGCTGGAAATTTTTATTCCATAGCAGATATTGCAACCTTTCCCTGGATCGCTAGACATGATTGGCATGATATTGGGCTTAAAAATTATACCAATCTATCAAGATGGTATAAATTAATCTCACAAAGAGATGCAGTTCAAAAAGGTTATGATCTTTTTGAAAAAAATGAAAAGGTTCCTGTTATTTAATCGTCAATAAATATTTTTTCGTCTCGCTCATGTCTTTCTTGAGCTTCGATTGAAAGAGTTGCAATGGGTCTTGCTACAAGTCTTTTTAAACCGATAGGCTCAGAAGTTTCATCACAATAACCATAAGTGTCATCTTTGATCCTACGAAGTGCGGATTCAATCTTTTCGATTAATTTTCTACTTCGTGTTAGGGCTTTCATCTCAACAGACTTATCCGTATACGAGGATGCTTGGTCGACCATATCCGCAGATGCAACACTGTCATCTGAAGAATTTAAAAGGTTAGTTAAGCTATTGGCTTTAATTATATCTGATTTCCAACGAAGCAACTCTTCTTTAAAAAACAGCTTATGTTTAGTGCACATATATTTTTCTTTGTCACGAGGTACATAATTTTTACCGTTTGATTTTTTTTCTACCTTTATTAAAATGCTTTTAACATTTTTTTTAACAGTTTTTTTAACAGTTTTTTTAGTGGGTTTTTTTGTCATATTTTAAAAAGATGCGAGTATATGTTTCAAATTTTACGTGTCAATAGACTTTAAATTGTATTAATTTACGATAAAAATGATAAAAAAAAAAAATATTTCTTTATTCTTTAACCTATTTCTTTTTACACATTTATTTGTTTGGACGCTTGTTCCGTTTATTTCGAATGTAAACTTGCCTCTTGATACTATAGAGGCATTAGCTTGGGCAAGCAATTTAGATTGGGGATTTGAAAAACACCCTCCTTTAAGTGCTTTTTTTCCAGAAATTTTTTACCAAATTTTTGGAAGACAAGATTGGGCTTATTACTTGTTAAGCCAAATATTCATTGTATTTTCTTTTGTTGTTGTTTTTAAATTGGCTAAAGAATTTTTAAAAAATGAAGTACACGCTTTACTTTCGGTTCTTTTGCTCGAGGGAGTTTATTTTTATAACTTCACGTCACCAGAATTTAATGTCAATATTTGTCAAATTCCTTTTTGGACTTTAGCAGTTTATTATTTTTGGCAATGTATTAAAGATGACAAAATTCAGAATTGGACTTTATTGGGCCTATTTGCTGCCTTGGGAGTTCTTTCAAAATACTTATTCGTTTATCTACTAATTGGGATGGTAGTTTTTTTTATTTTTAGATTAAAAAAGAATAAAAAATTTAATTATAAATGTTTTATCTCAGTCATAGTTTTTTTATTAGTTTTGGCACCACACCTCATATGGTTGATTGACAACAACTTTAAAACAATTTTTTACGGACTTAAAAGAACAAGTATTGGAGACAGCAATTTTTTAAATCATTTACTCTATCCTTTAAAATTTACACTTAAGCAAATAGGAATTCTAATACCTTTTTTTGGTCTACTAATTTTAATTATATCAAAATTTAAATTTAGATTTAATTTTCGTGATGAAAAGTTAGTTTTCTTAATGTCTGTAACACTACTACCGATCTTGTTAATGTTGTTAACTTCGCTAATTTTAGGTGCGAACATTAGAACTATGTGGATGACACCATTCTACTTATTTTTTGGGCTGTTATTTATTTACATTTTTGAGTCAAAAATTAATCTCAATCACTTAAGAAGATTTATGATAATGTTTATATTTATTTTTACTTTTTCTCCCGCGGCATATTTATATGTATCTTTTTCTAAAGACAATAAAAGAACTGATTTTCCAGGTAAGGAAATTGCAAGACTGGTTCAAACTAGGTGGAACGAAAATTTTACCAATAAAATTGTTATAGTTGTAGGCGATGAATGGTTAGGCGGAAATTTATCCTACCATCTTAAATCTCGACCTCAGTGGTTTAATAATCTGAATTCTAAATTAAAGAATTTAAAGTTAGACGGAGGAGTAATTTATACAGGTAACGCAAAAGTTCTAGAATCAATTTGTCCAGGTGAGTTTGGTAAAATTCAACTTCAAGGCATATGTATGATTGGCACAAGATGAAAAAATTTATTATTTTAATTCCTATTTATAATGATTGGGAGTCTTTAAAAAAACTTTTAAGTAATATTAACGATAATATTAAAGACATTCCAGATACTGAATTTAGCTGTGTTATTATTAACGATTCTTCTACGACAAACAGTTCTGATATTAAAATTCCATCTAACATTTATTCTATTAAAATTATTAATATGAATGAAAATAAAGGTCACGCAAGGTGCAATGCTTTTGGTATAAAATATTTGTCAAAAAATTCAAATATAGATTATGTTATTTTAATGGATGGTGATGGAGAAGATAGACCTGAAGAGTTAAAATTATTAGTGAATAAAGTTTTACTAGAACCTGACACATCTGTGGTAGCAAAACGTGTAAAGAGATCAGAAGGACGTTTATTTCAATTGCTTTATCAAATTCATAAATACTTAACCTTACTAACAACGGGAAAACTCGTTAATTTTGGAAATTATAGCTGTTTAACAAAAATTGACTTAGATATCTTGTCAACTAAAGCGAGTTTGTGGAGTAGTTTTTCAGGTTCTTTTAAGAAACATATTAAAAAATATAATGAAATAAATTCACTTAGAGGAAAGCGGTACTTTGGACCTTCACAAATGTCTCTTTTCAAGCTAATTATTCACTCGCTGTCTATTATAGCTGTGTTTAGGTATCGTGTTTTTTTTACGTCCGCTATTTTAATTCTATTATCTCTATACCTAGCTTTCAGTAACAACTTTAATTTTTTATTATTCCAAATAATGTTGATTTTATTTAACCTATTTATATTTATTGTTTCTTTTAGAGAAAGTGAAAAAGAGTTAAAAAACAGCGTATCCAATATTAAGAACACTGAAGAATTTACACACTAGAGGGTTGTAAAATGAGTCCAAACTAGAATCAAATATGAATCAAAACGTGAACATTGAGTCTATATCTAGTCAGTTTGTGGATAAGTCTAGCAACATATATTCTTATAAACATTTGCTTAAATAACTAAAAAAGATTTAATCACTTAATAATTATGATAATTGAATATTATTACGCTCTTCCATCTCCTTTTGCATACCTGGGATCTTCGAAGTTTCAGTCTATTGCAAAAAAATATAATGTTGAAATTATTGAAAAACCTTGTGATCTAGTTGGAGGCATATTTGTTAAAACAGGAGGTATTCCTGTCCCACAAAGATCACCACAAAGACAAAAATATCGACTAGATGAAATAAAAAGATGGAGTGAATTTTTAAATATTAAAACCAATATTAAGCCAAAATTTTTTCCACCAGAAGATCCACATCTCCCAGCAAAATTCACTATAGCTGCTAATTTATTAGGAACGAAAGTTGTGTTTGGCCATGAACTTTTAAAACAACTATGGAGTGAAGAGAAAAACATATCAGACGAAAAAAATATAGAGATAGTAAGTAATAGCTTCAAAATTGATTTTAAAGAATTGTCCACACTCGCAAAGTCAGAAAAGGTTTCCAAAATTTACACAGACAACACAGAGGAAGCTGTAGAAAAAAATGTTTTTGGAGTGCCAACTTATATCTTTAATGATGAGTTATTTTGGGGACAGGATCGTTTAGAATTTTTAGAACGTGCTCTAAAAAATGCTTAAAAAAAAACCTACTAATATTTTAGAAAAAAAATATTTAAATTTCTTAGCTACACAGGAAGTTCAAAGTGAACCTTTTCATGATAAACTTGGACAACTAAAATTTTATTATCTACCTATTTGTAAAAAGATTTATCAAGACTTCCAGCAAAGTAAAAAAATTAAAATAATAGGACTTACAGGTGGACAGGGGGCGGGCAAGAGTACTATTACTCAAATTATTAAACTAATCTTAGAAAAAAAATATAATTTACGAGTAGTTTATTTTTCGATAGATGATTTTTATAAAAAATTATCAGAAAGAATAAAAATGTCAAAAGGAGTCCATCATCTTTTTAAAACTAGAGGGGTCCCTGGCACACATGATACAAGTTTAATAAAAAATACACTGATAAATTTAACTAAAAAAAAATTTAAACCATTAACTATTCCTCTTTTTGATAAATCAAAAGACGATCGGGTTCCAAAAAAAAAATGGCAAAATATAAAAAAACAACCAGATATAATAATATTTGAAGGTTGGTGTGTAGGAGCAAAGCCACAAAAAAAAAAATATTTAAAAAAATCAATTAATATTTTAGAAAAAAAACATGACCCAGATCATATATGGAGATCAAAAGTTAACTATGAGTTAAAAAATGACTATGCAGAAATTTTTAACAAGATAGACAGATTGATTTTTTTAAGAGTTCCTAATTTTAAATGTGTTTATAAATGGAGACTCCTACAAGAGAAAAAGCTTCAATTGACATCTAAAGGAAAAAAAATTATGTCTCCATCACAGGTAAAAAATTTTATTATGTATTATGAAAGAATAACCAAGCAAATGCTTACAGATTTAACAAAAAAAGCTTATGCAGTTCTTTATCTAGACAAGAAACATAGGTTTAATAAAATTAAATTCAATTAATATGAAATTTATTATTATTTTTTCAATTTTAATTTTTAATACGAATGCACTTTTTGCTACTGAATTTTTAACTTATTTAGAAAGTGCTTATAAAAATAATCCAGTTTTAAATGCTTCAAGAGAAAACTACAAGGCTGTAAAAGAAAATATAAATATTGCAAGAAGTGAGTTCTTGCCCAGTGTTTCCATTTTAGGAAGTCAAACAAGTCAACAAAATTCTAATAGAACGAACCAAGCCGGTGTCACATTGCCTGATAGTAGTAATACTTCCGAAATACAATCTGTTTCTATTGATCAAAAAATATTTCGAGGTTTTCAAGGTTACAACTCTATTAAAAAATCAAAATTAGAGTCTGATCAAGCAGCACTTAATCTTAAAAATACAGAACAACAAATTTTATTAAAATCTGCAACAGCTTATTACGATTTAGTTTATAAAATTAAAAACACGCAATTTAATTTATCAAACGTTGATCTATTTGAGAGACAAGTCGAATCTGATAGTTCCCGTTTACAAAAAGGTGAAATAACATTAACTGATTTAGCTCAATCAGAATCGTCATTAGCCGGTGCCAATGCAAAATTTATTGCGGCGGAAACTGAACTCTTAACAGCTAGAAGTAATTTTGAAAGAATAATTAGACTTCCTGCTCCAAAAGCAATTATAAAAAATAATTTTATAAAAAATATTAGTTTAAATTTTCCAGCAGATCTCAATACTGCCTTTATATCTTCAAAAAAAAACAACCCGAAATTACTTCTCTCTAAACTAAACTATAAAATATCAAAAAAAAATGTAGATATTGAAAAATCTAAATTTTCTCCATCGGCATCGGTAAATTATACCCAGGCTCAAAATAAAGATCTTAATTCTTCTGTCGATGAAATAGATCAAGAAACTCTTAAGGCAACAATTACCATTCCACTTTTTAAAGGTGGTGAGAACTATTCTTCACTTAAAAAATCAAAATTTAAAAAAGAACAAAGTAGCTTACTCCTTCAAGATATAATTAACGAAGTAAAAACAGATACCACAAATTCATGGTCTGCTTATCAATCATCTGAAAGTGTTTTAAAGGCTACTCAGGCTCAAGTTAAGGCAGCAGAAATTGCAAACGAAGGTATTACGCTAGAATATGACTCTGGAAATACACGAACAACACTTGAAGTTATTCAATCCAGAAGCCTACTTTTGGAGGCAAGAATAAGTAATGCAATAGCAGAAAGAAATTTTGCCGTATCTAAGTTCGAACTATTAGCTGTTATTGGAGAACTAACATTAGAAAACCTTAAAAGATCATAACTATTTTAACTTTTTTATCATTATTTTTTTGTACTTGAATAAAAAGAACAAAGTGTGTACATTTATTCTAACGATTCGAACAAATAAAAGGATAAAAAATGATAAAAAATAATCTAAAAGTAGTAAAATCAGACAGTAAAAAAGAACAAGAATTAAAAGAAAAAAATAAAGCTTTAGAAGCTGCAATTAGCCAAATAGACCAAAACTTTGGTAAAGGCTCAGTAATGAAACTTGGTCAGCAGCAAGCATTAGATATCGAGGCAGTATCAACAGGGTCTTTAAGCCTAGACTTAGCACTTGGCATCGGAGGGCTACCAAAAGGTAGAATTATAGAAGTTTACGGCCCAGAATCATCTGGAAAAACAACTTTAGCACTACAAGTATTAGCGGAGGCTCAAAAAAAAGGTGGAATATGTGCTTTTGTTGACGCTGAACACGCACTGGATCCTATTTATGCAAAAAAATTAGGAGTTAAAACTGGTGAGTTATTAATTTCTCAGCCAGATACAGGAGAACAAGCTTTAGAAATAGCAGATACATTAATTAAATCTGGATCAATATCAGTACTTGTTATTGACTCTGTTGCTGCTCTTACGCCAAAAGCTGAATTGGAAGGTGAAATGGGAGATCATCACGTTGGTCTTCAATCAAGATTAATGAGTCAAGCATTAAGAAAGATAACCGGTTCTGTTTCTAAATCAAACACAATGGTTATTTTTATAAACCAAATAAGAATGAAAATTGGTGTCATGTTTGGAAACCCAGAAACAACATCAGGTGGAAATGCATTAAAATTCTACTCATCTGTAAGATTGGATATTAGAAGAATAGGAGCAATAAAAGACAAAGATGAAATTATTGGTAACTCAACTAGAGTTAAAGTAGTTAAGAATAAAGTTGCACCACCATTTAAGGTAGTAGAATTTGACCTTATGTACGGAAAGGGAATCAGTAAAACAGGTGAGCTTGTGGATCTCGGAGTTAAAGCTGGAGTAGTAGAAAAAGCAGGTGCTTGGTACGCTTATAAAGGTGAGAAAATTGGTCAAGGAAGAGAAAATGCTAAAGTCTTTTTAGAACAAAATCCTAAAGCAGCCGAAGAAATTGAAAAAACAATTAGAGACCAAGCTACTGCGGTTCGAGAAGCTCTTGATGATAATCCTGTCGCCAAGGAAAAAGATTCTGAAAACAAATTGGCAGATAAAAAAGAACTAATAGAAGATAAAAAAGAAACAGTAGAGAGTAAAAAAGAACCAACTGATATAGATAAAAAATAAAAATTAAAGTCGTTATCTCAGCGGAAGGCCTTAATAGGTCTTCCGTTACCCTTTACCCTAAACTCCACTAAACAATTCAAGTACAACCTGAAATTACATCACAGTAATTTTTTCCGTATATTGAAAATTAAGAGTGTAGTTAAATTTAGTATAAATAAAAAATAGGGGAAAAAATGAGTGCACAAACTAAAAGTGCGAAAATGTCATCTTCCATAGATACCTCACATCTTAAAGTTAAATTTCCATTTAAATCTAAGTATGGAAATTTTATTGGTGGAAAATTTGTAGAACCAAAATCCGGTAAATATTTTGACAATACAACACCAATTACAAATGAAGTTATCTGTCAGGTGCCACGTTCGAATGAGAAAGATGTTGAGTTTGCTTTAGATGCAGCCCACGCAGCATTTCCTACATGGGGAAAGACTTCTATAAGCGAGAGATCTAATATTCTTTTAAAGATAGCTGATGTAATAGAAAAAAACTTAAACTTACTAGCAACAGCAGAATGTCTTGATAATGGTAAGCCAATCAGAGAATGTATGGCTGCAGATTTACCACTAGTCGTAGACCACTGGAGGTACTTTGCAGGTGTAATTAGGGCTGAAGAAGGTTCTATAGGAGAGATAAGTAACGAGGAATACTCTTATCACGTTCCAGAACCACTTGGTGTAGTTGCACAAATTATACCGTGGAACTTTCCACTTTTAATGGCTACATGGAAACTTGCACCAGCTTTGGCTGCAGGAAATTGTGTTGTTCTAAAACCAGCTGAACAAACTCCAGCATCTATTCTACTTTTAATGGAACTAATTGGTGATTTACTACCTCCAGGAGTTCTTAATATTGTTAGTGGTTATGGTTTGGAAGCAGGAAAACCTTTAGCGTCTTCTAAAAGAATTAGAAAGATTGCCTTTACAGGTGAGACAACTACTGGACGTTTAATTATGCAATACGCTGCACAGAACATAATTCCAATAACATTAGAGTTAGGAGGGAAATCTCCAAACGTATTCTTTGAAGATGTTATGGATAGAGATGATGCCTTCTTTGATAAATGTTTAGAAGGCTTCACTATGTTTGCACTTAATAACGGAGAAGTTTGCACTTGTCCGAGCAGAGCTTTAATTCAAGAGTCTATTTATGATAAATTCATGAAGAGAGCTTTAGAAAGAGTGAAAGCAGTCAAGCAAGGTAATCCTTTACAAATGGATACCATGTTGGGCGCACAGGCATCCCTAGAACAGATGGAGAAAATAAAATCCTATTTAGATTTAGGTAGGAAAGAAGGAGCCAAAGTTCTAGCTGGAGGAAATGTTGCTAAATTGAATAGTGGGTTAGAAAAAGGAAACTATATTGAAGCAACTGTCTTTGAAGGAAAAAATGACATGCGTGTATTCCAAGAGGAAATCTTTGGACCGGTAGTTTCGGTTACTACGTTTAAAGATGAAGCAGATGCACTTAAAATTGCAAATGATACTCTCTATGGTTTAGGAGCAGGTGTTTGGACTAGGAATGGAAACATTGCATACAGAATGGGTAGAGGAATACAAGCTGGTAGAGTTTGGACAAATTGTTACCATGCTTATCCGGCTCATGCTGCATTCGGAGGATACAAACAATCTGGCATCGGAAGAGAAACTCATAAAATGATGTTGAACCATTATAGACAAGTAAAAAATTTACACGTGTCCTATAGTGAAAGTAAACTAGGTTTCTTTTAAAAAATATATTATAGTGGCTCGTACACATAACGGGCCATATAAATATGAAAGTTACAGCAACCTTATCTGCAAAAAAATTACTTAATGACTTAAAAAAAGTTCATGGAAATGATCTTTTATTTCATCAGTCAGGCGGATGTTGCGATGGAAGTGCGCCGATGTGTTTTCCAGCAAAAGAATACCAAGTAGGTGACAGTGATATAAAATTAGGTGAAATTGATGGCACACCATTTTACATGAATGAAGATCAGTACAAGACCTGGAAGCATACAGATCTTACTATAGATGCTATTAATGGCATGGGTGGCATGTTTTCATTAGATAATGGAACAGGTCGAAGGTTTCTTACTAAATCAGAAATTTGTTTAGTAGAAGATGTTAAAAATTAAAAAACCAGCACTTAGACTTATAGACAACTAAAAAAATATCTGTATTTATTAGGTTATGAGCCAGATTTTATTAACTGATGTAAGAAAAATATATTTAGAATATTTTAAAAGGAACAATCATCAAATTGTAGAATCTAGTAATTTAGTCCCTAATAATGACCCAACATTAATGTTCACTAACTCAGGCATGGTTCAGTTCAAAAATGTTTTTACTGGTCTTGAAAAAAAACCTTTTAAATTAGCTGCGACAGCTCAAAAATGTGTTCGAGCTGGAGGTAAACATAATGATTTAGAAAATGTAGGGTACACACCAAGGCATCATACCTTTTTTGAAATGTTAGGAAATTTCTCATTTGGGGATTACTTTAAAGAACAAGCTATTAAACATGCATGGAACTTACTAACTAAAGAATTCAATCTACCTAAAGAAAAGTTACTAGTTACAGTTTATTCAGAAGATGATGATTCCTACAATCTTTGGAAAAAAATTGCTGGGTTTAGTGATGGTAAAATTATCAGAATACCTACGTCTGATAACTTCTGGTCAATGGGAGATACTGGTCCGTGCGGACCGTGTTCTGAAATTTTTTATGACCATGGTGATAAATTAAAAGGTGGACCTCCAGGTAGTCCAAGTGAAGATGGAGATAGATTTACAGAAATCTGGAATTTAGTCTTTATGCAATATGAACAAATTACAAAAGACAAAAGGATTGATCTACCTAAACCATCTGTTGATACAGGCATGGGGCTAGAAAGAATGACAGCAGCACTTCAGGGCACACATGATAATTATAACATTGATCACTTTAAAAAAATTATAAATGCCTCAGCAGATATTACCAAAGCTCCTATCAACAGCAAAACACTCGCTAGCCATAGAGTGATTGCTGACCACTTAAGAGCAAGTAGTTTTTTAATAGCAGAAGGCATACTTCCATCTAACGAAGGACGTGGTTACGTGCTTAGAAGAATTATGAGAAGAGGAATGCGCCATGCTCATACGCTAGGTAGCAAAAATCCAATCTTCTTTAAACTTTTTGAAACTCTTTTAAACGAAATGTCAGAGAGTTATCCTGAACTTAAAAGAG
>Ga0209502_10002360_pt1 | contig 15800 bp, 26 predicted proteins | sample ArcticOcean_MG_C_10_FD_187442 | JGI IMG/M metagenome (GOLD analysis project Ga0209502, IMG submission 187442) | Marine microbial communities from western Arctic Ocean - ArcticOcean_MG_CB11_90 (SPAdes) (version 2) | ecosystem: Environmental > Aquatic > Marine > Oceanic | place: Arctic Ocean...
AACTAAATTTCCGTTCCAGTAAATATCACCGAAAGTAAATGCACTTCCAGCAGTAGAATCAGCATACTCTGATAATGCACAGACATACCACATTGTTTTTTGATCAATAGAGATTTTTGCGTCTGTTATAACTGGAGCAACGTATGCTCTTCCGTAAACCATAGGTAATGTGTTGTTTGTTGCTGGAGGTAATTGAACTCTTGCCCCACCTTCGCCTTGACTTAGACCACCTACAGCACGATTTGCCATGATTTTACTTACACCAAACACAACTGCTGTTTGAACAGCAAATGCGGCGAGTGTGCTAAGACCAGCATACCAACCTGCGACTGCGTTAAATACTCCGACTACTGCGGCTACTACTTGTGGCATTCTATTCTCCTCTTGTCCAGCATTTTTCGTCCATTGTATAGCCGTATTTGCTGAAATCCATGTCAAATAATGGTTCAGAAGCAGTAATTACACCATATCTGATGCGTCCCTCTTCCATGTATTCGTTTGTTTTGTCTTCGTATGCTTTCATTAACTTAGATCCAGCTGTTTTTCTAAATCCTTCGTCTACCCATAATACTATTTGCGTCATAATTAAAATATGAGGGGCATATAAATGAGGACTAATAATTCCTGCCGCCATTCCGTGTAATTTCTTTGTTTCTTCATTCTCAACAACTAACATTGCGCCTTTTCCAGCTAACATTGTAGAAAAAATGCTGTTTAAGTGACTATGATCTAATTTCTCATAGTTATAACGCATAATATGTTCAGAAGCCGCAAGTTTTTCTATTAATTCAATAAAATAAGGTAGATCAAATTTGTTTGCTTCTCGTATTATCATCTTTGTTGCTGGTTTCTGCCGCCATCGTCATCTCGGTTTCCACCACCACCACCACGACCACGACCGCTTGTAGCAGTAACTTCTTTACCAAAGTCAAATGTTTGTTGAGCAATTGAGTAGACATTGTTCATTGAACTGTCATCTGTATTAAAGAACTGCCAACTTTGTTTGTTTGTTTTTCTTCCTGCGATTCTGTTTGCTAATACTGTTTTATAACTACTTGCGTTGACTGAAACAACAAAAGAATCGTCTAGTCCTGCTCTGTCTTCTGTAATGTTATAACTTGTAATGATACCAGTAAATCTTTTTGCTGTACTAGTAAGTTCACCTGATGTATTGTAGAAGCCACGCCATATTTCTAATTCACTACCTCGTATTTTTGTTGATAAGACAGTGTTGATTAATGTACCTTGAATACCACTTAGTGCGACTGTAGTGTCAGCACTTGTAACTCTAATAGATTTTTGTTGACCACCAATAGACATAAGTCCGCCGACAGCAGAAAAAACTTGAGCATCTATAGTCTCATCTTTGTATGCTGATGAAGCAGTTAAAACTGTAGTATCTGCTGGTACTTCGTAATCATTGTAAATTGTTATGCGAACAAACTCAGCACTATTAATCTGTGGTGGGCTATTTTCGACTGCTGGTATTGTATCCATTAACTTGTTCCTACGTATTCATATAATTGAAAAGGTGCAGACCATTCGATCAATGCGTTTCCTACTAGAGTTCCACCTGTAGAATATTGTGCTCCGCCGACTGTAAGTTTATATACAGGCATGTTAGGGCAAAACAATCTAAATGTACAAGCGTTTCCTACGACTATATTTAGAGTGTCAACAACAGCAGTAATAATATTTGGTCTATGTGTTGTAACAGTTACAGTTGCTCCAGTTCCTCTTGTAATTCTTGTAGTAGAAGTGAAAGGATAAGGATAACCTGCGACTTGTATCAAATCATTAGGTTCAAATATAACTCTGTTTGCGTTAACTGCTGGCAAGCCACTTAGTACTAGTTGATTACCTACAAAACTATTAATTGTAAGTCCATTTAATTGTGATACTGCTAATGAACCTTGATATCTGTAGATCCAATTTAAAGCAGTATTGTTTGAGAATGTAACATCTTCGTATCCAGTACGATCTAGTGTGTCTGTTGATTCCATCAATGCTCTAGCATCATTATATTGAAATGATGTAGGCATATCTAGTTCCATTGTCCATGGATTCTTTGTAGGTGTTGTAGATACACGAGGTATCTGATTTCGTGTAATTTGTTGACCGACAACTTTTCTTCTGTTGATTGTCATTCCATTACAGTTATCTATGATTGTTTGTATGGCTGCCATTACTTAGACTCCGTAAGATGTTTCTTTTCGTGCGTACTCAACTGTGCCAAGTAACGACTGACGATTTTCTGCGAATACTTGAGCAACAGACCTAGAGTCTAATGCACTAATATTGTTTGTTATGTAATTGTTTGTTGTTGGAGCGGCTTGCATTGCTTGTGTGCTACTTCCACCACCACTTTGTAATCTATGATTAGGTATAATGTTACCAGCTCCTTGAGGTACGAATAACTCAGGTCCCCTTTCTCCAACCATGTATGGTGTTTTACCGTCAACTGGTCCACCTGTTGCTTTGCCTTCTAAGAACGACATGTCAAAGCCTAGCGATCCGCCAAGACCTGTAAGTGCTTTGAAGATGTATGCTTTAATAATCATTTTTGCTAAGTCTTTAAGTATGCTGTCTGCTAAGTCACTAAATGATGATTTACCATTGTCAACCATGTCATCAATTGCACTTCCAATCTTACCCCAAGTCTGAGTAATAGCATCTTGGGTCAGTTCAAAAGCTGACATAGACAAGGATATTTGTTCTAAAGCTGATATAGCTCCTGCGGTATAACTATCAATAATTGCTTGTTTAGCATCAATATTATCTTGGAAGTTCTTTACATCTGTTTCATAACCTTCATCAAGTTCAGCAATTAAATCATTATTGCCATCAATAAGTTGTTGTTGTGCCGCTATTAAGCCTGGGGTACCGTCCCTTGATGATTTCCATGCATCGGACAGTCTGTTGGTGTCTTCTCCCAGCTGGTCTACCTGAGCCGCCATCTCATCGTACTTTGCAGGATCTCCTAAAGGATCTATTGTAGATAGTATTTCAGAGGCATCCATATAAGCATCAAAAGCCTTAGTATATTCATCAAACGCTGTATCTGGCGCTGATCGTAAATCGTTAAGTTCTTTTTGTTGTTTAACTATGTCTGCATTAACTTTTGCTTTTTCTTTTTCTAATTCAACTTGCTTTTTTAATATTTCAAATGCCGCATCACTAGATAGCATAGTGATTTCGCCCCTAGCAATAGCAAGTAATCTTTGTGTATCTAAGTCTGCTATTTGATTTCTAGCATTAGATTCTATCAGTCTTTGATTTTTTTCTTCTAGTCTTGTGCGTTCTTTTATTACATTTAATCGTTTGAATTCTTCTGTGTTTATGTCAACTGTTTCTTCTAGTTGACCTTGTAAAACATTTTGTTGCTCTCTCAGAGCAGTAATTTTAAGTTGATTAATAGTTCCGGATTGTGTTTCTTCAGCAAGTATTTGACCTTCAAGTACTGCTATTTTGTTTCTAGTATCTGCTTGTGCTTTTAGATTGGCTGCCATAAAGGTAGCATGAGAACCTTCTACACCAATAATGTCAATCAATGCCCTACGCAAATCATTTTGTGCGTCTAGTTGTTCTTTTAATTGTGCTGTTTTACCTTCAACGATTGCGGCTTCGTCTTTTTGAATGCTTTCAATTTTTCTTAATTTTTCTGCTTGTTTCTCTGCAAGTCTGGTAGCGTTTTTTGTTGAATTAGATACATCATCAAGCTGATTTTTAATTCCTTTGTATGCGGCGACACCTGCGACACCTGCGGCCGCAACAACTATTAAACCTACACCTGTTAAAGCATACATTGTTGTTAATCCACCGACAACTACAGCAATTGTTGCGCCCAGCGCCGCGAAGGTAAGTACCATTTGTGCTAAACCTGCCATTACACCGACTGATACGATTGCCGCTAAAACTCCTCCGATTCTTGCGATTGTTTCTCCCATTTGATCCATGCTGATTTCTGTTGCGTTTATTTGATCTATAAACGGTTCAAACACATCAAGGGCAGTAATTTGTAATTTTCTAAACAGGTCTTCTAATACATCGGCTGCTGTACCTGCTTTATCAATTAGTCGGGCAGCCTCTTCGGCTTCTTTACCACCTTCTTTAAGTTTTTCGTTGAAGGTATCAAAATCAATATCACGGGCCGATTTCCCCATTATTTTCATTGATACAGCAGTCTTTTCAGAACCATCTTTCATGGCATCTAAGCCATCAACTGTTTTCTGAAATAGTTCTTCGTCTGTTAGTCTTGCGACATCATCTAATGTGACTCCGAGTTTCGCAAAGTCATCTTGCATGTCTTCAGAACCTTTAGCAACCATATCTAAAGCAAGAGCAAATTTGCCCATTAGCTTGGCGCCATCCTCAAACTTACCGCCTGATTGTTCTGCCGCATTAGATGCCAAGAATAATGCTTTTGTTGTAATACCTAAACCATTTGCTGAATCTGCGAGAGCATCTGCCATTCTAAACGCTGATACACCAACTCCGACAAAGGCTGCGGTTGCTGTAGCGGCAAATGCTAATAGTGCTTTACCAGCACTATTAAGAGAATTTTCTAATTTGTTTACATTTTTGCGAACATTATTAATATTTTGATCGCCAGATACTTGAACTTTAATTTTATAAATGTCTACTGTTGCCATTAGATTTTAACTCCTGTTTGCTTATATACATATTCACGCATAAATTCTATTGTTGGTTCAGACATACCTTTTGGTGCCTGATTACTATAGCCGTCTTCTAGTCTAGTAGCATAAGGATAATCAGCAACAATTTCATTGCCTTGTAACTTAGTATTGCGTCTAGCATTACCATTATCAATAGGAGTAACAGAAACAAATTTTTTGTAGCCAACTTTAGCTAGTTGATCATCATCTAAAGTTTTTATAACTTTGTTTAATTTTTTGCTTATGTTACTCATAGTTTTATACCATTGCTTGTAATTCTTCTTGGCTTAAATCAAATACGCCTGGGTCAACAAGTCCTTTTGACTTAGATTGTTGATACTTGTCAAATGTAGCAAGTACATCAGTAATCATCAAGTCGTATGTAGTGCAGTGTTCTGCAACTTGACTAGGAAGCATGCCATATCTTTCTGCCATGCGTCCTATTGTTATCATTTTGTTCGTTTCCCAGCTTTTGGGGTCGATGACTTGCTTTGTGACTTTCCCAAGATTTCGCCTAGTGCGTTAATTGCGGCAGCCGCAATATCAATTGGCAAATCTTCGTCATCTTTAAGAGCCAACTTACCTTCTTTGTCTAATATCATTTGATTCATTAGTTTACCTAAGTTGTCAAATTTCCCGTCTTGTCTTGCATTAAAGAAATCAAAATATGTAGACATACCTACGATATCGTATGTGTAAAACGTGATTGGTTCACCATACTTTTCTACTAGGTCTTTGTCATCTAGTTTTATTTCAATTAGTTTGGGTTTGTTTGAAAATTCTGTGATATTCATTTGTTACTCTCCTGAGTTATTTGTTATAGTACTATTTAGTTTCGCCGTGCAGGCTTTCTAGCAGTTGATTTAACAATGCTAGTCTAAATGCTTGTTTTGCTTTGAGTTGACGAATGGTTGCTCCCATGTTATCTAACATAGGCATCATTTTGGCTTCGTCTCCAATTAATGATCTTAGTTTTTCATCGTCTGATTTTAACCAGACTTCAGTTGATTCTGTCATTTGTTATCCTTGAGTTCAGTTGTTAATTATATGCCTAGGAAGCACTGTAATGCGTTCTAAGCGATTCTTTCGCAGAGTCTATAGTAAGACTCAATAAAAAGCAGAGACGCTGTTTCCAGCGTCTTTGCGATTAGTTTTCCAACTAGGTAAAAACGTTAAACGTTTAGACCTTGTGTAAACGATCCTGTTACTGCGATAGTAACTGGTGAAACCCACACTGGAGCGTCTGGTGTTACAGTCGGGGAAATATCAGTGATAAATCCTGTTCCTGTATACCAGTAGCTTCCTGCTGTGTCGATTGGTCCGTTAAGGGTAACTACAAACTGTACGGGTATTTTGTTTGATGCTAATCCATTAACACCCCATTCAGGGGCAGTTGGTCCAGTTCCATTTGATCCGAAAAACTTAGTAGCGTCAATAACCATATTTGAAGAAATAGAGTTATCGGCGGGTGTTGTAAGTTTATTCATATCAGTTTCACAAAAATCAACCCAAGAATAAATTCCTGTGCTGTTATTGATCGTTATGTCAGTTAAACAAGTTACATCTAACGGTGCCACCAAAGGTGTGGTGTTATCGTAAGGTGTGACTGGTGCAGTAAATGTACTCAAATATAAATGAGGTTGACTGCCTGATGTGTTTACTTCTATTCGTGCCATGATTGTTCTCCTTTAAGATTGGTAGGCGTTATTAAATTCAAGTCTTGTTAAGTTAAATGTATAGGTGTGTATTTCGCTTTTATTACCAATTGTAACATCTCTGTTATATTCAACTGATGTATATCCATCAAAGAAATTGACATTACCTGCCAAGTTATTGATAGAGTTTAGTATGACTGGCGCTTGTGGGTCGTTTTGAAATGATATGTAAAGAATATTAAATTCATCTACAGCATCATACATTGAACCACAATTCTGTATCGCTAATTGATTAACTGTTCTGCTGTTCTCAGTAACATCGTCTACGTATAAACCGTATGCGATTGTAGAGTCTTCAGAAGGATAGTTTGCAGACACTTCAATGATTGGTGTCTGTATCTTTGCGACTTCTCGCAAATAAGTAACTATCTTAGTTTTGTCAACCAGTGGCAGACTGCTCAATGCCATCAGAAGAACCGCCTATTATCATTGAAGTATGAACTGTCAGCAGTCCAATTTTCTTCAAGTTTAGTAGTTGGTCCGTCTGGGGCATCTTGGTATAAGTCATAAAAATTCATCAACTGAAGGGCTTTCTCGTATTCTTTCTCGTATCTTTCTAAAGCATGATTATAGTTAGCAGTGTCAACAGAGTTAACATTACTAGTATCAGATACCAAACTAGAATAAAACGTCTCAACAGCTTTGAAGGTGTCGAGACGAATTAAAGTTTGATCGCTTTTAATTAAAAGATTAGGATTGAATGCTGAGATTAACTGCCCATTCGGTAAGTTAGCGTATAAAGTGCCACCCATTGTAGTATCAACATACATTGGCCACCATCCAAACTCTAAATTATACAAGATTTCTTGTGACCCTACATTAAAGTAAGTATCCCAATCAATTTGCATTTGAGTTGCACGGCGTTCAGCGGCTGGGTCATAAAATATGACATCTGCTACTGTTGCGTTTGATATTCTTTGAAATGGTACTGACATTTTATACTATCCTATTTTATTAACTCAATTAACCTTGAGATATATTAATTGCACCACCACGTCTTCTGTCAGCAACTCCAGCACCCATGTAAGCAAGTCCTGTTAACCACATTTGTAGTCCACCTGGTTTCTCGCCCATTTTTACTTGAAGTCCTTCTTTAAGAACTGTGAACAATGCTGTTTCGTGGAAGTAAGCTCCTACTTTAACAGCTACTGCCGCTCCGTTAACGTTACCGTTAGTTGGAGTAGCTCCACCTGCGTCTGCAACAACATCTACTAAGAAGTTAGAGAAAATAACTCTACATCCATATAGATTTGTTAATGTTCCAGTAGCAAGTAATTCTTCACCAAGTGAAGTAATTGCTGATCCACCTTGACCTGGTGCAGTTTGAATTGCTCCGCCAGATAGTTCAGATAATGCTCTGATCATTGAAGAACCTTGATTGTTAGTTCCTGCAGGTGTAGTACCATTAGAATCTAAAACAATGATTGGTGTTCCAGGTAGTTTTGCAACAACATAGTTTTGTTTAATTAACTGAACAAGTCCTAGAACTGTGTTAGAAATAAAACCAGCAGTACCAGCCGCAATTGCGCCTGAGTCTACTTGAAGTTCCATAGCACCTAGTTCACTGATGACTGCGAAGCCATCACCAACTGCTGGAATAGCAGAAGTGTTTCCTGGTGAGTTTTTGAAACCAGTTGTACCTAAAGCCGCACCACCTGTTTGTACGAAAGCCGCACATACACGTTGATCAACTTTCTCGCCATATGATCCACCAAGTTCTTCACCTAGAGTTGCCGCTAGTTCAAATGATGTTGTCCATGCGTAGAACACATCAAATGCAGTAGCCGCTACTGCTGGAGTTGCTTGAATAGAACGTTGAGCAAGATTTGGGTTTTGCTCTACAGCACCACCAGCTCCAAAACCTGTGCCAGGTTGTGCTGAAGGATCGTAGTCCTGATATGTGATAGCGCCGAAGTTTGGAACTAAGTAGGTATCACCCTGATTTGGAGTCACTACTCTTGTATAGTCTACAAGACCTTGTGACTCATGCATTGCTTCCAATGCAAAGTTTGCTATTGCGGTTGTGAAGCCATCTGCTTCATTATTTGCTCCGCCTAATACGTATGCCATGATTAATCTCCTTTAAAAATATTATAATTGGCTTAAACAATTAGTTCCGTCTAGGACTAGAATCAGAGACACTTACAGAAAGACCCTTAATACCGACACCTTTACCTAAATTATTTCTTTGTTTCCATGCTTTAAAAGCGGCTGGATCCTTAGTATAATCTGGTATAGCATCTAAGTTACTACCTGCAAATTTACTCTGTCCTGGTCTTAATCCAGAACCTGATTGAGTTGATGAATTTTGCTTAAGTAACTTTGGGTTACCTTTTGCTACTTCTTCAACTAAATCCCTTATATTAAGTAGTTCTCCGTCTTGTCCGTATCGTTCTTGACCTTTAGCGTTTACAATGCTGTAAGTGTTATCCTCATTCCATTGAATATTAGATTTCACTTTTTGCATAGCATACTCTGAAAGTTCAGAATCAAAACGTTCACCCATTGACTGCATGATATCAGATTCTAGTTCTTTACCTTTTAAGGCTGTCTCTTTTTGAGATAGCTGTTTTTGTAAACTTTGAAACTGTTCTTGTAAGTCATTGTTAGAAACAGAACGAGTCTGTGTCTCTGGTTGACGTTGTACTACTGGCTGTGCGTTGCCACCGAGTTGTGATTGTGCTGTAGACTTAGCAATAAACGCAACAGCATCTTCAACAGAAGTTAAACTCTGTCCTGATGCTTTACTCAATGCATTTAAAATACCTTGAGTTTGTGATTTGCGTATAGCACTTGGGTTTACTGTATCACTTGAAGTTTGAGATTCAACATTATTGTTGTCACTCACTACTGCTTCTTCTTGCAGGGCTTGTTCGTTGCCACCGATACTTTCATCAATCATTAATTTCTCCTATTTTACGTAATAAACGATTAGTTGTTAACACAATATTTATCGGCCTGTGTTGACGCCGCTTAATTGCACAGCAATTGCTTGTTGTGTCTCATAAGATGGTCCAGTATTCTGAATTGCGACTCCAGGTCCTGAACTACCATATTCATCTACTTCATAACTTCCATCATCAACTCCTTCGTAGTCATAACCAGTTGGGATTTGTGATTGTAGGTCACGAGATAAAACTCTTTCATTGTCATCAGTCATCAACTGCTTAATAGCAGGATCTTCAACTGTGTCAATGTATGCTTGTTCGTATTGTGCGATAGATTCTGCTGGTGCTAACATAGCGATCACATCTTTTGTGATCATCGCATCTACCATTGCGTTGTCTGGTGCTAATGCTTGTGCTTCTTTGTACACAGCGATTCTGTAATTTGTATCATGTTTGTCATAGTCAGTTGCGTAGATAACTTCACCAGCCCATCGCATATCCATAAAGCGAGCCGCGTATGTAAAGATTTGTTCTTCTGCTACTTCCATGAGTCTAGCTTTTGCTTTTGCTACTCTATGTAGAGTTTTGCGTTCTTCTATGATAGCAACACCTGATTGTACATTGTGTCTGCTAAATCTAAGTCCACCTAAGCCAGTTAAGTTTTCAATTTGATCTAAGACTTCTTTTTGTTTTTCCATTGTCTTAGTCACATCGCCTGTGTCTACGGGGATAGTCTCAAGTTGTCCTTGAGTTGCTCTAACAATTGCTCCGGCAGCCGCTGGGACTGACACGCCTTTGTCTGCTCTAATTAATGTCTTAGCAAACTGAATAGATGTATAAGCATCACATTCTAACTTGTAATACTCACGCATTGCGTCAGAGGCTGAATCTATGTCTGAGATACCGTAGTCTATTGATCTAGGATCCATTTTAGCGTATACCATGAATCCTGGTACGCCCATACCTTCTGGGTATGTACCTTCTGCTATCATTTCTGCTTCGTCTTCTTCTCGTTGATTCTTTTCAACTCTATAACTAATCCAATATGATGGATACTCGTCTGTACCTAAGTGATAGCATTTAAAGTAGTAAGCATCATCGTCTTCGTTCTCTAATACTTTAATGTATTTTACGCAAGGCTTGCCGCCGTAGATTTCGTATTCCCAATCCCAAACTGCGATAGGATTGACTGCGACTACATATGGTCTGCCTAGATTGCCTTCTGTTTGTTGAGGCATATCTACAAAGACCCAACATTGTCCGTAGATAGATGATAGATCACCTACGTTTTCCATGAAGCCGTCCATTGTTCTGTTATTTAAATCAGCATCAAGTGTCATAAGTTGTGCCCACTCAATGTTGTCTGGTGCTATTGCTGTACCTTGAGGAGTAGCAAAACGTAAGTCACGTTTTACACCTGGCTCAAATACTACATCGTTGATTGTGTCAACAACATAACGACAGATAGGCTGTGCGACTGTATTGTCTATAACATCGTTGTATAAAGCTGAATCTTCTGATGGACGCTTTCTGCGAACGTCTCTTTTAAATTGTAGCCCACCTAGATACGCATTTTGATATGATACCATTTGTGGTAGCATCGCGGCGTAAAGTGGATTCTGTCTAAGTAGGTCTTTTGAACGCATTAATTTTTGTTCCTAATGTAATGATGTTATTTATAGTAACATTGTATTTAGTATATTTTTACTATTTTTTATGCTTACAGTTGTCGTTGTGCCATCTGACGATTAAGCCCTTTTGTGCTTCCATGTCGCAATGATCGCATTTTATTTTGCTTCTACTGCCAAAGTGATTGTGTCTATTGCGATCCATCATTTGTCGGGTGTTCTCTAAATGTGTTCCGGCACTTAAGTGAGCAGGATTAGTACAAAGCATATTGTCGCATTCATGTAATACGCACATGCCTTCTGGGATTGCTCCATAAGCAATCTCATATGCTACACGATGCGTTGTACGCATACCTTTAATCTCGTTGTCTCTGATAAAGCCATATCCGATATTATTTTTTGCTCCCTGCCAATTCCAGCAGTTAGTCTTATTGTCTTTAATTATATTTCTGTATAGTCTTGTTTCTATTGGTGTTATTGGTCTGCCTCTCATATTATTTCCCCTTTTTATTTTGTAGTTCTTTTAATTTGTCTAGTGATTCAAACAAACGATCAATCTTTTGACCTAATGCTTTATTACCTCCTAAACTGTTATGTTCGTATAAAGTAGCAATCAATTGCTTCTTGTAATGATCACAAGTTGCTTCATGTTTCAAATACTCAGCTGGCTGAGAAAGATTATAAACAATTCTGCTATAGCGTCTTATTCGTGCTTCTAATTCTGGCAAACGAACAATGTCATTAATACTACTATCTACTTTCATATTGTATTTATACCTATTAAAAAGTTCGGTAATAATTAAAGTATACTACCAGAGAACATGATCAACATCATCATCTCGTTGACCCATGATCTCTTCCCATGTAGGTCCGCCTTCGTATAAAGGACTGTGAGGCTTGTGTTCTTTGCCGGGATCATTGTAAGCAGACATTCTTGCGTCTTGTCCTACATATTCTGCTCCGCCCCAATTGTCATGTTGAACAGGAAACAAATGATGTATGCCATATCTTAAACTATCACCGAGTCCGTCAATATGTGAATATTTCGCATCAGTATATTTGACTAACTTCTTACGAGAGCCATCTTCAAAGTGATAACTCTGCAATGATTCAATTGTTTGTATGTCATATGGACTTACAACAAGTCCACCACGATTGATAAAGCCATTAGAACTGTTGTCTGTATCTGAAATTAAAGGATTGCTTTTCTTATTGTTGATAATCGTAAAGCCATACTTCTCAAGTATAGTTCTATCTGTTACACCGAATGTAGATGTCGTATCTCTGTTTGTCTGGCTTCCTGACATGTCAATAACAGCAAAGATGCGTCTTCTTGGATAGTCTGCTCTTACTTGTTGAGCATATTGTTCTGTACCACAATCTTTGATTGCGTAAGACTTGAGTACTTCAATCTGACCTTTAGGATCGCCTGGTCTTGTTACTTGAGCAATGATAGAACATTGAACTCGTTTGTTAAAATCTACAAACGCATAGATATCACCCATGTTATCAAAGATGTCTCTACAATGTCTTGCTCTATTAAATGTATAAAAGAACTGATCTTGGACGCTCTGCCATGAACAATTGTAATCTTGCTCAAACTTTAATGGACTGATCATTCGTTTTTGTTCTTCGATAAAGTCTAAGTTGCCACTACGCATTTGTTTGTAGTTAAGATGTCTAACAATATATCTATCTGGATTATCTTTTGCTAGATTGAATAGATCGTATAAAGGTCCATTACCATTAGGTGTAGATATAACAATTAATCGTCCAGCAGTATCTGGTGTACCTACTCTTGGGCGTAGTCTGTTTGTTATCTCTTGTAAAGTATCTTGTGAATACAATGAAGCCTCGTCACAGATTGCTACACCTACGTTAAGTCCTCTAAGATTCTCTTTCATCTCAGCAGACTTACAACGAATGAATACACCGTTAGGAAACTTGATTGTTAGTTCACTGTTGTTAATAGTTTTTCCTTCTACTAGACCGAAGTTCTCAATACAGTTCTTCTTAAGGTCTTCCCACACAAGTGATTTGATCATAGACCCAGTAGGAGCAAAATAGATAATGTCTTTACCCTTATGATATCTTTCGTCAGTAGCAAACAAAGGCAATGCGACAGCCGCTAGAAACGTCTTGCCTGAGCCAACTGGAAGAACACAAATAGAGTGTTTATCTGTATTCAACCAATCATCCATAATGGTTGCTTGTTCTCCGTAGAGAGTGATATCTATATTATTCGCTTTTGGCATTGATAACTTTTAGATTAGGTTCAGTCCATTCGGGTAGTTCTGCTTTCGTAAAGTTAAAGTTGTTTACTAATGATTGTCCCATTGAATGAATATCCATCTCATGCTTATCAGCAATGACTTTTGATAGTATAAGTTTTTCGTATTGTAGTCTAGCACTAAAATCACAGGCAATGATACTAGCATGATAGCCTTCTGCTAATAACTGCGGAAATGGCTTCCCAGTCTGTAAAGCAATCTGTTTAAGTATCTTGTCACTTGTTACTGTATTCTTAGCACCAGTAGGTCTGCCAAGAGATTTCTTCTTAGCTACAGTCTTAACTGGCTTTGTATTTTTTGTTGACATTCTTTTTCTCCTTCTTAATTTTAACTACAGGCTTCAAACTGTCAAGTGTTTTATTCAATCTACTGACAACTTGTTCATGTAATTCAGTATTTGTCTTTTTAGTGTAAGCATACAAGCGATCAGATAGTTCAGTCACTTCTTCGTATGTTAATTCAGTTTGGTCTATAAAATTAGTAATCTTAGCATAACATGTATCACAACATGTGAACTTTTCTAATCTCTCAATATCGTATTCTCTTAGCATTATAGTTTTCCCTCGTACTGTAAAACATAGTTGCTACAAGCACCCATGTCTATTAATGTTTGTTTAACTTGATTGATCACGTGATCGTTGTCATCGTAATGATAGTTGTATCCATGTTCATTCATGTTGCACCCAGATGCTATGACACTGTTATGAAACTGACACAACTGTTTAACAGACCAATCGCTTAGATCAATCTGGTCAATCACTTAGGTTTCGGCTTATACGTAGATTTTGTCATAGTCAGTCTCCTTATCTTCTGGGTCAAGTCCATCATAGACTTTACCATCTTGTTTACATTTATATTTCATTTTACCATACACTGTCATCAGTTTAGTATTATCTTGTTTCCAAGCATCTCTAATCATTTCAAATCTTTCACTGCCAAGAATGATCTTTAACTGCCACTCACAATCTGATACACTCATGTTGGTATCAAACTCACCAGACTCTAATGTCCACATAAAGTCCATACACTTATCTAATTCAATTGGATTCATGTATAAGGACAGTTCAGTCACCATGCGATTCATAATTACATGAACTTCTTGTTTCATCCAAGGACGATCAGTGATACCTTTCAATTTCTTTTGTGCTTGTTTACTCATCGTTAACAGCCTCTTTAGTTTTAGCGATCTCAGTCTCTAACTCGTGTTCGGCTAGTAACGATCTCAGAAAGTTAACTACAGCTTCCATGCTGAGTATAGTAAAGTCAACGCCTCGTCTCTCATCGTCAGACAATTCTGATACATCTATTGCTTTAGCTTCTTCAAGGTGTTGCATTGTTTGTACCATTAAGGGTTGAATCGTTACCCATGTTATGCCATCTTCGGCAGTGTGCATCATATAGTTTTTCATTTGTTTTCTCCATTGTTAAATGATTTGTTAATTGTTATTACGGTGTTATCAGATTTTAATACAGTATGCCCTGAAATGGCGGGAATATTTTTACCTGGGCATAACTCCTGGCTGTCGTTCTCAGAATGATATAGCTTTGTGTTACCATCATTAAGACTATCATAGTCTATGCCACCAAAGATCCTATCCCAATTAGATCGGTACTGTTCATCGTTACCTACTCTGGGTGTATCTCCTTTACCACCGTGCCATTGTTTGCTTGACATTACCTTTCCCTTGTGTTATAATATGTTATCGTTTGGTCTTAGGCTTCTTCTTGTAGCCCTGCGACTCTATGGCATAGCCCTGCTTCTCTGCCTCTTCTCTCTTCTTATACATCTTACCACTCTGTCCCCACTGATAGAATGTTTCCCCATTGACTGTTAGTTTTCTTACTGGCATGTTAATCTCTCCTTCTACTATGAATACATGTGTTGACATTACTTAAGATTCCTTGCTATTCTTTTCTGTGGCTTAACATAATCATCATCTTCTAAGCCTGGACATATTTCTAAATGTTCTATAAACTTCTCTAAGTTTCTGGTAACTTTGGTACAGTACTTACACTTATAATGGTATGGTCTCCATCCTAAGTCAGCATAGTTCTTGTATAATACATCAGCATGTTCCAATATGGCTCTATCTTCTAATCGCCCATTGACATGTTCAATCATTTGTGTTATAATGGGCTTCAGCCACTTCAGATGCTATCTTAAAGGCTTCAATGATTCTTAATCGTTTGATCTCACGCTTAGTCTTCCATGATTCAGATAGCTTCTTACGATGTTCAGCAGTAAACTTATTGCCAAGGTGTGCTTGACGTAGTTTTTCTTTCTGATTCTCTGATTTGGGCACACCCTTGAAGTGTTTACGGTTATTATAGAGTATTTTGGCTAACGCTTCGTCACTATGTGGCCCAGTACCACGCACCCATGGCGTAAAGTCTGCGTTGTGTTGTTTTGGTTGCGTCTCATCAACTGGGAAACGCCTAATCATTTTAGCGTTAGTGCTGATGTTAAAACAGTGCCAGCGTGAGTGTTGCGTTGCTTTCTTCATGTTGTTCCTTTTTTGGTTAGTTTAAACTAAACACAAAAGTATTTAGTATGTTTTAGGTTATTTTAATTTAAAATAAAGCCGTCTATATATAGAAGGCT
>Ga0209502_10002363_pt1 | contig 15792 bp, 20 predicted proteins | sample ArcticOcean_MG_C_10_FD_187442 | JGI IMG/M metagenome (GOLD analysis project Ga0209502, IMG submission 187442) | Marine microbial communities from western Arctic Ocean - ArcticOcean_MG_CB11_90 (SPAdes) (version 2) | ecosystem: Environmental > Aquatic > Marine > Oceanic | place: Arctic Ocean...
AACCTTGCGCGTTGCCCAATCCATAATCGCTACCAGATACAGAAAGCCACGTTTCACTGGAATATAGCTGATATCAGCGCACCATACTTGGTTTGGGCGTGTGATCTGCATGTTTCTGAGTAAATACAGATAAATCCGGTTCTCGGAGTGCTTTTTGCTGGTGTTGGGGCGTTTATAGATCCCCTCAAGCCCCATTACCTTGATCAACCTACGCACGCGATGGCGACCCGCATGATACCCTTTTCTCGGCAAATAGGCCGCAATTTGACGACTGCCAAAAAATCGATGTTGGGTAAAAGATTTATCCATCTGGCGCATCAATTCCAGCGTTTCAGCATTGAACCCGACGGGCGTGTAATACAGTGATGACCGGCTGATCTCCAGTATTTTGCACTTAAGTAACAAGCTGATATTGGCCATCTTGTTTATCATCTTCAGGCGTTTCTTGGGGCTCACAACTTGAGCCCTTGTGCTAAAAAAACGTTCTCTACTACCAACCTCCTGATTTTGGCATGCAAATCCTTGAGCTCGGATTCGCTTGGGCCTTGCGTGCTAGCTCCACCAGAGAACACGCCAGACAGACCATCAACGGCCTGCTTCTTCCACGTGCTCACCTGATTTGAATGCACCCTGTGCTTTGCTGCAATCTCTTGGATCGTTTGGCCACCACGTAACGCCTCAAGCGCAACCTTGGCCTTAAACTGGTCTGAAAACTTTCGTCATTTCTGTATTTCTTTATCAGGTTGGAATACACCTTAACAGACTGTCCGATTTTGTAGGACCACTTCAGACCACATCCACCCATGCTATTAAATAACAATAGTTAACAAGCCCAATGCTATCATTGTCGTTCTGAGGAGGGGATAGTGCCTGTGATATGACCTACTGGGTTGCGAAGTATTATCAGGGGCTTAGCTCTTTGGCCTCTCCGTGGGGATTATTTTCACTGGTTGAGTCAGTTTTCATCGGGGTAAATAATTTAATTATCTCTTGATCTGAGCTTTTATATTACTCGCCTCTTGCAGGGATTTATTTTAAGATAACACCTGAAAATTGAACGAATGTTTGGAGTTAATTGATGGAATTTGGTTTTGGATTTGCACGAGCTTTTTGGACTGAACATTGGGCGGTTGGAGCCGCGCTTTTATTCACATGGCTTTTAATCTACGGGCAAGAGAAAAAAGGCCAAACTTTAGCCATTAAGATTGAAGAGCTAGAGGGCACTGTCAACGAGTTGTCCAACAAACTAGATGAATTGAAGCCATAATTGCTGAAGCATTTTCCACTGGTGAGGTATGTTTATATTGGTGGTACTGTTTCTGAACAACCTTGAGTAGCTGTTTTATTAATTCTAATGCTCACTGAACCTCAGCAGGAATTATCTCATGAGAAGCCGTATCATCATCTGGGTTTTGTTTTATGCCTGTACCCTCGTTGCCGCTGGTGGTGCTATTTGGTTTGTTGGTGATCTAAATGCTAACAAGTGGGTTGCACCAAGCATTGCACCGCCTGCGTGGCTGTTTGGTCCAGTCTGGACAACTATCTACCTACTAATAGCCACTAGTGGCTATAGGATCAGCTACCTCAAGAGCAGTGACTTAAGGAGTATCACACTTGGGTTATGGGCTTTGCAAATGTGTTTGAACACCCTTTGGACGCCAGTGTTCTTTGGAGCCTTTGACCTAAAGGGCGCTTTTGGAATTATAGTGATGCTATGGCTGACTATTACAGCATATATCGTAGTGACCTTTAGGATTGATAAAGCATCAAGCTATCTGTTTATACCTTACTGGGCATGGGTTAGCTTCGCCACAGTGTTAAACTTCGCCTACATTTTGGCAAACAAATAGTATCAGTCTAGTGTGCTCAGGCAGGCCGTCTACCATATCGCCTACTCCACATCACCCGCAAAACAAAAGTGCTTACAGCTGAGATATTTAAACGTTAAGCTAAGGCCTTGTGTTGGATTGAGTTTCGATTGGACTCCTGAACGGACTCCGAGTCATTGAATGCGGACATTATGGTCACCTGTTGGCTATGTTTTTTATGGGGGAAAGGCACAGTTGCCTCAAAGAAGATGCTCTCTAGCATATATAATTATTATAGCAGATTTATGTGTAAATATAAAGTAAAACAAATGCTTATGTATTATTTAATTAACTGAGAGAGGAGTTGAATGTGGCTGGTTGTTCTATTCAGTCTAACCTTAGGATTGGTGTTCCTTCAGGAGGCCCCTGCAGGGGGGGGCTACAGGTCCGTTTTGAACCATATCGGTTGTCTCTTGTTGGTTGTTGCTTTGAGTATGATCCTAAGGATACCGTCAAGATATGGATAGCCTCTTAGATCCAGCCAACGCACATCAGCAACGATGCCCTAGATGTCAGTTACCTCTGAACACGGTTGTTGTGCATTGGCATGAGCAATGTGTAACCTGTAAGTCAAACATCTTTGAGTGCTGCTCAAGAGATACGTGTGACACAGATCACAACTTGGCTGTTGGGTATAAGAGAGGTTAATGATGCGTGTTGGGGCAATCCAATGACTGACGCCAGAAAGATTGAACTCTGGAATATACTCGCAGAGGCTTGTCAAAAGCATCCAGCTTATAGGGCCAAACGACAAGTTAAGATCAACTGTCAGCCTTGCAGTGTAATGTGGAAAGCAAGAGTGGAATTGGAGGCAGTAGAATGAAACTCTTCACCATGAACAGCTTCGCTGTGATGCCCTTTAGGGCTATCATCCTAGCGTTCCTGATGACGCTCTCTTCACTAGTATTAGTATTATCTACCTTCAGGAGGACATAATGGTAAAAACTTTACTTCCTTATCTGATTTTGGTCTTGGCCGTTGGATTTGGAACTGCATCTAATACCTTTGCCAACAGTGCAAATGGGTTCACTAAAATATTACCCTCGCTGCTAAGTATGATCACAATAATATTGTGTATGTTTTGCTTGTCGCAGGTAATGAAATCATTGCCAGTTGGAATAACCTACGCATCTTTTGCTGGCATCTGCATAATAGCGACATCAGTTGTTGGTATTATTAAGTTTAATCAAATCCCAAATGTACCAGGTATGGTTGGGCTATTATTAATAGTAGTTGGTGTCTTGATGATTAATTTACTAGGGCAAACGTCTCCCATAAATAATGAATAAGTTACTGAGTTAATACCATGAAACATCTCACCATTACTGAATGCTAGAGGTGGCTAACCTCATCTGGTTGTTGGGGGCAACACTACCACCTTGTCTCTTGGATGGCTTGCAATAATCTTGAGGTCGACTTGGTTTAAGCCAATCCTCAAAATCTGTTAAACTGACATATTAGCCGTATAGGATGTCAGACATATTAAACATAAGAATGCCGTTAACGATAGCAAACCCAAGTGGTGCCAAGTATCCTTCTGCGGTTGTGGATACACCTTCAGTATTTGCCCAGTCACTATTGATAGTCATGTAGCCAAATATTGTTGCAATGACGCTCTGGACAAAACCAAATGCTATAATCGGCCAAGCGCCCTGCGGCCCCACGAGTAATACTACAATACCAACTATCACACTTGCCCCAACACAGCTTCCAGCGAAACGAGTCATAAAGATAGCGCCGTCCCCAAAGCCATATTGATCTACAAAACTCTTGCTAGCGAACAGACACCGGTAACTATAGTAAGCTCCACCTAATAAAGTTAAAGTGAATAGCCCAAGGTTCAAAGAACCACCAAATGCTTCTATCATTTTGTATTCCTTTTTGCTTTTTGATGGGTACATACTAACTGTAATTTCACTCATTTTGTAAATACACTTAAAATATTCATTCATTTAAGTGCATTACTAAGCTGTAACTTAATAACATTGCTTACTAAGGATAGTAGCTCTGATCTTGTCTCTAGGATCAACGACATGATCGTGGGTGGTATGCCAATGCGGGTGCGGCCATTAATGAAAAACCTTACTGTATATAGGCTTCGCCTAAGTTACCTCTAGCGTTATAGCTAAATCACGTAATTGATTTAATGAATGCGCTATGCAAAGCTATTACCTCATAAAAGAGTGGTGTCTGAGGATATAACGCCCCAAAGTGACCGCCATCAATTTCATAGAGCTGTTTTCTATTTTTCAACCTGTTGAAGACCTTTAATTGCACCTCACGAATGACTTGAGGCATTTCATCTTTCTTACCATTCATCATCAAAACAGGCACCTGAATAAAGGGCGCCGTTACTAGTGGTGAAAAAGGAGCTTCAGTTTTTGGAATAACACGTGTGACCCTATTCTCCCAGTCGCTATCCCACTGGCCGCCTTGGTCTGGAAACTAATGAAAATCTTGTATTGGTTTAAGTAAGGAAGGGTTAGCCCGTTTTGCGCCCATGAATCCAAGGTAAGGATTTAGTTTGTGGATGTGTTTGCTTAGTGGCATTTTGGAATTGATACTAAAGGGGAATATGAGATGCTTGGAGCATTTAGACGTTTATTGAAAGTCCTAGCATACTGCTATGCAGCTTATCTTTGCCTTTATCTACTGACTGAAAGCTCTAATAAAATTAACATCCGCATTGATCCAAGTTATTGGAGCTTAGTCATTGTGACATTTATCAGCGCATAGGTCGTAGCCTCAATCACTGACTGGATGTTCACTTATGGGGAACGCTAGCTAACATGTCGTATCAGTTACAGGTCTTAAGGCAAACAACCTATATGCCTCTCTAAAGTTTTGGCTTCTCACTATTTCTGCATTTAGGGCTGCACAAAAAGCTGGTGGTATATTGCTTTGTGAGAACAATAGCAGGAATGGCTACCAACATACCCTTACTGTTTGGGAGACAAAGGCACACATGCTGTCGTACGTCAGATCACCAAAATATATGAAAGCTATCAGAGCCTTCCCATCAATAGCTATTGGCAGACTGCTGAGCTACGAAAGCGATGCTATACCTAGTTGGGATGAAGCACTGCTAAAGTGGGAACGAGAAGCACGTGATGGTTGAGGGTAAACGCGCTTCAATATGACCAAACTCAACACCATCCCAGATCACTCGACTGGAGAGGGAATTAAACCGATTTAGTTTGATGCACTGTCAGCTGATGTTACACTTCTTTATATGCAGTCAGCACTTAGGTCCAAAACATGAGAAGGGAATTATGATGAAGCGCATGACTTGTAGTCAATTAGGTGGTGCTTGTGAAACAGAGTTTTTTGCAGAAATATTTGAAGAGATGGCGGAAAAAAGCAAGCAACATAGTATGGCAATGTTTCAGGCAAAAGATGCTGCACACATAGCAGCAATAGAATCAATGAAAGCCTTGATGGTCGATCCAAGTGGGATGCAGCAGTGGATGAATAGTAAACGTGCAGAGTTCTTAAAACTTACTGATGAATGACCAAACTCAGCACCATCCCAGATTATAACTGAGCATCACCTGCGGCCTCTGTAAGCATCACTCCATGCCAGAGGTAGCCAACCTAATACTTTTCGTTGGAGGCGATGCTAGAGAGCCAAACTTGACGGGCTTTGGCCTAACACAACCCATGATGTGCGCCAGAAGTTCCGCTGTCAGAAGTGTGGAGCCAAGCTCAACGACACCTATCAAATCGTCTGGAGGGACTGGACAGGTGTCGGCGGAGTGTCTTTTGCTAAGCGAGAGCCAAAGCAAAAGACACTCCCAAGACATCCAGCGTCAAACCACCTGCGGGGGAGGGTCAGTTCCCCCGATTCGACGCCAATCCACTTCTGCGTTTTAAGCTGCGTTTGTAAGGGAATTATTACACTCGACACTAAAATTATGTTTCCGTCTAGAAACCAAATAGCCGCCAAACATTATCACTATCATTTTAGCCGCAGTTATAGACATTGCGCATGATGGTGCTTGGGTTAAGCCAACCAAGGGCGCTGACTGACTGACTGACTGATTTTCGCGCACCCTAACAGGTCAACCCCAATCACATCACAGACCAAGCATTGGTCCTTACTCTCCAGCTTCTCAAGATCAGCATCATCAGAGACGTCCAAGAACCATCGGCAAACAGCTAGGGTACTAGCGCCAGTAGAGTCAGTCTGATTAAATCAGTTCATCTTGTCTGTATCTGAGGCGATCTCCATGGCGTGTTCAATTTTCACGTCCCCGTAGGCAAAGTGTATGCAGGCTCCTACTACCCATACAGCAGCTAGAAATAGTAATACTTTTGTTCCTTTCTCCATCAGAACAGTTCCTCTTGCTTGTACAGACCTCTACTGTTGCAGAAGCTGATGAAATTGGTGTCCGCATTGCGAACCATGATGCTTTTGATTGAAACCCAATCACGCCAGCCACTGATCATGATTTTCCCAGTTAGCCTACGAACAACCATGTCCTCTTGAGCCTATAGAGGCAACCCTCACAACTCTTATACAAGCCAGGCAAAAAAGGGGTAACCCAAATATTGGATTTGATGGCAGCAAGATGAAACCAAAGAATTTGATATAATGCTAACCCTAATTGCTATTTTATTATTAATACTAGCCGTACTCATTCTTATGACGGGAGTTGGGCGTGCTATGGTCGGGATGGGCCTACTATTGCTTTTATTCTTATACTTTGGAGCGTCTTAACCAGTTAATTTCAGGCACTATAAACACCACGTATCAAATTGTACTGGCTCGCTACAGTCAGCTCGGTGGCGCGGTGAATCAGGTGTGGCGCTTGACGAGGCTGGGGTTAAGCCAACCGTAGGGTAATCATAAAATAAATTACTTACATTATTATATTGTATTTATTGTATTAAATAAAATAATTGAACTATTATTTTAGCCCCTAACTATTACGATGCTAGCTCTTGCATAACTCGCCCTAGTTCATGTTTGACTTCTAAAGACTCCCACTTATATAAGTAATTGTATTTGGGAATATAACTTTAGTATTAGAAAAGAAAGCCACAGTGATGAAGCAATATGTTTATGATATCTGGTCTTCTGTTATGAATCACAACAAGAACCCATTAAGACATATTCAAAATACAGCCACCCGACATATGATCATGCAAATACTTGCGTGGATGTGGTGTATCGTTTTTGGAATGATTTTTGGAAGTTGGTACATTGTGGGCATCAGCTTAATTGGACACCTCTTATTTTTGGGGGCTGTAGGAATTACGGTAGCGACATTTGAAACAGCCAGACGCAGGCCAAATGTGTTCGCTGCTAATCTTCGCGGCAAGGGTGGTGAACACGATTGAAATAGTTGGGGTTAAGCCATAAAGTTAGCTCTCGCAAAACCCCCAATCTGATACCTTAAAAATCTCAGTCATATCTTGGAATAACTCCTGTGGCTTATTTAAGCACCGCTCCATGGCAGAGGTAGCTAACCTTATTCTTGTCGTTGAAGAAGATGCTACAGATCATGATGTACGCCAGAAATTTCGCTGTCAGAAGTATAAGGCTAAGGGCCAGAGGCAGCAACAATGCCAGATAATCTATCATTGATTATTCAGCTTCCCAGTATTCTATGGTTACGCCACGACATGCTGTCATCTTGATATTAATGTCTGGAAAAAGCGTTTTTTCAATTTTTTCCCAGATTGGTAGACAGTTTTTCACAGCCTTTGCGCTACCATATCTAGATACCACAAAGCTCATTAAACTTGTTTCTTTGTTCCATATCTTAGCAGTTTCGTACGACAGTAATCCCTTTTCTCCAAGTCGCTTTAAATATGTAGGTCCAACTGAGTTTCAACGCTTATCAAATAAAGCTGCGTCAACGTCGCTTGCAAATGTTCGTATTGAAACATTCGTAAATAGTTGCTTTTCTGATTCCATAGATATCATTCCAAATTAATATTCTACGTTCATGTCAAGATATATCATTTTTCAAACCTATTATAAAAGAAAAATGTCAGTGCTCAGTCATGGGCTTTGCATATTCAAGAGATACTTTTGCCCCATCGGCCAATATATAGGCAACAACACGTATCAGATCGTACTGGCTGGATAATTCAGGTGTGGCGCTTGATGGTGCTGGGGTTAAGCCATGATTGTTTGAGCAAATTTGAAAGATGCGAAGCTAGAACCGCTGCCTCTTCCACAGACCCAGAAAGCCTAGCCCGAACCTAAGGCCCATAAGTCTGCTGATGTGGCTTCGGAACTCACAATTGAAAGTAATATATCCTGCCAAGTAGAATTGTGTGCGGTGGCAGTGATGATGTATCCAAAATATATCCCATGAAGGTACTCCTAAAGTTAAATTAGGCAGTGCAATCAGCTATATATTAGGAATAAATGGCTCCGTTGGTAGGGGTCAACCTACGACCAATTGATTAAAAGTTAGATTTTTGAAGATCTTGCAATTAATTGTGAAGTTACGTAAAGCTCCCGTTCATTGATCAAGCCAGTTTTTAGGTCTTTAGGGATTGATGAATACCCATAGATCGCACCTGCAATTTGTCCCGCAATAGCGCCAACTGTGTTAGCATCGTCTCCTAGATTTACGGCTTTTAAGGTCGCCGATTTAAAATCCTTTGAATTAGTCACAGACCAAAGGGCGGCGTGAAGAGTTTCTATGACATAACCACTCGCAGTAACGTCTTCTGAACTTTCATTAGCTAGATTTCTACTAAGGATTGAACGTACTGCTTGCCCCCAATCTCTTTGGGTAGATGCTTTAATCGCAGAATTCATATCGTGACCACTGATTAACATGCATAAAATTTCGGCAAGAAGTTGACAGCTCTGTTCTGCTGGTCTCGAAGCGTGCGTGGCTTTAGACTGATTACTTGCTAAAGAACGGGCTAGCTCAACGTCCGAGTATGCATGGCAAGCAATGGGTGCTAGGCGCATTAGTGAGCCGTTGCCGTCGTTCTTGGAGCCAAAGGGCAGAGCCTCTAGGTATCCATTTCGGCGGTAATCACCGAGCACACGCAAAGTATTCTGTCCAATACCAACCGCAACACCTGTGCTGGTATTTGATCCATGCTCGGCCCAGTCACAAAACTTATTCAGTAGATCATCAATAGCGAGGCCATCATTTTCGATAATGTTTTGCGCTAAACAAATGGCCATTGCAGTATCATCTGTCCATGCACCTGCAGGAAGCTTGAAGTGCTCACCTGCTCCGTAAGATGTGACAGTGTCAAAGGTCCCCCTTGGTAAAAACTCAACTGGTGCGCCAAGTGCATCACCAATTGCCAATCCAACAAATGCTCCAGCAATTCGATCGTGAATTGGAGATGCGTAATATGCCCAATAACGGTTTGAGTTCTCCATTTGAGAAAGCCTAATACCTGCGAGTTCCTTAACCTTATTATAGAACCAACTTGCCAGCTCCCAGCTATGCAAAATTCTGATGCTTTGTATTGCTCTGCTGATACGCAGGTGGTTGTGATTATATTTGCATTTCCAATGTGGATTGGATTTCAAGAATTCTAAAAATCTAACAGTCATAGACTCTAAAAATTCAGAAACTTCATGGTTTTTAGCCAACCAAATTGCTGACCCTAAATCCAAAACTGGAGCGTTTGATAAGTGCTTGCTTGGTTCAGTTGTTGGGAACGCCCATTGAATGAAACCGAGTTTATTCTCAAAGTCCTCATCAGATAGCAATAAAAGCTCTTTTCTCCTGAAGCCGTCGGCCATAGGAGCATTCGCAACGTGGAACATTCTAAGTTTTAAATCCATGAATAAACCATTAGTTTTTTTTGTAACTACTCCCCTAGTAACGAACCTGATCGTTATACCATGAGGAACTTTATAAGTCTTGGATCACAGATCGCAGATTAGTGATATGTCAATCTTAAGTGCCATGGATGAAAGTTTGGTTAAATATCGGCTCTGACAGCGAGGCGAGGCGGAAGATCGTGGATTTGGTATAATCATGTAGAGTAGAGCTGAGTGAGATAGCAGAGGCACGGGACAGTTAAGGGGAAATAGCAATTCACTATTGCAAGCTAACACCATTCCTGATCATGCCCTAAGCATCACCTGCGGCCTCTATGAGCATTATTTAAAAGCTGCGGAGCCGCTACATTAAATGCTAGAGTTCGTAGGTCAAAATTTAGCCTAAGATTTTTAGTTGTTAAGCCTCGGTATCGAGAACCAAAGTCGGCATAGGTGGTGGTGAACTCACATCTAAACCATGGACATCGAGCGCAAATTCAGCAAACTCTGGGACATTGATTGTGCAATTTTGGCCAAACTTGCTGAGGGTTCCTCACCTTCTAATGTGATGATTAGAAAATCTCCTGCAGGTGTATTTTGCACGAAACTTCTTTCATGTACGCCAGCTTCTTTTCGTGAAGCAGCAAAATCAGGGGTCGATTTAATATGATCCATCATTCCTTGCCACTTTTCCATTTTTCTTATTAAAATTGGCATACACATCGCTAAGAAGGCCATCTTGAAAATCCCTAAATATTAGATTTATATATAAAAAATTCCATAGCGGTAAAAGTAAGTAAAGTGGTTAACCCAAAGTTTATTGGCCGCTACGCTACAGCGCATGATGTGCGCTAGAAGTTCCGTTGTCAGAAGTGTAAGCCTAAAGGCAACAACACGTATTAGATCGAGTAGATAGGCAACCCAAGCCCCGCCAGGACATGATGACACACAACTGTCCTGGCTGAAGTTATTACGCTTAGATTAACCGACGAGGTGATCACCGATCGGGCTTATCATTGTTGTTGAGGAAACGTCCGCACCAGCGTCTTCACGCCGCTTTGCAATATCAGGTCGCTCTCCAAAAGTTTTGATCTGTGAAGGGTCTTTCATTTCCATCACCACAAAAACTGCAGACTCATCTGGGTTTACGCCAGCCCAAATCATCTTAGCACCAACTTCATTCATCTCGGGTTCAAGAGATTTCGCCATTTCGGACCAAACCTTAAAGCCCTTTGAAATATTTATTGTCATTAACATACGTACCATTTGCATTATCTCCTAATTCGTTTTTCAACCTGTCATTTCATTCATTAAATAAGCTTTGTATTCAGCGCCATTATCAATGTCCCACTGAACTTCTTCTGGGCTATTCATCATAGCGCCTAAGGCTTCCATGTCTGTAATATTGCCAATGAATATAATTTCACCATTGCCAAGGTCGGCTAGGCGATAATCAGTACAAAATTTACCCATATTACCGGCCATATCTTTTTCAATTTTGGCCTTTATAACATCAAAGCCAGCTTTGACGGTTGCATGCATACATATGTTCATTTTATTTCCTTCTGATGATTGCTGTAATTGAACCCTCAAGTTCTCAAGGATGTGACGGGGCCACTGTGAGCAAGTCCCGTCTTAAACTATGAGTATTACAGGTTCTAAAACTTGCTTTCATATGGTGTCTGTCCACCAGTTAAAGCCAAGTCGAGTTTCATGACGTTATTGTTTAGTGCAACCAGTCCCCAATTAACCCCATCAGGCCCATCAATAAAATCTTGAAATTCAGGGTCTGGAATACCCTCTTTGGCTTCCCAGACAGAGTAGATAGGACCTTCAGCAGCCATTGGCATGAAGGAATGATTAAAAAACCCCTTTTCCATAGTCGATTTAGTATTTTCAGCAAAAGCTGCTTCGTCGCTCATTAGAGCGCCAGTTTTGCCCCACCACTCAGCCGCTATTCCTGGTTTGAAGTGATGATTAACGATGTAAAACGATGATGCTATTTTGAAGCCTTCTCTTTAGTCTCAGTGTTTGGAACCATTCCAAACAAATTGAGAATTAAAACTATTTTTCACAATCGCTTTTCAAAGATTAGAATAATAGTTTTTTCTTTAGACTGGCATCAATATAGAACTGGTTCTAAGGTCGAGTGCCTCACTTATTACAAAGTAAAACGCTGCCTATGATAACCGTCTAAATCCACCTTGCATCACTTGATAAGTGAACCCAAATGCAGCAACCCGCTCTTTAACGACATCGGTTACCGCACCCAAATAGGTAAATTTTTGTGGATTAGTGCATGTCATGAAAGTTTCGCCATACGTCTCAATATTTTTCATATGAACCGCCTGTGCTCCTTCGTCAGCAAATGTTTCAATAAGCGTGGCTTTGGTTTTGCAATCTGAAATATACCATTCAAACATTAAAGTGCCCGAACAACCCTCAACCAACTGCTCAAATGTTTTGTAATCCGTGATTTCAAATTCCACATATGCAGTCATATGTTTTGGTTGTACTTTCATTTTGTATCCGATCCTGTGTCTGTTGATTTTATGAGGTCTCTTAAACATCTTAAATTGCGTCATTAACGAAAATATACTAACGCTACTCAACCAGTATCGTAATTAAAAAGGTTCAGCGTGATACAAGGAAGCATTGAAAGAGATATCTGCCCGATTGGTCTCGCTGCAGATTTGATTGGCGATAAGTGGTCGCTCATAATTCTCAGGGATATTTCTATACTCAGCCGCCGGACTTTTAATCAGCTGTTGAAGCAAAACTTGGAAGGCATTTCGTCAGCAACCCTCGCCAAACGGCTAAAACGTCTGATGGATATTGGATTATTAACTGTGTCCAAAGATCAGACCCATTCGCAAAAAAAGCTTTATTGCTTAACGGAATCCGCCATACAGTTTATCCCAATCATATTTAATTTGGCGCATTGGGCCGATACGCACCATCATCCAAGTCAAATATTTGTTAAGCCGATCGAAGCCTATCTCGGGGATGATAAGGGCCTAATAGATAATTTTTTAAATGGACTGCGACAAATACATTTGGAACACAAACCTATAGCAGAGGTTGATGAGATCTTTTTGGAGCTTGCTTCATAAGGTCGCCTTAAGTCTTATCAAACTTGGAATTTAACATTATCAATGGGTTAGGAGGTGGTTTAAAATTTTCGTTTTGGAACCTAATTTGATGCCTAAAACACCATCAGCTATTAAGCTTTATAAGGATTACTAGGGTTCGCAGCAGAACCTTCCGCACTTACGCTGAATGAGCGTAGAGTACAGATTCTATCAGGCCGTTTAAGCATATTTTAATGAAAGTCTGGTGGGGGGTGATCCTCCCACAAATTCTTCGCAAAAGACAGAAATTTATTATCTACTTAGCATTAGCTGGACCGTACGCTTTCATGATACGCTGGGCCGCTGCAACTACTGGTGCGTTATCAATGCACTCATGAATTTCCAGACTTGTAAAAAAACCTGATGCGTGAGCCGCTGCCATAATACCCATCATTGACGCTGTGTCAGGAACGTTGAAGTCAACAATAATATCCATCTTCCCACGCAGAAAACTTACATGATTAACAGAACCACCGGCTGCTTCAGCGACCGCCTTGACTGCGGCTATTCGGTCCGAACCACCAATTATGCCCTTTACTCCTTCTGAGTTGTAGGCACCCATCATAATCGCTCTAACTGACATTTACTTTTCCCTTTACAATAGATTTTTTCATGGTGATTTAATTGGCATTAAAATCAACCTTGAACCTTAAAGCGGTTTATCCCCCGTCAATCGCCCCAACACACACTGAGTTAAAGAACAGACATTTGACCCATGGCAGGTCCAACATTTTCATTAATAAGTTGGGCACCCTCTTCCTGATTTTTTTTGCGTTCCTCTAGAACGGACTCACGCTTTTTTTGAAGTCACTTTCATTTGCATACGTGGTAGCGAAATGGAGAATGTTTTGTCATTCGGCATGGTTGCAAAATAGCCCTGCCCGCTTCAAGCAAGTTTAATTTGACAGTGCCCTCTAAGGCGCTAAACAACGTGTATAAAAATTTTATCGGTCAGGACTTGAGCACTCTACAGATCGTCAGTAATAACTTGGATAGGGCTGCTAAGGCGTGCAGGGACTTTCGATATACGATGATCAGCTTAGAAACGCTCTGAGAATACAGGGCCTGGACCTTCAGAAGCAAAAAGAAGGCCTCAACAGAACTTTGAAACAGAGATGGTCGGTAACATGGTAGAACCAAAAGCAATCATTTTTGATCTTGATGGTACGCTTATTCACAGCGCACCAGATTTGCAGCTTGCCGCGAACGAGGCGCTCAAGTCGATTGGCCGTGCTCCACTTGATTTGCCAACGATCATTTCGTTTATCGGGAACGGCGCAGAAATATTGGTTAAACGCACTCTGAACATGACGGGTGGTGCAGACAGTGCGCTTGAGCAAGACGTGCTCAGGGTTTTCCTTGAAATATACGGCAAGAATATGACGACGTTTACCCGGCCATATCCGGGTGTTGTTGCGGCCCTGGAAACGTTTCGAGTCAAAGGCATCTCGTTAGGTATTTGCACCAATAAACCAACGGGGCCAGCGCGCGCAATTTGCGAAAAACTCGACCTTGCCCAGTATTTTGATGTTATTATCGGCGCTGAACCCGGTCAGCCTAAAAAACCCGATCCCCATTCGCTTCTTGTCTGCATAAAAATGTTGGAATGTTGTCCACAGGATGCCTTGTACGTGGGTGATAGTGAAATTGATTTTCATTCGGCGCGTAACGCGTCGGTTGCATTTCGACTGTACTCCGAAGGGTACCTCAATGAACCGTTGCCAACCCTAGACAGCACCGATCAATTCCACGATTGGACCAAGCATGGAATTTAGGTTCCCCAACGGAACTTAAGTTTTTCTTTATTAATGTATGTCTTCCCACTAGCGTATGACAATTGGGAGGATTTTAAATGAAACTAATGAACTCACTTTTATCTGGCGCCGCATTGGCGCTTACGATGACTTTGGCTGGCCCTGTTGCTGCGCAGGATTGCGAGCGTGGCGATCTGGACAAACGGTATTGCGACGTGAATGGGGATCTGATTGCAGACACTCCGACAGATCCAGCCGATCAGGTAGATCCTGATACGTTGATTTTTGCCTATACGCCTGTTGAAGACCCAGCCGTTTACAAAGCGGCGTGGTCTGATTTTTTGACGCATTTAGAAAGTGAAACCGGTAAATCGGTGGTCTTTTTTCCTGTACAGAACAATGCAGCCCAGATCGAAGCCATGCGTTCCGGTCGGCTTCATATTGCAGGGTTTAACACAGGCTCAAATCCATTGGCTGTGAACTGTGCAGGTTTTAACCCGTTCACAATTATGGCCTCAAAAGATGGCAACTTCGGTTATGAGATGGAAATCATCACCTATCCGGGTTCTGGCATTGAACAGGTTGAAGATATCCGAGGTAAGCAGTTGGCATTTACGTCGCCGACATCAAACTCTGGTTTCAAAGCGCCGTCGGCTATCCTGAAGGGTGACTTCGATATGTTGCCAGAACGAGATTTTGAGCCAGTTTACTCTGGTAAGCACGACAACTCGATCCTAGGTGTGGCCAACAAAGATTATATGGCTGCGTCCATCGCGAACTCAGTTAAATCGCGGATGATTAGCCGTGATGTGATCAAAGCTGAGGACGTCAAAGTGATTTACAAATCACAGACGTTTCCAACAACAGGTTTCGGGACGGCTCACAATCTGGTACCAGAGTTGAAAGAGAAGATCCGCAACGCATTCTTTAGTTTCGAATGGGAAGGCACGTCACTTCAAGAAGAGTTTGAAAAATCAAACGAAGGCCAGTTTTTGGAGATGACGTACCAAGAATTCTGGGAAGTGATCCGTAAGATTGATACAGCAAACGGCGTCAGCTACGCCTGCGAATAAATTCTGAAAGAGCGGGTATTCGTGTCCGCCCTTTCCAACAAAAACAATTGAGGCGGAGAAGTTTAATGCTGCGGCTTGAAAAACTTTTGAAGACGTACAAAACTGGGGATCAGGCTTTGCAAGCCGTTGATATGGATATCCCAGAAGGTCAAGTGTTGGCCTTGATTGGCCCTTCGGGTGCTGGTAAATCAACGCTGATCCGCTGTATAA
>Ga0209502_10002386_pt1 | contig 15752 bp, 14 predicted proteins | sample ArcticOcean_MG_C_10_FD_187442 | JGI IMG/M metagenome (GOLD analysis project Ga0209502, IMG submission 187442) | Marine microbial communities from western Arctic Ocean - ArcticOcean_MG_CB11_90 (SPAdes) (version 2) | ecosystem: Environmental > Aquatic > Marine > Oceanic | place: Arctic Ocean...
AATGTTATTCCCGATTTTTGATAAAAATAACCATATTTATATATAGCCATAAGTCCTTCTATTGCTGCTTTTATTAACTCAATACTATTGTTTGTAGCTATAGGTAGATCAATGGTAATTGAGTTAGCGTAATATTCTTTATGTCTGTCAAATGGACTAGTTCTAATAGAAACTGTCACTGATTTAGTCACTTGATCGTCTCCTCTAATTTTTTCTGCAGCAGAAAGACAGTGTGTTGTTATCGATTCTTTTAGTTTTTCTATATTTTCAACTTTTTTTCCAAAAGATCTAGATACACAACAGCTTTTTCTTTTGGGCTCAACTGTTTGCAGTTCAACACAAGGTACGCCCCGTAGTTCCATAACTGTTTTAGCTCCGAGTACATTTGTATTTTTTTTAACCCAAGTATTAGAGATGTTTTTTAACTTATAAGCAGTGTCGATATTATTTTTTATGTATAGTTTTGAGAGCTGCTTACCAACGCCCCAAATATTCGAAATATCAAATTTTTTAAGTTCCTCGTCTATATCTTTTTCTTTATCTAAAACTACTACACCTGTTTTATTTTTTTTAGCTATATAGTTTGCTACTTTACTTAATGTTTTAGTGTTAGCTATTCCAATACTAGTTGGTATACCTGTCCATTTTAAAATTCTCTCTCTTATTTCTTTTCCGTACTCATTAAGTCTTTGATTTTCAATAAAAGATAAACTTATGAACGCTTCATCTATTGAATATATTTCCATCTTGTCGGAAAATTCTTTTATCACTTTCATGACTCTTCTAGAGATATCTCCATACAAAGCGTAATTTGAAGAAAAAATTTGGACATCATTTTTCTTTACTAAATTTTTGACTTTAAAATAAGGTTCTCCCATTTTAACACCAATTTTTTTTGCTTCTACTGATCTTGAGATTACACACCCGTCATTATTAGAGAGTACGACAACTGGTTTATTTATTATTTTAGGATTAAATAGCCTTTCGCAAGAGACATAAAAAGAATTACAATCTATTAATGCAATATTATTTTTTTTCTTACTGTAGTTTGTGTATGACATAAGTTACGACTCCCCAAATTATAACTTCCTGATTTTCACCTAGATTAATTTTATCGATAGTATTTTTTGAACCAGAGGTAAGATAGCTGACTTCTTTTTCTTTGATGAATGTTTTTACAACTAACTCTTCGTTGACGTTAGCTATTACTGTTGAAAAACTTTTTGGATTAATGCTTTTGTCTACGATTAACAAATCACCATCGCAGATCCCGACGTCTCTCATTGATCTGCCCTGCACTCTTATTATAAAAGTTGCAGGTGCATTGTTTATTAAATGATTATTTAGATCTAAATCATCCTCAATATAATCTGTTGCTGGAGAGGGAAAGCCTGCTCCTACTTTATGTAGATAAAATGGTATTGTTAATTTCATAGTGTTCTTGTTTTGTTCTTTTATACCTCGTATAAATAGACAAAGTCAAACTAATAATCAAATGGGTCAAAATGGCGTGAGACATTTTAAAAAAAAAATGCGATTTTACAAAAAATGAAAAAAATATTAATAACATTAACACTTTTTCTATCTGCCCTATCAGCGAATGCTGAAACAAAATTACAAGAGATTATAAAAAACGGAGAGCTACGCGTTGGAACTACTGGTGATTGGGATCCAATGACAATGAAAGATCCGGCTACAAACAAATATAAAGGATTTGATATTGATGTAATGAATGAATTAGCGAAAGATATGGGTGTTAAAGTTAAATTCGTTCCTACTGAATGGAAAACTATTGTTTCTGGAATTACTGCAAAAAGATACGATATTTCAACAAGCGTGACTAAAACTCCTAAAAGAGCAGAAGTAGCTGGTTTTACAGACACTTATTACAAATATGGAACAGTTCCTTTGGTTCTTAAAAAAAATTTAAAAAAATATTCAACGTGGGATTCTCTGAACGATGAAAAAGTTACAATAGCTACTACCCTTGGAACATCTCAAGAAGAAAAAGCTAAAGAGTTTTTTCCTAAATCTAAATTAAAATCAGTTGAGGCTCCTGCAAGGGACTTTCAAGAAGTTCTTTCAGGAAGAGCAGATGGAAACATAACAAGTTCAACGGAGGCTAATAAATTAGTTATTACATATCCTCAACTAGCAATAGTTCCTGACGGAGAGAAAAATCCAGCTTTCTTAGCTATGATGGTTGGTAAAAATGATAAAGTTTGGAATGACTATGTTAATAAATGGATTGAGAACAAAAAAGCATCGGGTTTTTTTGAAACTTTATTAACTAAATATAATCTTAAAAGTTTATAATTTAAGTTTAAATAACTTCCATTAACAAATAGAATTGCTCCGTGAAGTTTACAAAATACCTCGTTTTCTTTTTAGTGCTGCAAGGATGTACCTCTGACTATGAATGGGGTTGGCATATTTTAAACCCTAATAATGTTGAAGGTTTAACTAATCTTAAGTTTTTAATTAGCGGTATAACAATTACAATTTACATTTCCGTAATTTCAATTATTCTTGCGATGATTATAGGATTAGTAGTTGCGCTACCATCTCTTTCGAATAATAAATTTCTGAGTTATTTTAATATAGCCTATGTTGAAATTGTAAGAGCCATTCCATTATTAGTATTAATACTTTGGATTTATTATGGATTGCCAATAATGACAGGTATAAGTTTTTCTCCTTTTGTATCGGGAATCATAGCGTTAACGATCAGTGAAAGCGCTTTTCAAGCTGAGATTTTTAGAGCAGGAATTAATTCAATTAACAAAGGGCAATACGAAGTTGCTAACTCTTTAGGGATGAATTTTTGGAAAAAGATGAGACTCGTGATACTGCCACAAGCAATAAAAGTAGTCTTGCCAGCTTTAGGCAATCAATTTGTTTATGTGCTTAAAATGTCTTCTCTAGTCTCTATTATTGGCATTGCTGACCTTACTAGAAAAGCAAATGAATTAGTTGTTAGTACTTATAGACCGCTAGAAATTTATACTTTTTTAATTTTTGAGTATCTAGTGTTAATTCTTATTGTTTCCTATTTTGTTAGAAAGTTAGAAAAAAAATTAGAAAGATAAAATATGTATATTTCAATCACTGGACTAAAACCTAGAAATTTTTTTACAACTATAAGGTTTTGGATCTTTACAATACCAGCGTTTAGAGCGGCACAAAAGTCTGAAGGTAATTTATTTTGTGTAGCGAAAAAAATAGATACTTATTATCATACAATAACTGCATGGAAGAATAGAGATATGATGATGAAATATCTAACAGGTAAAGCTCATTCAAAAGCTATGAAAAACTTTAGTTTAGTTGGTACGGGATCAACATATGGATATGAAAGAGATCAAATTCCATCTTGGGAAGAAGCTATAAAAATCTGGAAAAAAAATTTTAAAGAAGTCTAAAATCAAAATACAAATAATTTTTTAAAGCTCATTTTTAATTTTTTTCTTAGAAAAAAAGGCATATAAATTAAAACAGCCGCTCCCATAAGCCAATTTGTTGTCATTATTGTATAAAAAATATCTTGATATTCACCTTCTCTAATATTGATCATGTACCATAAAGATAAAAATGGAATTGCTGTTAATCTGAGAATACTTAAATAAAGACTATAAATTGGTTTTTTAAGAGCTTGAAATACTGCGGTAGTGATAAAAAAAATAGGATATATCGGTCCTATTAAAGCTGCGACTTTCAAATAAATAGCTCCACTCATAATGGCTTCAGAATTATTTGTAAATTGAGAAACAAAGAATTCTGCACCAAAAAATAAAATTATACCTGCTACAACCATAAAAGATGATCCAAATAAAAGAGCTTTAAAATACAATTCTTTTATACGTGAAAATTGTTTTGCACCAAAATTTTGCCCTCCAATTGAAAGGACGGCAGTATTTAGACCAATGACTGGTAATAAAAAAACTTGTTCAACTCTTAATCCAGCGCCATAGCCTGCTGTTGCAAGATCACCAAATTGTCCTATGAAATATAAAATATTAAAGATGCCAACCCCTATAAACAACATACTAAACATTATAGGTAGTGCTTGAGAAAATAATTCTTTCAACATATCTGGCTTAGGAATAAAACATTCTATGTATAGGTATTTTTTTAATTTACATGCATTAACTTTGTAGATTAAATAAAGTGTCCCTACAGATTGTGCGATCACTGTAGCTATAGCAAGACCAGCAATTCCAAAAGCTGGAATAATACCGTATCCCCAAATAAATAAAGGATTTAAAAATATATTTAAAAAGAAACTAAAAATTAAAACATTTCTATAACTTTTCGTATCACCCTGTGCGTTTAAAGCTCCATTTAGGGAAATTTGGATCATTACAATAAAAGTACCGTAAAAAATAATATCTAAATATTCTCTTGTTAAGGCAATATTTGTTGTATCAGAGCCCATTACACCTAAAAGAAAATTAGATGCATTTAGACCGAAGAGAGTGACGATGATGGACATTACAACAGCAAAAATTACAGATTGTGCTACAAACATTGAAGCTTTGTTAGTTTTTTTCCCACCTATTAAATTACCAATAGTTGCGTTTGTGGCAGCACCAATACCAACACCGACAGCTATTATTACAAAATATATTGGAAATGATTTTGCAATCGCTCCTATGGCTTCTGCAGATATTCTACCAGCAAACCAAGTATCTACCAGATTATAAAAAGTTTGAAACAGTGACCCTACGCTAGCTGGTATAGTAACTTTTCTCAGTAACGACCAAATAGAGTCTTTTGTTAAATTCATAGATTGAAGTTTTAAAATTAGCTGAACTCTTTTTTGAATATATGCGATTTTCCTTGTTGTTTAGCAAGGCTTATTTGTTTCTGCCTCATTCTAAATCTTTCTTTTTGGTCTCTGGTAAGTTTATCATGGCAATTTAAACAGGACACACCCACTTCATACTTTTTAGATTTTGTATCTAATAATGATACAGGTGTTCTGCAACCGCCACACATTAAATGCGTTCCTTGTTTTAACTTATGTTTTAAAGAAATTCTGTTGTCAAAAACATAGCACTCACCTTTCCATAAACTTTTTTCTTTTTTTATTTTTTCTAAATAACTAAGTATTCCTCCCTTAAGTTGATAAACATTTTTAAATCCATTGTTTTTTAGGTAGACAGAAGCTTTCTCACAGCGAATTCCTCCAGTGCAAAACATTGCTACTGGTTGACTTTTTTTTACTTTATTTAAGTATTTTGGAAAATCTCTAAAGTTATTAACGTTGGGATTAAAGGACCCCCTAAAAGTACCAACTTTATACTCAAAAGGTTTTCTAGCATCAATTAATAGGGTGGTTTTTTTTTCAATCAATTCATTCCACTTATTTGGTTCTATATAAATACTTTTTTTCTTACTTAGTTTATTTAAATTCAATCCAAATGGAACAACTTCTTTTTTAATTTTAACTTTAGCTTTGTGGAAAGGTTGAAACTTACTTGATGAAGTATTTCTGCTATCAAAGGTTTTAAAATTAAATTGTTTTAAAATTTTTTTTTCAATAAGAGTGATGGCATTTTTTTTTCCAGATATAGTCCCATTAATTCCTTCTTTAGCAATTATCAGGAAGCCTCTCACCTCGTTTTTAACCATGAACAATTGAAGGTCTTGTTTGTGTTTTTTTAACTTTGTAATATTTGTAAACTTATAAAAACCAAATATACTAAACATTACAGCTTTCTACAGACTGTGAAACCATCGCCAAGTGGAATTATAACTTGGTTTGTTTTTTTATCTTTTTTAACATGCTCATTAAATTCTCGTATTATATTTGTGTATTTTTCGTTATTGTTTTTATCAGCTACTTCTCCGTGCCATAAAACATTATCAATAATAATTAATCCATTTTTTTTAATTAATTCAAGTGTACTATCGTAATATTTTTTATAGTTACCTTTATCAGCATCGATAAAAATTATATCAAAATAATTATTTTTTTTTTTTAATTCTTCAATACTTTTTAAGGCTGGTTTTATTATAGTTTGAATTTTTTTTTCTTGATTGGCCTTCTTAAAAAAATCTGTCGCAATTTTATTAGTTTCGGTGTTTTTGTCTAGTGCAATAAGCTTACCGTCATCTGGTAGTGCCAAAGCCATTGACAGGGCACTTAAGCCGGTAAAAGTACCCACTTCTAGTATTTTTTTTGAATTTGTAACTTTAATTATTAACTCTAAAAAATGGCACTGAGATACTGCAATCTGCATTCTTTTAATATCACCTAAACTTTCATTATATGAAATTATTTCTTTTTGGATCGGATGCAATGGCTGGCTAAAATTTTCTATGTATTTCTCTAGCAGAGGAGTTATTTCTAAATTTTTTCCCATGAGCATCTAGATAAATTGCTGTTTTTCTCAACTTTCACTTAAGTTTCCTTTTAAATATATCGTTGACTAATTTTGGATTTGCAGTTCCGCCTGAAATTTTCATTGCTTGACCAACAAAAAAACCAAACAACTTATCTTTACCTGATTTGTATTGAGATACTTTATCTTTATTTTCTTCTAAAATATTATCAATCAACACTTCTAGTTCTTTAGGATCGCTTTTTTGCTTTAAGTCTTTTTCTTCAATTATTTTAACAGGATCAGCACCAGTATTTTTCATGACCTCAAATACTTCTTTTGCTGTTCTACCGGAGATTAATCCTGATGAGATAGAGTTTATGAGGCTAGCCATTTCTTTGGCTTTAATTGGTGATTCTGATATGGATATATTTTTCTCATTTAGAGATGCGAATAGATCTCCAATTATCCAGTTGGTTGCTAGTTTCTTGTCTGCAGTTTTAATTGTTTCTTCAAAAAAAGCTGCAACTTCTTTTTCAGAAACTAAAACATTAGCTTCGTAGGAGCTTAAAGAATAATCTTTTATAAAACGCTCCTTTTTTTGATCTGGGAGTTCTGGTAAATCTTTTTTAATTTTTTCAACTAAATTTTTGTCTAAATTTAAAGGTAACAAGTCTGGATCAGGAAAGTATCTATAGTCATGCGCATCTTCTTTAGACCTCATAGATCTAGTTTCATTTTTTTTAGTATCAAATAATCTTGTTTCCTGGATAATAGACTCACCTGACTCTAGAAGTGTTACCTGTCTTTTAGCTTCATGTTCAATAGCCATTTGCATAAACTTGATAGAATTAACATTTTTAATTTCACATCTAGTTCCTAATTTTTCTTCTCCTTCTTTTCTTACAGAAACATTTACATCTGCTCTTAATGAACCTTCTTGCATATTACCGTCACATGTACCTAGATATTTCATGATTGATCTTAATTTTTTAACATAAGCACTAACTTCATCTGGTGATCGTAAATCAGGTTTGCTAACAATTTCCATTAAGGCAATACCCGATCTATTAAGATCTACAAATGTATTGCTAGGGTCAAGATCGTGAATACTTTTTCCTGCATCTTGTTCTAAATGTAGTCTTTCAATACCAATTTTTTTTGTGCCAGTCTTTAGATCTAACGTTATTTCACCTTCGCCAACAATTGGGTTTTTAAATTGGGATATTTGATAGCCTTGAGGTAAATCAGCATAAAAATAATTTTTTCGATCAAAAACAGAGTAAGAATTAATTTGCGCATTAATTCCAAGTCCTGTTTTAACTGCCTGTTCAACACAGTGTTTATTTATTACGGGTAGCATTCCAGGAAATGCAGAGTCTACTAAACTTACTTGTGTGTTTGGATCAGCTCCAAAAGTAGTTGATGAACCTGAAAATAACTTTGATTTAGATGATACTTGAGCGTGAACTTCTAATCCAATAACTACTTCCCATTTGCCTTGCGCTCCATCTATTAAATATTTTGATCTATCTTCGCTCATTAATTATTTTTCCCACCATTTAATAATATTTAGTTTAAAATTACTTTTGCTTTCCATGGAAAAAGCTAAATTTAATAAAATTTGCTCACCAAGTGGTTTGCCAATTAATTGTAAACCTAACGGTAAGTTGTTTTTATCATGACCAACAGGAACTGATATAGCAGGTATTCCAGCTAAATTAGCAGGAACTGTAAAAATGTCATTTAAATACATAGATATAGGATCGTCTTTTTTTTCTCCAATTTTAAAAGCAGCACTTGGAGTGGACGGAGTTAATATTGCGTCGACTTTAGCAAACGCATTATCAAAGTCGTTTTTTATCAACTGTCTTACTTTTTGTGCTTTAATATAATAAGCATCGTAGTAACCAGAGGATAAGACATAAGTTCCAATTAAAATTCTTCTTTTAACCTCGTCGCCAAATCCTTCAGATCTTGTGTTCTCATACATTTCTAAAAGATTTGAACCCTTAGATGATCTAAAACCATATTTAACACCGTCGTAACGAGCTAAATTTGAGGAGGCTTCTGCAGGTGCAACTATGTAGTAAGTTGGCAATGCGTATTCAGTGTGCGGTAAAGAAATATCAATTATTTCTGCTCCCTCTTCATTTAGTATTTTTTTACCTTTTTCCCAAAGTTCTTCGATTTCATTTGGCATTCCGTTAACCCTATATTCTTTCGGTATACCAATTTTTAAACCTTTAATATTTTGAGTTAAATTTTTTGAATAGTTTTCTTTTTTTCTGTCTATTGAGGTTGAATCTTTTGGGTCAAATCCTGACATTGCCTCAAGCATCAGGGCACAATCTGAAACAGTTTTTGTCATTGGTCCTGCTTGATCTAAAGAAGAAGCAAAAGCAACAATGCCCCATCTTGAGCATAATCCATAAGTGGGTTTTAAACCTACGGTACCTGTAAATGAAGCTGGTTGTCTAATAGAACCACCAGTATCAGTCCCAATTGTAGCAGGTGTAAGATCTGCAGCTAGTGCGCTTGCAGAACCGCCAGAAGAACCACCAGGAACTGTATTTTCTTTAACAGGATTTATAACGTTTCCGAAAAAACTTGTTTCATTAGAAGAGCCCATTGCGTATTCATCACAATTTAATTTGCCTAAAAGAAAAGCACCTTCTGCCCATAAGTTAGTTGTTACTGAAGATTCATAGCTTGGTACAAAATTTTCAAGCATTTTACTTCCCGCTGTAGTTCTCACTCCATTTGTACAAAATAAATCTTTAACAGCTAAAGGTACCCCAGGTAACAAAGATTCATATTTTGGTTTTGTGTCAAATTTTTTTGATTGTTTAAGGGCAATATCAAAAGATTCTGTAATAAATGAATTAAGTTTTTTTCCTTTTTTTATATTATTAATATAAGCGTTGGTTACTTCTTCAGATTTAATTTCTTTTTTTTTTATCAAACTAACTATTTCAGTTAAACTTTTGTGGGTTATATCTGACATCTAATCAATTACTTTGGGAACAATAAAAAATTCTTCATTTTTATTAGGTGAGTTTTTTAAAATTTTATCTCTTATACCTCCATCTGTAACTTTATCTTCTCTAGTTCTCAGAGTGTGGTCTAAGATTGAAGTCAAAGGACTTACTTTATCCGTGTTAATTAAGCTCAATTTTTCAACAAAGTTAAATATATTAGATAGGTCTTTAGATAAACTCTCTATTTTCTTTTCTTCTAATGATATTCTTGCGAGCTTAGCTGTGTGTTTAATTTTGTCTTTATCTATGGACATTTGTAATCTATGTTAATTTTAGGAAATTATTATCACAACTTATAACATAATCATGCTCGATATTGAAGAATTTGGAAAAAAAATTGACAAAAAATCAAGATTATTAGGAGTTGATCCTGGTAAAAAACGTGTGGGTATAGCTATATCTGATGAAAATAAAATTATAGCAACACCATATTCAACGATAATTAAAAATAATTTTTCTAACTTCTTGTTGCAAATAAATAAAATTATTACCGATAATGATATTAGGGGCATCGTAATTGGTAACCCAATAAATATGGACGGTTCACCAAGTCAATCTTCTCAATCAGCCAAAGATCTAGCAATAAACTTATCAAAAAATATTACCGTACCTATCACAATGTGGGATGAAAGGCTTTCTAGTAGAGGAGCTTTTAATTTATCTAATGATTTGGATGTTAATACAAGCAAGAAAGTTAACAAATTAGATGAAAATTCAGCAGCCTTTATCTTGCAAGGTGCTTTAGATTTTTTAAACAGAGAAATTACTTGATCTCATAGCACAAAAGGCCTATAGAGTTGTTTTTAATGGCAGTACAAAAAAATACTTCAGCTATTAAAAGCCAACCCAAACATCTTCTAGGTATTCAAAATTTATCAATTCAAGAAGCTAAAAAAATTCTTGAGGAAGCAAAAGCCTTTATTTCCCTAAATAGAAGTCCTTCAAAAAAACTAGATACTTTAAGAGGTAAAACTCAAATTAATTTATTCTTTGAACCCTCAACAAGAACTCAAAGTTCTTTTGATTTAGCGGGTAAAAGACTAGGTGCAGATGTAATGACTATGAATGTTGGAAACTCAGCTCTTAAAAAAGGTGAAACTTTAATAGATACCGCAATGACTTTAAATGCAATGCATCCAGATATAATTGTCATAAGACATCAAGATTCAGGAGCGCCTAATTTACTTTCTCAAAAAGTTAATTGTGCAGTTGTTAACGCAGGAGACGGGAGAAGAGAACACCCTACACAAGCTTTATTAGATGCTTTAACTATTATTAATCGAAAGAAAACAATCGAAGGATTAAAGATTGCAATTTGCGGTGACATACTCCACTCACGTGTTGCTAGATCAAATATTTATTTAATGAATATGTTGGGCGCAGAAGTAAATGTTATCGGCCCAAAAACTTTAATGCCTAAATCTATTGAAAGACTTGGTGTCAAAAGTTTTACTGATATGAAAAAAGGTTTAGATAAATGTGATATTGTAATGATGCTAAGATTGCAAAATGAAAGAATGCAAGGTTCATTCTTACCTTCTAAAAGAGAATATTATGAATTCTTTGGACTGACCCCGGAAAAATTAAAATTTGCTAGTAAAGATGCTTTAATTATGCATCCTGGACCAATGAATAGAGGCGTTGAGATAGATACTAAGCTAGCAGATGACATAAATGTAAGTCTTGTTAAAGAACAAGTTGAATTGGGTGTGGCAGTAAGAATGGCATGTTTAAAAATTTATTGTAAATAAAATGAAAGAAAAAATTTTAATTAACGCACGTATTATAGATCCATCACAAAAAATGGATGAAAAAGGATCTATCATTATTGATGGCAAAGGAAAAATTAAAATGATAGGTAAAAATGTTAAAAAATCTGACGCAATATCCTCATCAGAAGTTATAGATTTAAAAAATTATATTGTAATACCAGGAATTGTTGACATGAAAGCATTTGTTGGAGAACCAGGTTACGAATACAAAGAAAATTTTAGAACATTAAGTCAGGCAGCTTTAGCTGGTGGGGTAACATCAGTTGTTACGATGCCCAATACCAAACCAATTATTGACAATGTTTCTATGGTCGATTTTATAATTAGAAGAGGAAGGGATAAAGCATCAATCAACTTGTTCCCTTGTGCATCACTAACTAGAGAAATAAGTGGGAATGAAATGTCAGAATTTGGTTTGCTCTCAAAAAAAGGAATTATTGGATTCACTGACGCAATTAAAACAGTTCAAAATACAGAAACAATGTCAAAAATAATGGACTATGCATCAGATATAGGTGTTTTAATTATGCAACACGTGGAAGATTACGAACTTTCAAAAAATGGATGCATAAATAACGGTGAGGTTTCAACGAGATTAGGCTTAGAAGGAATTTCATATATAGCTGAAAAAATAATCATTGAAAGGGATCTTTCTTTATTAAGTGAATTTCCTTGCAGATACCACATAAATCAAATCTCTTCAAAAGATTCTCTAGATGTCATTAAAAGAAATAAAGAAAAAGGATTAAAATTTAGCGTTGGTGTCTCTATTAATAATCTTTCGCTAAATGAAAATGACATTGGTGATTTTAAAACTTTTTTAAAACTCTCTCCGCCGCTTAGACTTGAAGATGACAGAACATCACTGGTAAGTGGAATTAAATCAGGATTGATTGATGTAATAGTATCTGACCATACGCCTGAAGATGAGGAGGGAAAAAGACTACCTTTCGCACAAGCGGCTACAGGTGCAATAGGAATTGAAACTCTTTTACCTCTGGCCCTAGAAATGCACCATAATGAGTCTCTTGATCTGACAAAGATAATTGAGACTTTAACTATAAATCCTGCAAAAATTTTAAAAATAAACAAGGGAACAATAAAAAAAGGATCAGATGCAGATATCTGTGTCTTTGATTTGGATAAACCCTGGGCAGTTAAAGGAGACGATTTAAAGTCTAAATCTAAAAATACAGCAATTGAAGGTAGAAAATTGCAAGGAAAAGTTTTTATGACTTTCTTAAATGGTGATCTGGTGTTTAAATCAAAGTGAATTTAGAAATCTTATATACAGTTGTTTATTCTTATTTTTTAGGATCTATACCATTTGGCTTAATACTTGCAAAAATTTTTTTAAATGAAGATCTTAGAAATATTGGGTCAGGAAATATAGGAGCTACAAACGCACTTAGAACGGGCAAGAAATCTTTAGGGGCTTTTACGCTAATCCTAGATGGGCTTAAAGCTTATGTTTCCATTGCCATAACTTATATATATTTCACAGATTATATTTATTTGTCTGCACTCGTATGTATTCTCGGACATATTTTTCCAGTCTGGTTAAAATTTAAAGGTGGAAAAGGAATAGCAGTATTTCTTGGTATTCTTTTTGGCCTGTCAATTAAATTAGCGCTACTTTTTATAATTTCTTGGTGTTTAATTTTATACCTAACGAAATACTCATCTGTTTCATCTCTGCTTTCTACAGGTATAATTTTTTTATACTCACTTTATTTAAAAAATTCTCTTGAAATTATGTTTTTTTTCATAATCCTTATAACTGTTATTTATACACACAGAATAAATATAGTTCGTCTTAAAAATAAAACAGAAAATAAAATCAATCAATAGAGGACTTAATTCATCTAATTATACTAGCATTTGACAAAAGTGTCTAGATTTGCAAATAAATGCAGGAATGAATTTGGTTATAGTTGAGAGCCCTGCTAAAGCAAAAACGATTAATAAATATCTTGGAAAAAACTATTTAGTTTTAGCAAGCTATGGGCACATAAGAGATCTACCTTCAAAAAATGGATCTGTAGATCCCGATAATAATTTTAAAATGTTATGGGAAGTCGACTCTTTCTCAAAAAAATATTTAAAGGAAATTGCTATTGCCGCTGAAGGTTCCGATAAAATTATATTAGCTACTGACCCTGATCGTGAAGGTGAGGCAATAGCTTGGCACGTTAAAGAGTATCTTGTCTCTAAAAAAATTTTAAAAGACAAAGTTTTAGAACGAGTAGTATTTCGCGAAATAACAAAAAATGCTATTTTAAAAGCAATAGATAATCCTAGACAAATTGAAGTTCCTTTAGTTGAAGCTTATTTAGCAAGAAGAGCTTTAGATTATCTTGTTGGTTTTAATATCTCCCCTATTCTTTGGACTAAACTTCCAGGCTCTAAGTCTGCAGGTAGAGTTCAATCTGTTTCTTTAAAATTAATCACTGAAAGGGAACATGAGATAGAGTTATTTAAACCAGAAGAATACTGGTCTATCACTTCAGATTTTACGAACACAAATAATAAAAATATTTATTCTAAGTTAAGTCTTTTTAAAAAAAAAAAAATTGAACGTTTTACTTTTAAAAATAAAATAGAAGTCGACAAGGCATTAGATTTGATTAACAAATCAAAGTTTAAAATAGAAGATATTAACTCAAAAATTCATAAAAGAAATCCTTTAGCTCCTTTTACAACCTCTACCCTTCAACAAACGGCTTCTAGTAAGTTTGGATTTGGGGCCTCAAAAACGATGCAAATTGCGCAAAGGCTTTATCAGGGTGTTGATATTGATGGAGAAACTACAGGTCTGATTACCTATATGAGAACAGACGGAACTCAAATATCAAAAGAAGCAATTATAGATATTAGAAATTTAATTGAGCAAAATTTTGGTAAAGAATATCTTCCATCGATATACAACACACACGAAGGCAAAAAAGCTAAAAACGCTCAAGAGGCACATGAAGCGATTAGGCCTACGGTGATAACAAGAAAGCCAAACGATATTAAAAAGTACCTCAACACAGATCAGCTAAAACTCTATGAGCTTATTTGGAGTAGAGCACTATCATCACAGATGAATCCTGCAGAATTCTATAGAAATAAAATAATAATTTCCTCTAAAGATAAACAAATTAATTTCAGCTCCAATGGGTCAATTGTTAAATTTGAAGGTTTTTTAAAAGTTTATAAATCACCAGAAACAGATGATGAAGTTAAAAATATTTTACCTGAATGTGTAATTGGAGAAAATATCAATATTCTGAAATTAACAGACGAACAACACTACACAGATGCACCTCCGAGATACTCAGAAGCAAGTTTGGTAAAGAAAATGGAAGAACTTGGTATTGGAAGACCCTCTACATATGCTAGTATTATTTCGGTGTTGTCTACTAGAAATTATGTTGAACAAATAAATAAAAGATTTCATCCTACAGATAGAGGGAAATTATTATCAGCTTTCTTGGAAAAATTATTCACAAAATATGTTGATTATAATTTTACAGCTGAATTGGAAAATCAATTAGATGAAATTACTAGTGGCAAAATTAAATGGACTAAAGTTTTAGAAGATTTTTGGAAAGATTTCTACGCTAATGTTATTAGTGTTAAAGGAAAAAGAACGCGAGAAGTCTTAGATTTATTAAACGATAGTCTTAGTAATTTAATTTTTGATAGAAATAATCAAGATGTAATAGACCGAAAATGTAAACTTTGCGAGAGCGGAACATTGAGTTTAAAAAATAGTTTTCGCGGCGGTGTATTTATTGGCTGTTCTAATTTCCCAGAATGTAAATTTACAAGACCTCTTTCTAAAACTAAAACTATAGTTCAATACAATCTTGCAGAACCTAAATTAATAGGTCAAAATAGTCTTGGTAAAAATATTTATCTAAAAAACGGGAGATTCGGTCCATACTTGCAGTATGAAAAAGAAATTCAAATAGAGCAAGAAAGTTTGAAGAAAAATAAAAAGAAAAAAAAAGAAAAAATTAAAGAAGATGGTAATATGAAAAATGTGTCTATACCTAAGGGCATCGTAATAGATAACATAGATCTAATACAAGCTAAGTTTATATGTTCATTACCAAAAATTCTAGGTCAAAACCCAGAAACAGGGCAAGATATAATCTTAAATTCTGGAAAATTTGGACCTTATTTAAAATGTGAAAATAAATCAGCTAGATTGAAAAATGTTGATGAAATTTTTTCTATTAGCTTAAACAGAGCAATAACGCTTATAGCCGATGCAAAACCGGGCAAGATATCTTCTTCAATGATAAAAGATTTAGGAGAACATCCGGACGACAGAAAACCAGTTAGAATTATGAAGGGTCAATTTGGACCTTACATAAAACACAATTATTTGAACACAACAATACCAAAAGAAAAAGACCCTAGTGAAATAACGCTAGCAGAAGCTTTAAAACTAATAGATAAACACAAAAAATATGATAAGAATAAAAAAAAAAGGAAAAAAAAATGAAAAAAACTCTATTATTAATCACATTTCTAACTTTTAGCTTTAGTAGTTCAGTTTACGCCAACGAAATAAAATGCAAATTTTATGACGTATTATGTAAAACACAAAAATTTGCTTC
>Ga0209502_10002394_pt1 | contig 15714 bp, 4 predicted proteins | sample ArcticOcean_MG_C_10_FD_187442 | JGI IMG/M metagenome (GOLD analysis project Ga0209502, IMG submission 187442) | Marine microbial communities from western Arctic Ocean - ArcticOcean_MG_CB11_90 (SPAdes) (version 2) | ecosystem: Environmental > Aquatic > Marine > Oceanic | place: Arctic Ocean...
CGTACGCGTCGTAGGCGCGCACGTGGCCGTCGACCGTCTCGGGAGTGGGCGGCACCGTCGCGTCCGTCGGCGCCTCGCCGAGCCACAGGTCAAAGTCGGCCGGGTTGGGCGCTGCGATCAGCCTGTCGCTGTCGTCGGGCGGTGCGACGCGCACCGTCGACGACAGCAGCGCCGTCGCGGCCGACAGCGCGCGCGAGGCCATCCCGGACGACAGGAGCAGCTCGCGCATCGGCGAGTCCACCTCGAGCACGTCGTGCTCGGAGCGTGCCCGCGCGTACGCGCGCTGCATGCGCACCTCGGGCTCGGGCAGCACCTCGAGCTGCAGCAGCACCGACCGCTTCTTGATGCGCAGCCGCGTCAGCTCGCGCCACCACTCGCGCAGCGTTTCCTCCGACAGGTTGATCACGTCCACGCCCGCCGCGTCACCCGCCGCTTGCTTGCCCTTGCCCTTGCCGTCTGGCTGCAGTCGAATCTGGCGACCGATCGACGCCGGCGCGTCGGCCGGTGTCACACTGTCGGTGAGTAGATCAAGCGGCACAAGCGGCCCCGCGGCACGCCCAGCAAGCGCGACCATCATCGAAGGAAAGGCGTCTGCAACGGCCTTGAGCACCGCGCTCGACGCTTGGAGCGGCACCATCGCACTTCGTGCCGCGCCCATCATGCCGCCAAACGGCGCGCCCGCCTTCGACGCCATCTCCGTGGCCTGGACGCCGTACCATACCGCGGCAACGGTCAATCCGAACGCGGTCATCAGCAGGCTTCGCGGGACGTTTTCTGGCAGCACGCCGTCGATGCGTTCGGCCACTCGGTTCATCCAGTGCTGGTTGGTCGGGCTCAGGTCGAGGCTGCCAGCCAGGCGCCGCAGCACGGCGGCCGCCGGAAAGGCGCCGACCAGCATGACGGCCAGGTGCTGCGCCTGGACAATCTCCGCCTCGAACAGTGAGGTGAACAGCTCGTACGTCTTGGTCGCGTCTCCTTCCACCGGCTTGTTGTTGTAGTACATCAGCGTGCGCGTCACGTAGCCAGACATGATGGCCACGCCGGCCAGGCGCAGGTACCGGCTTGCCCTGCGGATCACCGGAATTTGCGCCCGCTCGTCAAAGGCGCTCCACGCCGCCGAGAAGCCCACCTGGATCGACTGGCCGAGGCCAATGAAGCTGTGGCGGTGGGTCAGCTCGCCCATGGTACCAAGCGCCGTGATGGACGACTGCGACACGATCAGCCTCCCCGAGAGGCCGAGAGTCACGCTTGTCACGCCGGCAACGAGCCACGGCACCCACCCGCTCTCGCAGGACGGCACGAGCGAGCTCACCGCGTCCATCGAACCGACGAGCGCAAAGGTGCCCACGCTCGCAAGCACGAGAAAGTACGGGAGCTTCTTGCCTCGCTGCTGCTCACGTCGGTCCAATGCCGTTGCTTCGATGCGCGCCGCCGCGTCGATCGTCGCCTCGCCGAGGAACTGATTCCAGAGCGACACCGCCGCGCCGTTGATCATTCCAAACACGAGCGCGTCGTACGACCCAAAGACCTTTTCCTTCATCTCCGCGATCTTCTGTGCGGCCACGGCCCCGCGCAGCGCCGTTTTCATGTTCGTGCTGCCCGTCCAAGTCGCAATCACCGTCGCCGCCGTTATGACGCCGCTTGGAATCGAACGGCCAATCGCCGCTTGGAATCGGACGTCTTTTGAGGTGAACGGCATATTGTTGGCAACGATCTTCGGATTGATGCTGAAGCGATCGCAGGTGATGAACGCGCCGATCACGGTCGCCCCGAGGCGCATCACGAGTCCGGCCTCGACAAACGGAAGCAGGAGGGCGGCCTGGCCCGTCTGCGAGCCGGTCTGGCGACCCACCGCGACGGCCGCGACCTGCGCGCTCAACGCGAGCGCGCGCAGCGTGCCCTGCGCAATGTTGCCGAGCAGGAACTCGTTGGCGATGCGCGACGAGCCCTCGTCGAGCCGGTCCCCGTCGCCGTCAACGTTGCTGTTGGCTCCGCCGGTTCGCACGGCGCTTTGGTCGAAGAAGGCGTCGAGTCCGCCGGCCAGCTCGCACAGCGCGCCGTACTCGACAACCTCGAGGACGGTGCGCGTCATCGGGCCAACGTCGACGTGGGCGGCCAGGAACGGACTGAAGCCAAGGACGCCGCCGGCGAGGCGGAAGGCCAGGTTGCCTCCAAAGACCACGGCGCCGTAGACGAGCCCCACCTGCCTGCGGTAGTCCTTGGCGGCGACCGCGATCTGTCGCGCGGCGGCATCCGTGCGCTTGATCGTGTCGTACTCCTCGGCCGCGCCTCGGTCTTCGCGGTCGCCGCGATCCGTGTTGATCGCTTCCATCACCCTCTCCGCGTCCTCCAGCCGCTCGTCGAGCTGCACGCCGTTGCGCACTCCGACGATCCCCAGTGCCGCGATTCCCGTGAGAACGGCGCCCTGAGCGGCCTCGATTGCCACGGCCAATACAAGCGCGTCATTCAGGTTCACCTGTCCGCCACCGACGTAGTCGAGCGACCCGAAGACGGCGGCGCCGAGGGCCGCCGCGGAACCAAGCTGCAGCCCAAAGCTTCCGGCCAGCGTTCTCAGAAGCAGCCCCGCTCTCGCTCCTGGGGTTTTGCGCACGTCGTTGGGCCGCACGAGCCCCAGTTCATATGGAAACGCCGCGTTGGGGTCGACGCCGATGGGCGCCACGTCGACAAACGGCTCGGACCCGGCGCCGCTTCCGCTCAGCTCGCTGGGTGGCGCGTTGTCTGTCGCGTCGGCGCCCGACGCGTCGACGTCGAGCGCCACGCTGGCGACGTAGTCCACGTCCTCGTCGTGCGCCTCCTGATCGAGCAGCGCCGGCGCGTCGACCATGGGCAGGATGCCGAGCAGCGCGGCCGCGACGTCCTGCGCGCCGACGAGCGAGCAGCCGCGCGCGCACATGTCGCGGTAGAATGCGATGGCGTCGCACGGGCAGAAGAGCAGCTTCTGCGCGTCGTGCTCGAGCGCGTTTGGACCGGGCACGAGGCGCGACACGACCGTCGTCTGCGAGTACTTGCCGATGCGATCGCGCAGGTGCTCGCGCGCGCTGGTCGAGCCGCCGACGGTGTGCAGCAGCGCCTTGCGCAGCGCGTTGCCCGCGTTCTTGTAGCACGTGCGCCCCTCGGGCGCGACGACCTCGGTCGAGAACGCCGCGCCTGGCGGCTTGGGCTGCGGCGGCGGGCGCGCCATGCTGTCGGTGCGTCCCACGACGAGGTCCTTGAGCTCCGGTGAGACGTCGGTGAGCGGCGCGCTGAACATGACGCTCGCGAGCGCGCCGACTAGCAACGCGACGTTGCCCACCGCAAAGACGCCCGCCGCCAGCCCACCGACCGTCGCCGGGAGGTTGCGCGCCGGCTGCGCGACGGACACGACGGCGCCGCCCGTTGACGGCCAGCCCACGTTCTCGCACGCGCTGCCGTCGATGTTCAGCGGGCGCGCCTCGTGCAGCTCGCTGCCGCTGAACATGTTGCACACGAGCGTCGACGCGTTCTGCACGCGCAGCTCGCGCTCGTGCAGCGTGGCGTCGAACCGACGGAGGAAGCTCGAGCCGACGCTCACGTCTACCACGAGCGGCGTGCGGTCTCCCCACCGTCCAATCGGCACGAAGCCGTGCTGGCCGGCGACCACCAGCTGCTCCGACGTCGGCGCGTACGACGTGGACGCGTTCGCGTTGCCGGCGGCAACGGGCGTGCCGCCCAGGTTGTGCGCCGCCGCGTCCGCGGCCCAGCGCAGGATCTGCATCGGCGTGAGCCCGTCGTTGGGCTGCGTCACCGTCGGAAGGACGACGACAAAGTTGCCAACGGGCGGCGCCGGGCCCGGCCCGGCCAGGGCGGGGACGCCGGCGACCTCGTGCCGCCCGTCGCGCTCGACGGTCGAGAAGGCGCCGATCACGGTGAAGCGCGAGGTGTTGTGGCGCGCGCCGGCGTAGGCCCACCGCGCGAGCGTCATCCCGGCCGTGCTCGCTCCCGGCGGCGGGCGCACGGCGTCGGCGCGCAGCGCGGTGCGCACGACGTCGGCGAGCGGCGGCGGCAGGCCCGGCGGCGGGCCGGCGCCGCGCGCGATCCAGTGCGCGCCGTGCGTGTTGCCAGTGAGCACCGCCCCTTCGAGCATCGTCACGTTCGCGTGCGTCATGGGCGCCGCGTCGGGGTCGCCCTCGACGCCCGGCGTGGGCGCGATCGTGCAGAAGTCGGTCACGGTCGGGATGTCGTCGGGTGCGTCCTCGAGCGGCGTCTCGCGCGCCGTGGGCGGCGTCGGGTCGTCGGGCAGCCCGGCGGCGTACACGGTCGTCTCACTTTCGGGCGCCTCGTGGTGCAGCGGCGTCTCGACAAACGTGAGCCTCGCCTGCTGCCCACGCCGCAGCGTCTTGATCGCGATCCCGGCCGCGTCCGCCTCTGGCGCCTCAAACGCCGCGGTCGTGGACGCCGCCGACGCGTTGACGCCGTCGAGCCACTCCTCGACGTCGAACGGCACCGGGTCGCGCGCGCCGTCCGTCGCAAACCACACGGCCGCGACGAGCGCCGAGGCGCCGAGCGCGCCGTACGCGAGCAGCGCGACGCGGCTGCGGTGCATGGCGCGCGCCAGCTCGCGCGTCATGTCGCGCACGACGCGGCGCATCAGCGTGGCGTCGTCGCGCGCGGTCGGCATCGGGCGCGCGGTCGGCATCGGGCGCGCGATGCGCCGCCAGCGCCGCCGCCGTGTCGGAGCGGGGTCCGGATCCCCGGGGAAGGGACCCAGCGTGATGTCGGCGTCGGCGTCGTCCAGTACACGCTGCCGGCGAAGTTGCTCGGGCGATGGCGACAGTGGCGTCTCACCAAACGGCCGCCCCGGCGACACGGGGTCGTCGTAGTCGGGGTAGCCGCGCTCGATCGCCACGCGGTACATCCACTCGATGCACGTGCGCTCGCTCATGCCGCCGACGGCGCACAGCACGCGCGCCGTTGTGCGCCGGCTGCCGGTCATCGCGTCGGTGAAGCCGCGCACGCCCGCACCGTCGCGTCCGATGTGCGCAAAGACGTGCGATACGCAGTCGATCAGCCGGTCGTCGAGCGGGCACGCGGCGAGCATCGCGCGCACCGCCGGCGCGTCGAGCGCGCGCTGCGCCTCGGCCAGGTCAAACGGCGGCGTGGCCACCGCTCCGTGCACCGCGCGGATCGCGACCATCGCCGCGTCGAGCGCGAGGTCGATCCGGCGCGAGGGGTCGGGACGGCGGAACGCCGCGTCGAACATGTCGGGCGTCACGCGCGGGCTCGGCGCCGCGCCGACCGGACGGCGGCGGTACGCGCCGAGCACGGCCTTCGCGCCGCGCGTCGCCGGATCGACGACGCCCTCCATCAGCTCTTGAATGTCGGCCGAGAGCGGTCCCGTCGCCGGCCCCGCCGGCACGAGCCGCGTCGCGGCGAGCGCGAGCTTGCCGGCGAGCACCTGCATCGCGCGCGTGGCGTGCAGCGCCGCGATTGCCACCGTGTCCTCGGCGTCCTCCGTCTGCTGCGTCGCGGCGACCACGCGGTACGCCGCCATCGCCTCGCACGCGTCGACGACCACCGACTTGACCAGCGCGTACGCCGCGTCGAGCGCCTCGTCGAAGTCGTCGGCCGACGGCGCGTCCGGCGCCTCGATGTGCACCACGTGCCGCTGCGTGCGCACCTGCACCCACGCGACGGCGACCGTGTCGCGCGCCTTCTCGAGCACGCCGATGGCCTGCAGCACCACGTCCTCCCACGACATGCCGCCGCGACGGGCGCCGTGCTCGTCGAGCCCGACTTTGATGATGTTGATCGCCTCGTACAGCGGCTGCACGAGCTCGGCCGGCGTGCGCAGCACGTGCGCGCCCATGCCGGCCACGGCGCCGACGAGCGCGCTCGTTGGCGTGTGCGTGAGCGACGCGCACGCCTGCGTGTAGCGCTGCTTGAGACGGTCGATCGCGCGGCGGTAGAAGCCCGACGCGACCGCGCGGTGCGCCATGGGCACGCCGAGCTCCGAGCTGCCGTGCGTGCCGGCGTCGTCTCCCGTGCCCTGCCGCTCCCCCTTCAGGCCCTCGACGGCGCCGGGCAGGTTGGACACGTCGAGTGCGTTGGCATTGAGCGCCGCCTCGTACAGATCGGCGCCCGAGTCGGTCTCGGCCGTCCACACCGGCACGCCCAGCACGATGGTGTTGAAGCGCGTCGCGTCGCGGCCCATCTGCATGCGCAGCGCCTGGAACTCGGCCGTCGCCAGCCCGGCGCCGTAGCTCTCCGCGGCCGCGAGCGCGCCCAGCCGCGCGGCCCCTTCCTTCAGCGCCTCAATCGGTGCGATCAGCGCCCACGCGCACGCGTGGTACACCAGCGTCGTCGGATCGGCCGCGCCGGGGCGCTGCGTGAGCAGCGCGACGCGCGCCGCCTCGAGCGGCGCGCCAAGGTTGGCGAGCGCCGCCTTCACGTCGCCGACGTACCGCTTGACGTCGATCGCGCCGGCCGCGCGCCGCTCGACGTGCCACTGGCTCGCGCTGTGCAGCAGCGTCATCACGCGCACCGCTGCGACCACCACCGCGGTGAGCGGCGCGCGGAGCAGGTCGTCAATCGTCGCGTCCGCCATCTCGACGGGCGCGGCGCGCTCGTGCGCCACGCCGAGCGCGTAGTCCTCGATCGCACGCGACTCGGGCCGGCCCTCGTCGTACACGATCGGCCACGCCGTCGCGGCGAGCAGCGGGCACGTCACGAGCATGAACGTCACGCTTGTGGGCGTCGAGCTCGTCTGCACGCCGCGCGGTTGCCATCCGTCCAGCACCCTCATCACGGCGTAGAGCTCGGCGCCGGCGAGCGGCGCACCGCCGTCGCCTACAGGCAGCGCGTCGACCGCTACGGTGCGCGCCGCGTGGTGCAGCGCCTCAAGCGTCGCAGCGCCTTCGGGACGCCCGAACGCGCCCACCAGCGCCGCCTTCAGGTCGTCCGCGGCGCTGGCCCTTGGCACGACGCCAAACGCTCGGAGCACGTCGCCCAGACGCCCGTCGTGAAGCAGCGCGACGCACGGCGCCCACGGCTGCCCGGCGACCGCCAGCGTCTCGGGCCGCTCGCCGGGGTGGCGCAGGCTAACGACGACCGACGTGTCGGCAAGCCACGTGAGGGTCACCTCGTACGAGCACGCGGCCCACGCCGAGTCGTCGGGCACGTGCGCCATGTGCCCATGCGCCCCCGCCGTCTCGGCGAGCACGCGCCTCGCCTCGACAAACGCCTGGTGGCGGAACGAGTCGGCCGGCTCGCGCTCGATCAGGTTGCGCAGCGCCGCGTCGGAGACAAAGGCGCTCAGCCCGAGCAGCCCGGTCGATCGCGCCACCACGCTCGCCGTGGGTTCGGCGAGCGCGCCGACGGACGCCGACGCGCGGTCGGGGCACTGCCGTCGCGGCCTCACGCGCGTCCGTGCGACGGCGCTGCCCGCGGCGGGCGCGGAGAATGCGCCTGCCTGAGGACCGCTCCCGTCGTCGCCTGGCAGACCTGACACTTGCACGTCCACCGTTGCATCGCTTCCAACCGCGCCGGGCGGCTCGAACCGTGCGAGCTGCGCGACCGTCTGCAGCTTGTTCATCCACAGCTCGGTCGCCGGCGTCGCGCCGACGGCCGGCTGTGCTCCGACCAGCGCCTGCTCGTTCTCGCTCGCCATGCCGTGCATCGCGACGAGCGTGCTCGTGGCAACGCCGTCGAGCTCCGGCACAAGCTCGTCGACCTTGGCGCCGCCGTCCATCGAGTTGATCAGCTCGAGCGCGCTGCGCGTTGCCGCATCGCGCGGCAGCACCACCCTCATCGCACCGGGTCGCGACGGGATGCTGCCCTCGAACGGGGTTGCCAGCGCGTGCACACGCATCTGGCGTACCTTCACATTGTCCGCCACGGCCGCCATCGCCGCACCGTCCTTACTGCACGCTCTTCTTACCCACGGGTCCTGATCAAGACCGGCCTAGACGACACTTATTCATACGCGCACACGGGCGTCGCGCTTCCCACCCACGTCACGCGCTCCCCGTGAGGTTCAGTCCCCACCTTCGACCGCGCTGGAACGAGGGGTCGAACGACAGCGAGCCGCTCGGGCCGCTGCCGTACGAGGCCACCATGAAGTCCTGCGGCATCTGCGCACCGTACGCGCGCGCGCCCGCCGCGTAGTTGGGCGGCGGCGTGAGCTGCACGTACTCCTGCGCACGGTTCATCACCTTCGTGAGCGAAGTGCGCAGTGTAATTGCGTTGGCGCGCGCCGGCACAACGCCGAGGTACGACGCATGCGAGCTGCCAAACATGCGCGAGTGCGCGAGCTTGTGCGCCGCAAACTCGGCAAACGCGTTGGTCAGGTGCATGTCGACGCCCTCGACGCACTCCCACGCCGAAGGCCGGCGGAACTGCATCCCAAGGCGCGAGCGCCACTCGGTGGTGAACACCGAGTAGGCCGACTTGATCGCGGCGAACGCCTCGGGCTTGAGCCGCACCAGGTAGCTGTTGCGCGGCTTGCTCAGGTACTCGAGCGACGAGCGGTTGCCGTCGAGCGACGACTGGTGCAGCGAGTCGAGCATGCCCTCGCGCACGCCCGCCGACAGGTCCTGCAGCCGCGCCACCAGGTCGCGCACGCTCATCTTCTGCCCCGGCGCGCCGAGCGACTCCTCGAGCGCCACGTTCTGCGAGAAGAAGGGCATGCCCGACGTGCCGGTCGCCAGCTCCTTGACGCGGTCGATGGCCTCCTTGTTGACCACCACGAGCTGGGTGGCCGCCGTGCGCCCCTGCGCGCCCGCGTCGGCGCTGATGTCAAACTGCAGCTTAGAATCGCGTAAGACCCCGCCCATGACGCGCTCGATCAGCCGCGCCTGGAACTGGCTGGACTGCTTCAAGACCTCCTGCCGCCGCTCGCGCAGCTGCCGGTTGGCCGCCTCCATCGCGTGGTCCTGCGCACAAGGGGACACACCTCGCTAGGCAATGAGCAGGTGTCACGTTGGGGTTGCTGTGGTTTGAATTACAAAGCTTGCCTCCACCTCGACGACCGCGTTGATGTCCTCGTGCAGCGAGCCCGACATCGTGCGCAGGAAGTTGTACAGCTTGTCCTGCGAAATCGACATCTCGCGCAGCGCGTCCTCCCAGATGGCGCCGCGCCGCTCGCGCTCGAGGAACCCCGGCAGCGACTCGGGCTGTGCGTCGTCGTCGGGATCCTCGAGCGCCTCGGCCTGCCGTCCGAGCTCGTGCATCCGCGTCGTCAGCCGGAAGCACTCCTCGATCAGCCCGTCGACGCTCGCCGTCGTCGTGAGCCACGTCGGACGGGCGGTGTACGCCGCGCTCGCCACGCGATCGGCGCCGATGCCCGCGGCGGTGTAGGCGTCGGACGGTGTGAGCGGCGGGGGTGCCAGTCGAAACGTGGCTGAGATGTCAGCCAGGCCCAGGTTCGCTGCCGTCGTCAGCCGGTTGGTCTGCGTCTCCTCGTCCTCCTCCGCGACGCCCACGCCGCGCCGTTCCAGCATCGCCAAGGGCGACGGGGCCGGGTTTGCAGCGGCCAGCGAGCTGAGCGAGTTGGGTTCCCCGCTGTTGGTGCGGTCGCGCGCGACCATGAGCCGTGCGTTCGCCTTGCGGTCGTTGAACGGTAGACCGAGCGGCAGGTGCGGCACCTCCAGACCCCACGGCGGCGCGAGGATGCTGGCGGGCTGGTTGGACTGCGCGCGCAGCTTGGCGAGGGCAAGCTCGGTCACGTAGTAGGGGCTCGACTGCGCGACGGCTGTCAGGAACCCATTGTCGACTCCGAGCACGTCGGCGTCCCGACCGAGGGCGCCGCGCTCGCGGAAGCGCGACAGCACGTCGACGGTTCGGCGTTGGTTGGGATTCGCTGCGTTGAGCTGCTCGAGAGACTGCTGCCACTGCGGGTGCGCGCGCAGGTCGGTCTTCCACACGCCGGAGAACGCGGGCGGCACGATCTCGACGACGTGGTTTCCAAACTCGCGCTCCGTTGGCAGCAGCGTGCGGTACTCGTAGATGGGCACGGGCAGTCTGTCGCGGTTGCCACGCATCACGCGCTGCATCGCCTCAGTGCCGGCGGCCGCGCCGCCGGTCAGGACGGCGTCGGCGTACAGACCGTCGAAGACGACCATGTGCGGCAGCTGGCGCAGCTTGAGGCACGCGCGCAGCGACGGGCGCAGCACGGCGTTGACCTCCGTGCGCAGCACCACGTCGGGCACCGCGGGCGGCGGCGCCGCCGCCGCGGCGCGCGCGTCCGCCTCGTCCTGCTCGTTCAGGTTCTCGACGAGATGCTCGTACGTGGCGACGGCGCACCCGGCGGAGGCGCCCGCGCCGTACGACACCACGGGGAGATTGACGGCGCCGTTGGAGATCGGCGCCCAGCGCACCTGACGCTGCGTGTTGGCGAGCGCCTGCGACTGCGCGTCGCGCAGGCGCAGCACCTCGCTGAGCCACGGCGAGACCTCCATCTCGCTCGTCGGCACGCCCGCAGCTCGTATCTCAGGCTCCACAGGCCCCACCATCTGCACCATGCCGCGCAGGTGGTTGCGCAGCACGCCGACCGCCGTCCCATCCATCGGGTAGCCCGGACGGTAGGGCGTCGTGTCGCGCGTCCGCCATCGCGTGAGCAGCGCGCCCGGCACGCGCGGCGTTGCGCTGGGTGCCGCGACCGACTGCGCGTCGAGGGGAGTGGGTGCGACTCCCAGCTTGTCGATGGCCTGCGCGGTGCCGCGCGTGTAATTGAGCCGCGCGTCGGGACGGAGGAACGCCTGCTCGTGCGGCCCGTGGTCGGCGACCAGGCCGCGCTGCATGGCGTACGAGACGAACCGCTGCGTGCTGCCGGCAAACTCGTCGTACGCACGCATGGTGGAGGCGGCCGACGCCCCACGCACTTGCCGGTTGGAGAAGACGTCTGGATCGGGTCCGGGCACGGGCACCGCGCCGAGCTGACTTCCGTTGGTGAGCGGGTTCACGGCGCCGGCGGCGCCGACGTCAAAGTTGGCGACGTAGCTGGCTTTCTCGAGCCACTCGTTCACCTCGAGCGGCACGGACCGGCTCGTGCCGAGCGTGTCGTCGTAGAGCGAGCGCACGACGCCGTCCGCCGTCGCGCGCGAGTACAGGACAGTGAGACCGTCGGGCGTGGTTAGACCGTTCATCTCGACGAACGTCGGGACGAGGCGTCCACCAAACGCCGCGTCGAGCAGCCCGTCGGTCGTGTTGTCAATCCCCGCGTTGCCGTCGATCGCGTTGTCGTACCGCGCCATCGCAACGCGCGCGGCGCGCAGCATGTCGTCGTCCCAAAGCGGCGACGCCGCGATCGACGCGCTGAGCGCGAGCATGCCGCCGAGCGGCTTGAGCACGATATCGCGCACGCGCCCAAGTCCCTGTGCAAACTCCTCGCGCAGCGCAGCGCCGGCGATGAACACGGCGACCGCACCGAGCTCGCGCTGCTGCTGCGTCAGCTCGACGCGGTGGTGCTCGTTGCCATGCGTGACGCCAGGGACAACGGCAGGGTGCGCGAGCAGGCTCCCCCCGGTACCAAACGAGTGCGCGCCCGTCTCGGCGCCGAGCATCCCCTGCATCCAGCCGCGCGCGCGCCGCTTGCGCGGCGCGACGGCCACGGCCATTTCGGTGCCCTCGCCGTCGTCGTCGGCCGCGCCCGCGCCAACGGGCACGGTGCGCTCGGGCAGCGACGCGCCCAGCCCGGGCCGCGCGACCGGCGCGCCACGCGGCCTCGCAGCCACCACGGGCGGGCGCGAGGCCGCGCCGCGCGACGGAGGCGGCGCGCCTCCCGGCGCCGGCGGCGCCACCGGCGCCCCCGCCGGCGCGTTGCGGTACGCGCGGTCGGCGCGCACGCCGCGCAGCACGGCCTCGGCCGTGTTCCAGTCGCGCGCGAGCGCGACGTCGACCGCGGCCGACGTGTACAGGTCGGCGAGCTCCATTGGACTCGCCGCGGACGGGTCGCTGTCCGTGCGCACGTACAGCCCATGCAGCGAGGCGCACGCCGTTATGAGCTCCTCAAGGTATTCGGGGTCGTCGTCGGCCGCGATGCGGTCGATCCACTCGGCGACCCCGCCCGCGTTGCGCGTCAGGTGGCGCTCGTTGGCCGGCACGGTTATGAGGCGTTCGATGAGCACGGCGAGCGAGCCCGGTGCGTTGGTGAGCAGCCGAGCGTCCGCAAGGTCGGCGCGCACGTAGCTGCCGATCTCGGGCACGCTCAGCAGGTACACGAGCGCCGGCAGCCGCGCGACGAGCGCCGTGGTCAGCCGCGCCATGTCGCGCTGGATGCCGCTCGCGAGCCCGCCCTTGAGCGCGCGACGCGTCGAGTCGCCGAGCCCGGAGCTGCCGAGCGACGACGGGAAGAGCTGGTGCTCGACATCGTGCGTCGGGTCGCCCGCCCACAGCAGCCCGAGCCCCGATTGCAGGTAGAGCGCGTCGTCGGCGCCGAGCGCCATCCGCGCGTTGACGACCTTCTGCGAGGTCGTGATCGTGTCCGAGTCGGCGAGCGCCTGCAGGTTGCGCTTGACGCCCGTCGCGCGCGGGCCGTGGTGCAGGTTGAGCGCGTCGGACAGCCCGTTCAGGTACCGGCTCACAAACTGCCGATACTGCTCGTCGGTCTCGGCAGCGGCGGCGGCCATGGTCGCGATCGCGGTCGGTGGGCGGACCCCCTCCCCCTTGCTCCCCTCCGCCACCACCAACACACGACTTATCCGCTATAGGGGTCGCCATGCCACTCGCGAGGGTCGCGCCGCTAGGGACCCACGGCGCGCGTGCATGTGCGCACCGCCGACGCCGTCGACGCCGTCGACACCGCCCGTCACGCCGCGTCCGCCGCCCGGCCGGCCGCCGTTCCCGCCCCGTTCGCCGCCCGGGTGGCCGCTGCGCAGCATGGCGGCGCAGGAGACCACGCTGCTGTCGCAGGTCGTCGCGCGCGCGATGGCGGCGTGCCGCGCCGTCGACCCGCAGGCGCGCCCCGTATCGATGACCGAGGACGGCGAGGGGCTCACGCACCTGCGCGTGCGCGCCGGCGACGCGCACTCAGTCAACGGGCTGCAGAGCGCGCTCCAGCGCGTGCTGCCGCTCTCGCAGAGCCGCGTGACCGAGAGCTGGGTCGACGGCACGCTCGAGGCTTCCGTGACCGTGCTCACCAAATCTCAAGAGCGCTACGCCGCGCGGTTCGCCGTCGCCAAGCGGCGGTTTGTCGCGTACTGGCTGCTCGCCTCGTGGGTGTGCGTGCTCATAGGCGTGGGGGAGTGGTACTGGGGGCTGCGTGCCGTAGCGGAGACCAAGGACGAGCTTTAAAGACAGGCTACGCTACGACGACGTTGCCACGATAGTCCCAATGGCCAGGTCCTGGCTCGACTGGTGCTCGGCGGCGACCGCGCAGACCTGCTGGATATCGACGGCCATGCCGGCGCGCGCCCGTCTATATTCAGGAGGCGGGGAAGCGGTCCTTTATCCGAGGGAAACAACTAATAAGACCCGTCGGCACGACACCATGGTAACGAGCAGACCCACACTGGTCATGAGCCTTCGGCCGCGCGCGGCGGATGCCGGTGTGCGATCGAGGCGCCGACCGACGCTCGACGAGGCGCTGGCGGCCGGGCTGCAGCGCGAGGCGGACGTGGCCGTACGCAACGCCGTCGAGCCGTGGCGCCCTGGCGCGCTCAACCCGCTTGGGCCGCGCGCGCCGCCCAACATGGTGACCGACCCGCGCGGCGGCTGGTTCAGTCCCAGCATTCCGAGCGAACGGGCACGTGGCCTGCAGGAGCGCCTCTACGGCACGTACAAGGACGCGCTTCCCAAGACGGAGGAGCGCGAGGGGCCGGGCGGCTTGTACAAGTACAAGCGCACGCGCTACAATTCGCCGAGCGGCGAGGAGATCACCGACCTGTCGTTGCGCCAGATCGTGCTCAACGACGAGGGGCCGGTTCGTGGGGTCATCGAATTTGTGGGCGATCCGGGCGAGGAGCGCGCGGTGAGTTGGACGTTTGGCGACCAGTCGATCACGCTCAACGGTCCGCGTGGGTACGAGCAAGTCGTCGCGGTGCGTGCGACCGTGCAAACCATTCTGGAAATCAACAGGGCGTTCCCACCGCAAGATGGCGACGTACCGGCACTCTCCTATCCCGATGACGCATGGAACGATTACTGGGAGACTGTCACTCCTTTGCTTTGGGCAATGGGGCGCGTCGTTGCGACGCGCGGACTTCATTACAGACCGCCACAAGCACTGGTTAAGTTGATGGCGTCCAGTAGTACTGCGGGTGACCCTTTCCCGGACAGCGGCGACGAGACGTACATCACGTACGCCAACGGCCGTCATGTGTCTGTGCACATGCCAGACGCGTTCCGCGTGTCGCTGACGGCGGTCGGCGACGAGGAGTACGTGAACGTCGCAGGTCAGAGCTTCTCGTACAACGAGCTCGTTCGCGACCGCGAGGCGTTCCAGGCCGAGACGATGCGGCTGGAACCAATTCACGAGCAGATGCGCGCCGCGGAGGAAAAGGCCGAACGGGAGGCGCGTGAGGCGCAAGAACGGGCCAGGCGCGAGATGTACGAAGAAGCGAAGCGGCGGGACGAAGAAGCGAATCGGCGGGACGAAGAGCGCCGAGCAGCTGAGGAAGCGAAACTGCAGGCTGAGTGGGACGAGTTCGAGAAGTGGTTCACCGATGCACTCCGCGTCGTCGTCGTGCCCGCCGCTGCTGTGGTAGCAGGATTGCTCACCGGTCCGCTGCTAATCGGCGCCTTGCTGGAACCCATCATTTGGCGCTATGATCGATGGCGGTATCCGGACTATCCTTACTTTTAGACGCGAGCCGGTGTGATAGTTTTTTCTTACAGCTCGTCCTTTGCCTCCATTCTCGTCATGCCACTCTTACACACCTACGCACGTACTTTTTCCCCCTCAGCGACGGCTCGTCGCGACGGCGGCGGCGGCAAAGACGCCGTTGAGCATCTCCTCGTCAAATCCCCAGTCGTGCAGCATCTCGTTCTTGCGCTGGAACACCTCCTGCGCCGCCTCGGCGACCGCAAAGGCCACGTCGCCGACGTACTTGCGCTTGTCGGGCGTGTCGGACTCCTTGAAGTACGCGTTGTCGCCAAACGGCATCGCGCACAGATTCCAGATGCAATTGATCCCGTGCTGGTGGCCCTTGTCCGCGATGATGCGGTCGATCGTCAGCTCGGACGCCTTGATGCCCATCTCGTCGAGGATGGACACCGCGGTCGGGTTGCTGGGATCCTTGAGGTACGCCAGCACTTTGGTCTTGATCTCCGCGCGGCTGCCCTCGGTGCGCACCGGCTTGCGGATGAAGTCGTGCGTCTTGCCCTTGGTGCCGACGAGGCAGTTGCGCAGGTAGACCACCAGATCATCGTGCACGTTGAGGATGCGCGCGTACTGCCGCACCGGGCTTGGCTGGACGGGCCGGTACTTGGCGGGCGCCTGCACACAGAGCAAACGCATCTCTTTGCGCGCTGGCTCATCGAGCGCCACGCCCACGACCGTCGGCGCGTTTGACGACGACGGCGGCGCCGCGTGCAGCGTCGTCTGTGCCAGCGGGCGCTTGGAGAGCGACGGCGAGGGCGACGGCGAGGGCGCCGGGTCGGGAGCCGGGTCGGGCGCGATCGGCGGCGCCGGCGTCTCGCGCTTGAGCGTGAGCGACGGCGAGACGCACCGCTTGGGCTTGGGCTTGGGCTTGGGCTTGGGCTTGGTAAGCACCGGCTCGGGCTCGGGCTCGGGCTCGGGCT
>Ga0209502_10002395_pt1 | contig 15713 bp, 15 predicted proteins | sample ArcticOcean_MG_C_10_FD_187442 | JGI IMG/M metagenome (GOLD analysis project Ga0209502, IMG submission 187442) | Marine microbial communities from western Arctic Ocean - ArcticOcean_MG_CB11_90 (SPAdes) (version 2) | ecosystem: Environmental > Aquatic > Marine > Oceanic | place: Arctic Ocean...
TTTGATATGCAGGAATTTTTCCAAAATACTTTTCTGCCTGCGCAAAAACTTTTTTTGTGTCAACATCTCCACCAACTACTAAAATTGCATTGCTAGGGCTGTACCACATTTTGTACCACTCTATAGCATCTTTATAGGTCATATTTTCAAGGTCATTCATCCAACCAACTATTGGTTTTCCATAAGGATGAGCCCTAAATATCAATGAATTAAATAATTCGTTAACTTGAGCCTTTGGTTTATCGTCAGTTCGCCACCGACGCTCCTCCATTACAACTTTAATTTCTTTATTAAATTCCTCCTCTGTTATAACTAAATTTTGCATTCTATCCGCTTCCATTTTCATGGATATTAGTAATTTTGACTTTTCTAAGCGTTGAAAATAAGCAGTGTAGTCTGCACCGGTAAATGCATTCTCTCTTCCACCTGCAGCAGCTATAATTTCTGAATATTCTCCAGGCTTAGTTGTCTTAGTACCCTTAAACATCATATGTTCTAGCACATGGGCAACTCCGGTCTTCCCATTCACTTCATCAAGGCTACCTGCTCTGTACCACACCATTGAAACTACTACTGGTGCACGATGATCCTCTTTTACTAAAATTCTCATCCCATTTTTTAGAGTTATTTCTTTGACTGCTATATCTGCTTGAGCAAATATAGGCATTAAACAAAATAAAAATACTATTTTTAATAAATTCACATGTAATCCTTTTAATTAATACTTGTATAATAATGTTTAATTGACCAAAATCATAAAAATAAGTTCTCATTTACAAAAAAAATAATGTTTGAATTTCTAAAAAAATTAGTTTCGAATCCCAAAGCTACCAAAAAAAAGGTTACACCTGCTGCTACCCCAAAGAAACCTAAGTTAAAAGCTACCAAAAAAAAGGTTACACCTGCTGCTACCCCAAAGAAACCTAAGTTAAAGATTGCCAAGCCTAAAAAAGAAAAAAAGAGTTTCTTTTCGTTTACAGAGAAAATCAAAAAAGGATTAACAAAAACAAGAGAAAATTTAAGTACTCAACTTACCGATTTATTTAAGAATAAAAAAATTGATGAAGTCTTTTTTGAAGAGCTTGAAACAATCCTTCTTACTGCGGATGTTGGAATCAAAGCAACTGAAATATTAATTCAACAAGTCAAGTTAAAAGTCAAAGAAGATAATGTTCAAGATGAGTCAAAATTAAAAGCTATTCTAAAAAACTGTCTTGCTGAAATTTTAATTCCAATCGAGTCTTCTCTTAAAATTAATAATAACTCGCCATTTGTTATCATGGTTGTTGGTGTTAATGGAACAGGAAAAACAACAACAATTGGCAAACTTACTAAGTTTTTTCAAAACAAAGGTAAAACAGTTTTAATTGCAGCTGGCGACACCTTCAGAGCTGCTGCAACAGAGCAGCTTTCTATTTGGGGTGAAAGAAATAATGTTACTGTAATTTCTCATGAAACAGCTGACCCAAGCTCAGTTATTTTTGATGCTGTAAATTCAGCTAAGGCAAAAAATACTGATATTGTTATTGCTGATACTGCTGGTAGACTTCCTACACAAAAACATTTAATTGATGAAATTACAAAAATTAAAAGAGTTATTACTAAGTGTCATGCTAAAGCTCCGCAAGAAATACTATTAGTTTTAGATGCAAATACTGGTCAAAATGCAATAACTCAACTCAAAACTTTCAATGAGGCTTTGGGTATTACAGGTCTTGTAATGACGAAACTTGATGGGACAGCCAAAGGTGGTGTTTTGGCAGCCATAGCAAAAGAGTCTCCTACCCCAGTAAGGTTTATTGGGGTAGGAGAGGGAATAGATGACCTTAAAGAATTTAAAGCAAAGGAATATGCAGAGGCAATGTTTGAATGATAAATTTTGAAAAAGTCTTTAAGCGATATCCTGGAAATATGGATGCCTTAAAAAATATAAGTCTAGAAATTTTACCTGCTGAGCTTGTTTTCGTAACGGGTCCTTCAGGGGCAGGAAAATCGACTTTACTTAAATTAATTTCTTCAGTTGAAAAACCTACTTCTGGAACTATAATTTTTGAAAATATGAATTTATCGCAACTTGAAGCTAGAGACGTACCCTATCTGAGAAGAAAGTTTGGGATGATTTTTCAGGATAATAAATTACTTTATGATAGAAACTGCTTTGAAAATGTTTCATTACCTTTAGCTATAAATGATATTGATGGGATAGATATAAATCGAAGAGTTAGGGCTGCTTTAGATAAAGTTGGATTACTAAATAAAGAAAAAATAATGCCAATCTCACTTTCTGGAGGAGAACAGCAAAGACTCGCTATTGCCAGAGCTATAGTTTCTCGCCCTTCTATCCTAATCGCTGATGAACCCACTGGTAATTTAGATAGAGAATATGCTGATGAAATTATGAATATTTTCTACAGTTTTCAACAAGTTGGCGTAACTGTAATCATTTCAACTCACGAACTTCCAATCACTCCTATTAAGTTTAAGAAAATACACTTAATTGAGGGTCAATTAAATAATCAAATAAACCATGTTCAATTACTTTCATAATCACATTCAAGCATTTAATAGAGCCTTAGTTAGAGTTTTTTCTAGCTTTGGCTCATCTCTTATGATGTTTATAGTTATAGGCGTTACCTTATTTTTACCAAGCTCTGGTCTGTTAATTGTGGAAAACGTTTCTCAGATCTCGAATAACATTGCATACGACGCAGAATTAAGTCTTTTTCTGAAGAAAAATATCAAACAAGACCAAATCGATTTCATTCAATCAGCATTAGATAAGTCTTTAATAATCAAAAAAACCCATTTTGAAAGTAAATTAACAGCATGGGATAAATTACAGTCTAAGTTGAATCTAAACCCTCTTGATACAGGAATTTCAGAAAACCCATTGCCTGACGCATTTTTTATTTCATTGAATACATTCAATGAAAAAGAAATAAATATCCTCATAAGTAATTTAAAAAATATTGATGGGGTGAAAAATATTTTCTTCGATGCAGGTTGGGTTAAAAAATTAAGATCTATCCTGTATTTATTAAAAATTGGTTTATTGTTATTAGGTATTATATTGATAATTGTTCTTATAGTGGTCATCGGCAACACAATTCGACTTCAAACATTAACGCACAAAGATGAAATAGAAGTAAGCAAGCTAATAGGAGCAACTAACAGCTTTATCCAAAGACCTTTTATGTACACAGGTCTAATTTATGGTTTAGGTGGCGGGTTAATAACTATCTGTACCCTAAAGCTAACTATTGAGATATTTAACAAGGCGTCAATTAATTTAGAAGCAATGCTTGGCGGAACTTTTATTCTAAAAAATCTGATATGGCAACAAAACCTTAGCGTCATTATATTCGCCATGCTGATTGGCTTTTTTGCTTCTTTTTTTACTGCTCAACAATCTATAAGAAAATTTGAAATATTTAAGTAAGCCTCTGTATTGAATAGAAATTTTAACCTAAACTGGCACTCTCTAATAAAGAGTGCTAAACTATACATAATTTTTAAATAGGAAATTTAATTTAAGTATGAATAATTATTTATCTTTATCTTCTTTCGGCAATGCTGATAGCTTTAGTTCGTATCAAAAGTCTATTAGAGAAATACCATTCTTAACCCAGGAAGAAGAGTACGAGCTTGGTATGCGCCTTAAAAAAGACAATGATTTAGAGGCTGCAAAAACACTTATTCTTTCACATCTTAAGCTTGTAATGAAAATAGCTAGATCGTATAGCGGATATGGCCTTCCTCACTCGGACCTGGTACAAGAAGGTAATATTGGATTAATGAAGGCCGTTAAAAAATTCGATGTAGAACGAGGAGTAAGATTAGTATCCTATGCAATGTTCTGGATCAAAGCTGAAATACAAGAGTACGTTGTTAAAAATTGGCGCTTGGTTAAAATGGCAACAACTAAAGCGCAAAGAAAATTATTCTTTAACCTAAGGAGCCTTAGATCTTCATTACAACCTCTAGGTCTGGAAGAAATAAAGTCAATCGCAAAAGAATTAAATGTCAAGGAACAAGAAGTTCGTGAGATGGAATTTCGCTTTAGTGGGCAAGAGCTATCAATTGATTATTCGAATGATGATTCAGAAGAAAATCAATTTCGTCCTATCTCTTATTTAAAAGACTCAGCTCTAATGCCATCTGAAGAAATTGAAAAGTCTGAAGTTGAATCTAACAACACAAAAAATCTAAAAAATGCACTTATGAAATTAGATATAAGAAGTAGAGAAATTGTTGAAGCAAGATGGTTAAATGAAAATAAACCGGATACACTTCAAGAGCTGGCAAAAAAATATAAAGTATCTGCTGAGCGAATTAGGCAAATTGAACAAAATGCAATGAAAAAAATAAAAATATTCATAACATCAGCTACCGTATAAAACTCAAATACATAACTTTTCTGCTAGAATTTGCCATTTAAACTACTTAAAATATTAATGGCAAATACACCCACCCCAAAAGAAATTAAACTTCATCAAAAATCAAAACTCTTAGAAATAATCTTTGATGACAATACGGAATGCAAGCTTTCGTGTGAAATGCTAAGAGTTTACTCGCCTTCAGCAGAGGTTCAGGGACACAGCCCAGATCAAGCAGTACTTCAAATTGGAAAAGAGAACGTAAATATAATAGAGATATCACCTGTTGGGAATTATGCTATTAAAATAAAATTTTCTGATGGGCACGACACTGGACTATTTTCGTGGTCCTACTTGCATCATTTAGCGAAAAACTATGAGCAACTATGGCTTGAATATATTGGAAAATTAGACGCACAAGGAGTGCAAAGGGAAAAAATTGAATAAGAAAAAAATTACTCATTTTGGATATGAGGCTATTACTAAAGGAGAAAAAAGAAAAAAAGTAAATGCTGTATTCGACTCTGTAGCAACCAATTATGACCTGATGAATAATTTAATGTCACTAGGGCTTCACCACGTATGGAAGAAAATATTGATTGAGACAACAACATTAAAGCCAAAATCTAAAATACTCGATATTGCAGCAGGCACAGCTGATATTTCTATAGAATTTTTAAAAAAAAATAAAAATTTTGAGGTATTTCACACTGACATAAATTTATCAATGCTAAAAGAAGGCAAAAAAAAAATTATAAACCAAGGTAAAATTACCCCCTCAATTCTTTGCGACGCAGAAGCATTGCCATTTCCAAATAACTACTTTGATTGTGTAACAATTGGTTTTGGTCTGAGAAATATGACCAATAAAGAACGAGCTTTAAAAGAAATCTATCGTGTACTTTCCCCAGGGGGAAAAATAATAATACTTGAATTTTCTAAAATATGGGGTCCCCTAAGGAAAGCTTACGATATTTTTTCTTTTAAAATAGTCCCCAAACTAGGTAAATTTTTTGCAAAAGATGAAAAAAGCTATAAATATTTAGTTGAATCAATTCGGATGCATCCAGATCAAAAAACACTTGTAGAACTTTTAAAAGAAGAAGGTTTCGAAAAAACAAGCTTTATGAATTTGTCTGCAGGAATTGTTGCGATCCATAAAGGATATAAATTTTGATTCAAAAAATAAAAAAAATTATATTAGATCATCTGTTATCTCAAAATGATTGGATGCAAACTAAGCTTATAGATCATAAGAATAAAGTAGTAGTAATTGAAATTTCAAGTATAAAACTTATTTTGAAGATAGATGAGAAGGGTTTACTACATTCCCTAAACGAGACGAAAGAATTTGATTGCATAATTAAGTTAACAGTAAATGATTTTATTAACCAACTTATCAATAAGAATAACGGTAATATCTCCATCAAAGGAGATTTAGAACTGGCCAATCAAGTTTCGCAAGTTCTTAAGAGAATTGAATGGGATGTCGAGGAAGATTTAAGTCAGTATATTGGTGACATACCTGCGATACAGGCGACTAAAGTTTTAAAAAAAATTGTGACAAATAGTCAAAAAAACATAAGTAATATTTCAGGCGCGCTTTTAGAGTATTGGCAAGAAGAGAATAAGATTTTAACTAAAAAAAGAGATGTTGAAATTTTTAATTCAGAGGTGGATAAGATTGTTGAGGATACTGAAAGGCTTGAAGCAAAAATAAAAAAAATAGTTGAAAAAATAAAAATATGAGCATATTTAGATTTCTTAAAATAATATTTGTAATAATTAAATATAGATTAGATGAATTCTTTAATTCAAAAATAATTTTTTTATTCCAGCTGCTTTTTTTTCCCTTTAGAATTTTACAATTTAAAAAACAAGGTAGAGCTTTAAGATTAAGGTTAGCACTTGAACAGCTTGGGCCAATTTTTGTTAAATTTGGCCAAATGCTATCAACCAGAAGAGATTTAATTCCAATAGATATAGCAAATGAACTAGCAAAGCTTCAAGATCAGGTGCCGCCATTCAGTTACTCAAAAGTACATGTTCTAATAGAAAAATCTTACGGCAAACCAATAAACAGAATTTTTAAAAAATTCTCAAAGGAACCTATTGCAAGCGCATCAGTTGCCCAAGTTCATTTTGCTGAATTACTAAATGGCCAGGAAGTTGCTGTTAAAATTTTAAGGCCAAATATCAATAAAGCAGTTGATAAAGATATTAAATTACTTAGGATTTTTGCATGGTTATTAGAGCTTATGTGGTCAGATGGCAAAAGGCTAAGGCCGCAGGAAGTAGTAGAAGAATTTTCAAAACATACGAAATCTGAGCTTAATTTACTTTTAGAGGCAGCTCATTGTAGCCACCTTGGTGAAAACTTTAAAGATAAAAAACTTTTAATTGTTCCCGAAGTTTATTGGGATTTCTGCAACGAAAAAGTAATGGTAATGGAAAGAATGGCTGGAACACCTATTAGTAAAGTTGATGAATTAATAAAAAATAAAATTGACATACCAAAATTAGCTAAAGATGGGGTAGAAATATTCTTCACGCAAGTTTTTAGAGATGGTTTTTTTCATGCAGACATGCATCCTGGTAATATTCAAGTTGCAAATGATGGAAGATATATTGCTATGGATTTTGGGATAATGGGATCCCTAAATGATCAAGATAAATATTATTTAGCAAGAAATTTTGCTGCTTTTTTTAAAAGAGATTATCACGATGTTGCTTTAGCGCATATAGAGTCAGGATGGGTTCCAAAAGAAACTTCAATTGATGAATTTGAGAATGCTATCCGTTCCGTATGTGAGCCAATATTTGAAAAGCCATTAAAAGAGATATCTTTTGGTAAGTTATTAATTAGATTATTTCAAACATCACGACAATTTAATATGGAAATACAACCTCAATTAACTATGCTTCAAAAAACTCTTTTAAATGTTGAAGGGCTTGGTCGTGATTTAGACCCGGATTTAGACCTTTGGAAAACTGCGCAACCTTTTCTTGAAAATTGGTTATCTGAGCAATATGGTCCAAAAAGTCTTCTTAAATCTATTAAAAAAGAATTTCCTGAGTGGGTTAATGTTGCGCCGAAACTTCCAAGACTCATTCATGCCTACCTTAAAAATGAAAATAATATTCAATACAATATTTTTGAGAGTGAAAATAAAAAGATTCGAAATGAAATTAAAAAATTACAAATTTTTGGAAAATATATTTCTTCATTTTTCATAATATTACTTATTATATTAAGTTATAACTATTTTTTATTATAAATTCGTAATAGATTTATCTTTGGCATTTCTTACAAAAAAAACTTGAGCGTTGACCCAGTCTTAATTGTATTATTGGATGATTACACTGAAAACAAGGTAAGCCCTCTCTTCCATATACTTTATGTTCGTTTTGAAAATATCCATTACCTCCATTTACATTAAAAAAATCATTCATGGTACTGCCACCCTTCTTGATTGCTGCTTTAATTATATTTTTTATTGATTCAACTAAGCTAACTATCTCTTTCATTGAAACTTTTTTTGATATTCGATTAGGCCTAATTCCCGAATCATAAAGAGCCTCACTTGCATAAATATTACCAACACCAACAACTAAATGGCTATCCATAATTGCATTCTTAATACACTTTTTTTTATTTTTTAATCTAGTAAAGAGGTATTTAGCATCAAACTCGCTATTCAGTGGCTCTGGTCCTAAATTTTTAATTAGCTTGTGATCGTAAGGGTCTTCTTCTGTCCATAAAATAGAACCGAATCTTCTAGGGTCGCGATATCGTAAAATTAAATTATTTTCTTTAAATTGAATGTCTACATGATCATGCTTATTTAAAGGCTCACCAAAAGACACAATACATAATCTGCCAGACATTCCAAGGTGGATAATAAGAGTTCCACTAGTAAACTTAGCAAGTATGTATTTGCCTCTTCTGCTTAAATCTAAAAGGGTTTGATTTTTTAATAATTTTGGTAGTGCTGAGTTGATTGGCCAGCGTAATGAGTAATTTCTAATAACCACCCTCACAATGCTAAGGTTTAAGAGTGGTTGTAATCCGAGCCGGGTAACTTCAACCTCCGGAAGTTCTGGCATTACTTTTCTTCTTGTTGCTGGACGTGGGGATTGAGCATTGTAAAGCCCAAATCACCAGCAAAGTGATACAAAAGTCCTTCATCTTTTCTAAATAGAAGCAGCTCAGGAGATTCTTGAATTCTATAAAAAGTTAACTTCTGATTGCCATTAAGAATAATATCAAAACTTTTATAACCAAGCCTTTCATTCATCTTGTAAGGCTCGACTGACTTTGCTGGAATATTCTTCCATGTCATTTCATACCATTCATCTACATCAGCCTGAACTATTGACAGATTCTTGCCCTTAACACTCCAGATATTATTAGCATAATTCAACTTAAGGCGTGAATCTTGCCACTGTTCAAGACGGGAAAAATCAAAACTTTTTATTTTTTCAGATTTTGCAATAGGATTCTTTTCTATTAGTTCAACTGGCATATAAGACGCTGTCTCTGAATATCCCCCACTAACGAGAAAAACATTGTCTTTATACAGAACATACTGATCCTCATTTATAGGATTATAGGTTCCAAATAAAATTACCTCATTAAGGCTACCCCCTATAAATGTTATTTTTAATTTTGGTTGGTCTAGCCCATACTTTGATAAATCATCTGCGCTTAATTTTTCCAAACTAGATGTTGCAAGCAAGGAGAGTATTCTGTAAACATAGAGCTCGTCTGCTCTTGCCTTATATGGAGATATCATTACCCACTTATTATCAATTATTTTAAAATGAGTGCTTATCTTGGAAGGGAAATCTATCTTGAGCTCATTAAAGTCTGATAATTTAAATTTAGTTAATTCAAACTTTGCCGACTCAACGGGTTCTTTTTGAAAAATTGTCCAAGAATAAAATAAGGTTATTAAAACTATAACTAACAATCCAATATTTGTTAACCATCTACTTTTCATATCAATTAAGCTTTTCGCCTTCTAAACCAAATAGCAAAACCAGCAATAAAAAGAGCTAAAGGAATAAAATATTGAAAGCTATGAAAGATAGTCCATGCAAGAAAAACAGATTTACTATCATTTGGAATTGTTACATTAACATCCTTTAGCGGCATAGGCTGTATTGTAATTAATTGATCGTCGCCAGCTAACCAATTAATCATATTAATTCCAAGGTCTAAATTACCCCCTGAAGTAATAAAGCTATTTGATAAGAATGCAGCATTGCCAACAACAATAACTCTTTGGCCTTTTTCTTCAAATTTTCTATTAAAAGCTATTCCGATGTTGATTGGTCCTTTTTTATCTATAGCTTTATCAAAAATTAATTTCTGCCCCTCTTTTTTTTCATTGCCAGCAAGCCAACCATTGCCAGCAACTTCAATTAATTTACTTACTTCCCATCCGTTCTCAAATGTACCCTTAGCGCTTACTTCATGTGCCCCAGAATATAATGTTCTAAGCATAAAGCTATTTGTTATAGGGTGGTCACCATAGAAAGTTGCGAAAGAAACGTTTTCGCTTGCTCCAAATTGAGAAGAAGAAGGATCAATGACCTTACCTTTTGACACCTTTAAGCCTAAATATTTAGCAACATCTTCAAGGCCTCTAAGATTATCATCATCTAGCAGCCAAAAGATGTTTCCACCATTTTGCAAATATTTAACAATTTTATTAGACTCGACTTTACTAACGTTGACCTGGGGACTAGCAATTACTAATAATCCCCCCTCTTTAGGAACTTCATTTTCAACTGTTAAATCTGGGTTAGCAAATTTAAACCCTTTTTTTTCTAATTGCTTACCAAACTCACCTAAATCATTATTTTTTATGCCTAATAGATTCTTTTCTCCATGGCCATCTAAATACATAATCGGCTGCTCATTTGTTCGCGTTAATCTAACTAGTAGATTTGTTAGATCCTGCTCAGCAAATGGAGGGGAAATGTGCTCTGATCTTTTGTTGTATTCCACAATGACTTCACCATCGACTCTAATACCCATCTCTTGAGCTATTTTTGGTTCCTCTACAGGGCTTATAAATTTTATATTAATATCGCTCTTTGTTCTTTGGTAGCGAGACATAAAATTTATAATACCTTGTCTAAAAGTATCCCCATTATTAACGTCATCTTTTGTAGCAAAAACAGTTAAATTGATAGGGTTTGGCATATTTTCTAAAACCTCAATACTTCCTTGTGTAAGCGTATTTCGGTTTGCTTGTGTAACATCTTTTGTTAAAACAAATTGATTTGATAAATAGCCAAATAAAACTACCAATATTACAAAAAGCAAAACAAAAAACCAATTTTGAATTAAAATCTGTAATCTAATTTTAGAGTTATTTTTCATAGAAGCTACCCCCTCAACCTATCTGCATCTAAACGTCTAATAGTTAAAACCAAAAATGTAGTAATAAACAAAATAAAGTAAATGATATCTTTACTATCTATTATTCCTCTAGAAAAAGATTGGAAATGCTTCATAAGTGAAATATAGCCGAACCAATGATCAGGCTGGCTTCCAAAAAATTTATCAAGGCCCATCAATGCAAATAAAGCAATAAAGCTTAAGATTGCTGCAACAATAGGCTGACTAGTAAGAGAGGAAAAATAAATTCCTAAAGCAGAAAAGCTCGCCGCCAACAAAATCAAGCCTAAGGAATTAGAAAGTAAATATCCAAAATCAATATCTGACCAAATATTTAAAGTAGAAAGCATTAAAAGAATATATCCAACCAGAATACTTAAAAAAATAATTAACCCTAAAAATTTTCCAACTACAATTTCAGCTAGTGAAATAGGGGCACTGAATAAAAAAGGTAAAGTTTGACTTTTTCTCTCCCCACTAATTAACCCCATAGACAATAAAGGCACTGCGAACAGCATAAGAAATGATGCAATGCCATAAACTGTTTGGCCAACAAATATTGTTACACCAACTCTTTCGGCCGGTCTGATTGATCCTGACATCACCTCAAAATAGTTATTAACGCCTTGCAAATAAAAACTTCCAAAAGATAACATCAATAAAGCTAAAATAATCCACCCCATAGGAGATGCAAATAAGCTTTTTAATTCTTTTCTGGCAATATTTATTATCATAATTAAGTTTTTTTCACCTCAGTTTTTTGGCCATCTAAAGCCTGCACTTGTGTTAATTGTACAAAGATATCTTCCAGACTAGTAACGTGAGGGGCTATATGGTACAGGCCCCAATTCTCTTTCGAAGCCATAATAACAATCTCTTCTGCTGGTAAATATTTACCTTTGAATTTGATGATAAACATACCTTGCTCATCTTTTTCGACTTTCTCAACACCTTTAATACTTTTGAGTTTGTTCAAAGCAGGTGCTTTCGAAAAACCAATTAAAAGCTTATTACCAAGGCGGTGTTGCTTTAAATCTTCTATTGAGCCATGAAATACAAGGTTACCTTTATCAATAATCTGAACTCGATCGCAAACCATTTCAACTTCAGGCAAGATATGAGTAGAAAGAATAACACTGTGCTTTTTCCCAATATCCTTAATTAATTTTCTAATTTCCCTTATCTGAATTGGGTCTAATCCAACAGTTGGTTCATCAAGTATAACGATTTCAGGGTTATGGATAATGGCTTGAGCAATGCCAACCCTTTGCTGGTATCCATTAGATAAATTTTCAATTAAACGGTTGCTCATATGGGCTAGACCACATTTGTCTTTTGCAGCCTCTACAGCTTTATGCACATAAGAAGATTTTACTCTGTGAAAGCGAGCAGCAATACTTAAAAACTCATTAACTGTAAATTCTTTATATAAAGGTCTAATTTCAGGCAGATAGCCAATTAAAGCTTTTGCTTCTTTTGGGTTTTCAATAATATCAATACCGCAAATTTTTACACTTCCTTGAGAGGGAGCTAAATTACCAGTCAACATTCTCATCGTTGTAGACTTACCAGCACCATTTGGACCAAGAAAGCCCAACACTTCACCCTTATTTAGATGAAATGAAACGTCTCTAACGGCATAATTATCTCCAAATTGCCTTGATAAATCAAATGCATTTAATGTAGCTTCTGTCATTGGCCTTCCAATATTTTTCAATATTTTAAGAATGTATGAGTTTATATCAAAAAAAAAGTTTAAATAAATTAAATGAAACTGAATTATATGCAAATTCTATAGTCTTTAAAACTTATATTAAGAGAAAGATTTTTAGTTTAAACTTATTACATTATCAATAGAAAACTAAAGTTAAAAAAATATGGTAAAAATCGCATCTAAAAAATTCTTTATTTTAATACTATTTAGCATTACTAGCTTAGTATGTGCTGAAGATAAAATTAAGTTAAATAATGAAAATGAAATATTTAACGAAAATCTCCCTGCTAAAATATCAACAGCAACCACAGAATTTATATACAAATTTTTATTGGCTGAAATTGCTTCACAAAGAGGAGATCTGAATTCAGCAGGACATATTTACTTGGACCTTGCAAAGCTAACAAAGAGTATCCCCTTAGCAGAGCGGGCAACTAGAATTGCTGGCTCAGCCAGAAATGGGAGGTTGGCCATGGATTCTGCAAATGTTTGGCAAAAACTAGACAAAACCTCAACCGAACCAAGGCGCATACTAGCAGAACTATTTATAACGAGTGGAAATTTAGCAAAAGCAAGACCCTTGGTTAAGAAACTTTTAGAACAAGAAGAGAAAACGAGAGCAGAAGGCTTTTTATATCTTGATAAAATTTTATCGCAAGTTGAAAATAAAAAAAATGCACTCAGATTTATTTTAGATATTAGTAAGCCATATTTAGAAATACCAGAAGCAAGATTTGCAATTGCTCGTGCGGCTTTTTCTGCAGGCAATAAAAAAATGGCCCTAAAAGAATTAGATAAGATTGAGTCTTTGAACTCTAAATGGGAAACAGCAGCGCTATTTAGAGGGTATATCATTGGTAAAGAATGGCCAGAAAAGGCTTTAGCTTTTTATCAGGACTTCTTGAGGAAAAATCCTAAATCAAACGAAGTTAGGCTTGAATATGCAAAAGCCTTAACTAATCTTAAAAAATACGATGAAGCCAAAAAACAATTTTTGAAATTAGTTAATAGCTCACTAGCTTCTTCAGAAATTAGCCTAACAGTAGCTTTGCTATCAATTGAATTGGGTGACAACATTCTTGCAGAAAAATACTTTATTCAAAGTCTAGAGCGAAATTATCCTGAGCCAGGTCAAATTTATATCTATCTTTCAAGTATTTATGATGATAAGGGTGATTTTCAAGAATGCCTAACTTGGCTAAAAAAAATAACTACTGGTGAATACTTTTTAGACTCTAGAATATTAATGGCTGAATATATTGCAAAATATGACTCTGTTGATTCGGCAATTGAAATGTTGAATGGCTTAAAAAATAGAAATCTTTTGCCCAATGAGAAACTAATTATCCTTAGGAATAAAACATCGCTCCTCTTAACTGAAAATAGAAATCAAGATGCTTACGATTTAATGAAGTTAGAAGAAGAAGAATTTAAAGATGCGCCTGAGTTTAAATTTGATTACGCAATACTTTCCGAAAAAATGGGTAATACATTATTAATGGAACAACTTCTTTTAGAGGCCATCAAATTAAAGCCAGATTATGCAACAGCATACAATGCTCTTGGTTATTCATATGCTGATAGAGGTATTAAGTTACCAGAAGCAAAACGGTATATTGAAATTGCCTTGTCCTATGAGCCAAATAATCATTACATATTGGACAGTATGGGATGGATACATTTTAAATTAGGCAATTTAGAAATTGCATCGATGTTCATCAAAAAAGCTTACGCGATAAATAAAGATCCAGAAATTGCAGCCCATTTAGGCGAAATTCTCTGGACTCAGGGAAAGGAAGAAGAGGCTAGAGAGGTATGGGAAAATTCTCTCAATCGCCATCCAAGCAATACTGTTTTACTAGAAACTACTAATCGATTTAGATAAGATTGGATAAATGAGAATAGCTTTACTTACTCTATTTATTATATTTTTAACAAGTTGCTCACTCCCCTATTTAAATCCCGATGTTGAAATTCTATCTTATGAAGAATATAAAAATGCATTGCCTACAAAAATAACTAATAAATTTAAACTTAATGGGAAATTGTCCTTATTTTTAAATAAGAAAGGGCAAACAGGGAAAATTTTATGGGATTTTGAAAATGATAAAGATTTTATCCACATACTAACCCCATTCAACACTAAAATTGCGGAAATTATCTTACTTGAAGCAGAAAAAAAAGTTACTTTAAAATTCTTAAATAATAATAATCAAGATTCTGAAGAATTAATTTCCAAAATTTTTGGGAAAAAGGAAAATATATTTTTGTTAAAAGAATTTATTACAAGCCCTCCTCAGCAACTATTAAATACAGATAATATTCAAATAAAATATGGAAATTGGAATATTTTTTATAAAGGAAAAAAGGTTGTAGAAGGTCAATTACTTGCAAACATAATCGAATTCGAAAAAAATAATATTAGCTTAAAGATCTTTGTCTCAAATTGGATTTTATGAAGAATGATAAAGAATTATTAGCGGCTGGTTATGTAAGATTTTCAGCACCAGCTAAATTAAACTTATTTCTTAAAATTATCAATAAGAGAAAAAATGGGTATCACAACCTTCAAAGCATATTTCAATTAATTGACTTACAGGATGAGATTTTTATTAAAATTAGATATGAAGATACGCAAATAAACATTAATAACTCATCTTTGCTAATTAAACCTGAAAATGATCTTGCATTCAAAGCTGCACAGTTAATGCTATTGGGTCATCAGCTTGGTGCTGATATTATTATAAATAAAAGAATTCCTATTGGTGCTGGTCTTGGTGGTGGAAGTTCAAATGCTGCAACAGTTATAATGGCTATTAATAAATTAGCTAAATTTAATTTCAGCAATACAGAACTTATCCATTCTAGTTTAAAGTTAGGTGCTGATATACCTTTTTTTATCCATGGGAAAAATGCATGGGTTGAGGGGGTTGGTGAGCTTTTGTATGACATCAAAATTTCTAATTACATTTACATTGTTATGGTGCCAAATTTAAGCATCAATACAAAAACAATTTTTAGTGGTTTTAAATTGACAAATACTTCAATTCCGTTGAAAATAGCGTCCTCTTATAATACTGTTGATCATGATCTTATTAAAAATGATCTTGAGGAAACAGTTATAAAAAAATATATGAAAATGGCTAACCTTTTAAAGTGGTTGAGTTGTTTTGGGAATGCTAAAATGTCTGGAACAGGTTCAAGTATTTTT
>Ga0209502_10002401_pt1 | contig 15684 bp, 17 predicted proteins | sample ArcticOcean_MG_C_10_FD_187442 | JGI IMG/M metagenome (GOLD analysis project Ga0209502, IMG submission 187442) | Marine microbial communities from western Arctic Ocean - ArcticOcean_MG_CB11_90 (SPAdes) (version 2) | ecosystem: Environmental > Aquatic > Marine > Oceanic | place: Arctic Ocean...
ATGTGATCTTGCGCTCGATCTGAATGAAGCCCCAGACGGCACCTGCAATAAGGCCCCCAGTGATCAGGAAAATGAGGGCAGTCTGACCGGAGTTTTCCGATGATTCTTCGATTTTACCCGGACGGGAGAATTTCTTGGGTTTCGCCGGGCGACTGTGCACTGCCTGCCGTGGCTCGGGATTATCGGGTACCAAATAATCGAGGTTCTCGGAGTGCACCAGGACGTTGCCGATCTCGAAGCAATCGAGCCAATCATCCGCATCGATTTGAAGATAATCGGAATACTGGGAGAGGAAGCTTTTGGCGTAGGTGGGGGTGGGGAAGCCGGAGTAATCGTTCTCTTCAAGGGCGCGTAGAGTGCCTATGGGAATTCGCATTTCATGGGAAACATCACCCAAGCTGAGATCCCGCTTTTCACGAGTCCCTTTGAGTTTTTCGCCGATGTCAGTCCATTCGCTCATGTTGCCGGGATTTAGGTTGTTTATTTTTTCTGATAAGGCCTGCTGCCAAAGGTTATACGACCACTCAACACTTAATCTTGTGCGAAATCTTCTGCTTCCCTTAATTTTACTAAATTTAGCCACTTTATAAATATTTCCTAAGTAATCGGTGGAGCTATTTTCAAACGTCAACGTCCTCCATTTCTTTCGGAGTGGGATGATCTCAAGAGAGAAGGTGGAATGCTTTAATGAACCAGATTCTGTCTTGTAGGTCTAAATCCTTTAGATGAAGCGGATTCCTACCAATTTTCTCGTAGTTGTTCTCATGGCTCTCGGTTTCGGGATCTACTTCACAATTCCGGATAGCGACGATCAAACGCTTCCTCTGGAGAACTCTCAGAGTGAGCGGAGAGTCCGACTGCGCATATTTAGAGAGCCCTTGGACACGGTGCAGAGCGCCCAGTTTGGGGCCGACAAAGGCTGCGGAGAAAACCCGAGTGGCACGAATGCTTGGCCAACGTGAGCGGGGCGAAGAGGCAGAGAGGCCGAAGCAAAATATCGCGGCGAAGGTGGATGAGGAATACAAGAAGCTCGAAAAAGATTTAGCTAGGCTTGATTTGATGAAGTTAAATTCTGAAGGGAAAAAGTCCTTGGCGGGTTGGAGGAGTCATATGAAAATCCTAAAAACGTTCACGGTTCAAGGTTTGGGACCTGCCCAGCCTAAGGTCAAAGCTCACGCTAAAATTGCGGTTATGTTCCGCGATGAACTGGTGGATCAGCTTCCTAAATAGTTCTAAAAACTGAATGGGAAGGAGGTTGCTAGTGCTAGCACGTGAGTTACCCGATTAATTGCCAGTAAAAGGCAGTGGGTCTTTGTTCGTTCTTGATCGTCTTCCCGTGCTAGTCAGAATCTGCCCCACCGCAGCAGTGGGGATTCATCAATGAGTAAGAACGCGACATTTCAGGAAATTGGCCAGGTCTTTAAGGACCATGATTCTTTTGTTGTGGTGAGCCATGTGCGTCCTGATGGCGATGCGATAGGCTCGATTCTTGCCTTGGGCCATGCTTTGGAAGGGATCGGCAAGACGGTTCGCTATCTCAATGAGGATGGCTGTCCGGAATCGCTCGTCTTTTTGCCTGGTTCGGAAAAGGTGGAGATTTCCTCGAAAGCGGGCCCGGTGGAAGTCGAAGTGGCAATTTGTCTCGATACCGCTGCTCATTCCCGAGTTGGCGAAGCGTCCTTTGCAATCGTAAATTCGGCGAAGGTGGTGATCAATATCGATCATCATATTTCGAACCCGGGTTATGGGGATTTCAATTTCATCGACGACTCCAGTCCGGCGACGGGTCAGATCGTTTACAACTTGATTAAGGCGCTCGACTTACCACTTTCTGAGATCAGTCGAGATTCCATTTATGTCGCGACTTCCACTGACACGGGTTCCTTTCAGTATCCTGGAACAACTCAGCAGACTTACGAGATGGCGGCCGACTTGGTGAGCTTAGGTTTAAATGTCGGAGAAATCAACCAGTTGACCTATGACAATCAGCCCTTTCGTAAGGTGGAGCTGATGCGAGCTCTTTTGAATGCCCTGGAGCGATCGGACGATGGACGGGTGGCCTGGTGGCACCTGACGAATGAGACGAAGGAAGAGCATCAGCTAATCGCCGACGATACCGAGGGGATGATCGATATCATTCGCTCGATCAAGGGCGTGGTGATTGCGGTCTTCTTTGAGGAACTCGACGAAGGGAAAATCCGGGTCTCGATGCGGTCGAAGGACAAGTGTATCAATTGTAGCGAACTCTGCGGGATCTTCGGCGGCGGTGGACATGCGCTGGCTGCCGGAATTCGGATGACTGGACCGCTCGAAGTAGCGCGCTCGAAAGTTCTGGCGAAGATCCGGGAAGCCATCAACTCCTCACTCTAGATTTTTTTACACACACTATGCACTCTCCTCAAGACCTCCCCAGCGGCGTCCTTCTTATCGATAAAGCACCCGGAATGACCTCTCACGATGTCGTGGCGATCGCCCGACGTCAGCTTAAGATGAAAAAGATAGGGCACTGCGGCACACTCGATCCGATGGCGACCGGGCTCCTGATGCTCGTCATCAATCGTGCGACCAAGATTCAGGATCTTCTGATGAGCGAGGATAAAACCTACGTCGGAACGATCACACTGGGAGCGACTACGTCGACACAGGACAAAGAGGGGGATATCCTGATAGAGAAAGAAGTACCCGCTTTGTCAGAGGAGCAGATTAGAGGAGCTTTCGATCAGTATATGGGAGATTTTGAGCAGATTCCCCCGATGGTTTCGGCGATTAAAAAAGATGGGGTTCCTCTTTATAAATTGGCGCGTCAGGGGCAGGAGGTGAAGCGTGATCCGCGGCCTGTTTTCATTAAGAGATATGATCTTAGCCGCATCGCGTTGCCTGAGATCGATTTCTCAGTCGACTGCTCGAAAGGTTTCTATGTCCGTTCCTACGCCCACGATATCGGAAATGATCTGGGATGCGGGGGACATCTCAGCGCGCTTCGCCGAACTCGCTCAGGAAGGTTCACCTTGGAACGGGCGGTATCGGTCGATATCTTGAAAGAAGCTTCGGCGGAAGATCTTATCAAATCCTTTATTAGCCTTGCTGAGATTTCACTCATGAGGGGCGCGTAAATAGAATCCGATGAAGAATATTCCCCTCATCTTCATGGCCTTGAGCCTCCCGCTTTACGTGCTCGATCAGATTACTAAATGGTGGGTGGTATTTCGGTTCGAGGAGCCTCGTGAGCCTTATACCGCCTCTGGAGATGAACCGATTATCGTGATCGAGGGAATCCTCCGTTGGACCCGGGTCCATAATCAGGGAGTGGCTTTTGGTTTTGGAAACGGGACGACTTGGGCTCCGATTGTTTTTTTGCTCGTCCTGATCGGAGCCCTCATCGGCATTTCGTATGCTTGGAGGAAGGGTCACTTCAATACGAAGGCTCTCCGGGTCTCGGGAGCCCTTCTTGTGGCTGGGGTTGTCGGCAATCTTACCGATCGTCTTTTTCAGGGATTTTACCTCAAGCAGCACGAAGAGAAATCATTCCTCACGCGCTTGTCCAAGGGCTACGTCGTCGACTTTATTGACGTGAAGATTCCCGGATATGAAAAAATCGTAAAGAGAAGTGGCGGGCATTGGCCGACATTCAACGTGGCCGATTCCTGCATCTCGATCGCCGCGGTTCTGCTTTTCCTTTCTGCTTTCAAACCAGAGGAGGAAAAAGAGGGTCAGGTATCGGGAACACCGTAATATAAATCTGTTGATTTGAAGATTTGGCTTGTCTCCTGCCTTACCGCGGGATCATTCGTGGGTGCTTTCGGTCAGTCGAGATTGTCAAAGGGGGGGGGATTCCTTTGGCCCCCGAATCTCGGATCTACGATCCGGATCAAGTCTTTCGCACCAAGCCTGAGGTCCTTGCACGGATGTCGGAGAGATGGAAGAGGCTCAGGGCTGATTACGATTTTGATGCCTACATGATCATTTATTCGGGGATCCTTAGTAAGGATGTGGTTAGATTGGGTGACTAGTTTTATGGAGAGTGTCTCGACGGAAGGAGCGACGGTTTGGTTTTTGTGATGGACGTGTAGTCAGCGAATAGTTGCGAGATGGGACTATCCCTTAATACCACTCCACAAAACAGAAGAGAGAAATGTTTATTTTAAAGTTCTCAATTCTATCGCTTCGCGGAGGTGGAGAGAGCCGGGTGCTTTTGCGAGATGGCTGCGTTACTGTTCGCTCACAATACCCGCACCGCTCCTCGTAGCGCCTCGTCCTTTCGTGAAATCACTCTGGAATTTGTCTCCTCTGTTCTGTTACTTGGTATAAGCTCTACAATGGCGATTTCATCGACGAAAACCTAATGCCTCGAATTAAGATTTCTGCCGTTGAAGTTGCGGTAAAGGAGTCGAATGTGGAGATACAAAAGGCGGCTGATGTCGTTTTGAGCCTCGAAATTTTTATCGAGAGTTTGACTGATCGGATTACCAGTTAACTTGAGATCGACAAGAGTTTGAACCTGGTCAAAGAGAACGTCGATTTCATGGAAATTGGTTTACTTCTTATCGGATTAATTATCCGTGATTACCTCCAAACTACTGGGAAGGGTAGAGGGAGAGTCGGCGCAGCTTTATCGCTTTCCTGATGTTCCGTTGGGGAACGACTCGGAGTATAGGGAAATTAGCTGGACTGATTATTGCTCTCCCTCCGGGCGATGATTTTCGCACGTGCGCGCTGGTAGCGTCGTTTCGGGATGAGCTTCGGCAGGATGGCCGAAAGGACATAGACAAACGGATAGGTGAGAAGCAGTAAGAGGAAGGCGAGGGAGAGGAATCCGAGAATGAAGCTGCCGACGTCGAACTGCAGTTGACTGATGCCTGGAAGGGAAGCTGTGATGTTTCCAAAAGGCACTTCGACCCCCAAATGTTCTCGAAGGAAGGTGCCAAAGCGAGCTTGGAAGATCATGATTGGAACTTGGGTGAACGGGTTGGTGACCCAACAGGCTGCGATCGAGAGGGGAATATTGGCTCTCAGTTTTACAGCGCCGAAGGCGGCGAGGAGCATTTGACCCGGGATGGGGAGCATCGAGACAAACAGCCCTACCGCAAGTCCGGTGGATACTGTTTCCCGGCAGGGGTGCCAGAGTTCCCGGTCGAACATCGGGGCGATGATTTTTTGGAGCCACACCCGCTTTCTCAAGCGGGGACTAAGTAGAACGCGATAGGCACTCCGGACTATGCGGAGATAACGTTTCTTCAGGGTCGTAATCATTATTCCGTGTTTATACAATGCATCTGGATCGGTCAGAATTCAAAGACTACCACAGGGCATCGTATTCTTTACTGTCCTTGATCGCACGAACTTGCTCCAGTCGTTCGGAAACTTCATTTGCCCAAGGCAGAAATTCTGGTGGGATCGGGGCTTCATTCTGAATCCAATCTCCGCTTCCCGGATGAGTGAAACCGAGTCGCCATGCGTGCAACATGAGGCGTGGAGTCGAATAAACTTGCCGGGCGGGCTTGGAGTAAATGGGGTCCGCTAAAAGAGGATGGCCGAGGAAGCGATTGTGCACGCGGATCTGATGAGTCCTTCCGGTATGAAGAGCACAAAGGATGAGCGAGGTGCCATCGAGTGCGGTGTGAAGAAGGTGAATGTCGGTGATGGCTGGCTTGCCGGCTCCGGGATTACAGACATCCATCCGCTGACGGTGGACGGGATGGCGGGCGATGTGATTGAAGACTGTCTGGTGGGCTTCCCTGGGGGGAGATTGTGTGACAGCAAGGTAGAGTTTGGCAGTCGTCCGTTCGGCAAACTGCGAGACGAGGGACTGATGTGCCTTATCATTTTTCGCGGACACAATACAGCCGGACGTGTCCTTATCGAGTCGATGGACGATGCCGGGGCGCTCCACTCCTCCTATACCGGCGAGTTGGCCGTGGCAGTGATGGAGGAGGGCATTAACGAGGGTGCCATCGGGATTTCCGGCTGCTGGATGGACCACCATGCCGTGGGCTTTGTTGATCACGATGACATCGGAGTCTTCATAAATGACCGAGAGTGGGAGATCCTGCGCGATCATATCAAGGGGCTTGGGCTCTGGGACTTCAATCGTGACTTGGTCGCCTGCCTTGAGTGCTATTTTGGCTTTCACCTTCGCTCCATTTAAGAGAATGTGGCCTTCTTTGATAAGTGCTTGGATTCGTGAGCGGGAGAGATCGGGGAGCTGGGCCGCGAGCCAGGAATCCAGGCGATCGCCGCCGGGTTCGGGAATGGTAAGAGCCTCAATCATCGCCCTTGAGTCGTATGCCGGGTCGGTCAATCTCACAACTCTGGATTGAGAATAAGAGAAGGTCTAAATCTGCGATGATATCTCCTCGCCCTCTTCGGCATTCTTTGGCACTCCTTAACCATGTCGAATGAGCCTCTGGAAGAGCTACTCAATAAAATGCCAGACGAGAGTGCCGGTGAGGAAGAGATTGCGGCTTATATGAATCAGTTCATGGCGACCGCCGGAGGCCCGGACATGCTCAAAACATTTGCAGATCAAATTACCGCAGGCGGTTCGCTGGATGCCATGCTGCAGGAAGAAGAGAGCCGTTATCCCAAACTGCAAAGCCCCGCGAGGCTCATTTTCCTGATCGAGCTGACCGGGACCGAGCCTCTTGTTTGGCGTCGAGTGAGTCTGCCGGCCGACGCCTCCTTTTTTGATCTGCACTGCACTCTCCAGGATGCCTTTGGTTGGCAGGATTCCCACGCGCACCTCTTCGAAATTTGGGAGGGAGGGCAGCTCGAACTCACCTTTAGTCCGGACACCGGGGAAGAGGCAGACGAAAACGATTACTGCGAAGTGGGGAATCGGATCATCGATCTCTTCAATGAAGGGATTACGGAGTTTCAGTATCTTTACGATTTGGATAAAGAATGGCGACACCGTATTGTGGTGGTCGATGTCGCCGAGGCCGGTGAAAAGGGGACTTCGAAAGAATTTACAGCCCAGCTTCACGATGGTGCCGGCCATGGTCCGCCTGAGGATTGCGAGGGAGTCGGAGGATTTCAGGAATTTCTCAAAGGAGAGCATCAGCTCTGTGAGAACTATGAGCCGGATATTCTGGAGAAATTCAGGGAAGGGAAGCCCGATCTTTCCTCGATCACGTTTCGTGAGCCGGCCACGGTTTTGCGTTCGTAGACTTGGTGTTCTCGATTTTTTTAGTCAGTTTAACTGACGATCGAAATCGTTGTTGCTAATGAGCTTCTTCCTGAGAAGTGTTCAAATTTCAAATTTCGAATTGAGATCAAAGTTTTCGGCGGCTTTTCACGAGAACTGAGAGCAGAAAGGCGGTCGCGAGAACGACCGTGATGCTTGAGCCAGCGGGTTGATCAAAGTGGTAGCTCGCTAGGAGTCCGATGGCGGCTCCGGCTGCACCGACCATGGCGCTCAGAGGAAAGAGGGCGTTGGGAGTGGAGACGAAGGAGCGGGCGATCGCTGCGGGGGCGACGATGAGTCCGACGGCGAGGACGCAGCCCACGGCTTGGAGCGTCGTGATGAGGACGAGGATTAGGATCACGAAGCTGACGTAGTCCAGAAGGCGGGTCCGGATTCCGAGGCTGGCGGCGACTTCGGGATCAAAGAGGTTCGCCACCAGAGCACGGCGGAAGAGGGTGAGCACGGTGACGGCGATGATACCGACGCCGAAGCTCATTTTGAGATCGAGATCAGAGAGGGCTATGATGTTTCCCAGCAACCAATCTTCCAGCTCTTGGTTCGAGCCGAGTTGATTGAGCACGATGATTCCGATGGCAAAGGCTCCGGTGTAGAGGACGGCGAGAACGGTTTCATCGTTGATCTTGGAGAGGCGGGAGAGCAGGACAGTGAGGACGCCGATGATGACGGCGGCAACCAGAGCGCCCAGAAAAGCAGTCACCACCGTAAGGCTGAAGAAGTAGGCGGCAATCGCGACTCCGGGAAGAAGGCTGTGGCTGAAGGCGGCGAGCTTGAGAGGACTGCGATGGAGCAAGACAAAGGCGCTGGTGTAGCCATTGACGAAGCCGATAATAACAGCGGCGATAAAGGCGCGTTGATAGAGTCCGATTTCGAAGAATTCTATCATGAGCAGCAGTTGGTCTTGGTGGGATCGGTCACCGGGTGGGAATGAAGGGGATGGCAGGCGTGGAGCGTCTCCTTCACTTCGGGGCTCTCCATCACGCTTGTGGCTTCGCCAAAGCAAACTTGCTTTTGATCGAGCACGAGGGCGTGGGTGAAAATATCGGTGACGCTTTCGAGCTGATGATGAGAGGCGATGATGAGGTGGCCGCTATTTGAAAGTTCGATGAGGTTGGCTGCGAGATGGCAGCGGCTTTCGATGTCGAGGCCGTTGAAAGGTTCGTCGAGGAGAAGGACGTGAGCTTCCTGAGCGAGAGCGCGGGCGATGTAAGTTCGCTGCTGTTGGCCGCCGGAGAGTTGGTCGATCTGGCGATCGGCAATGTCTTCCAGCTGCATCGTGGCGAGCGCGGCTTCGCACTTCTCTTGGTCGATTTTTCGAAAGCGTTTAAAATGACCCAGATGAGGAAAGCGTCCCATCTCGATGATGTCGCGCACCCGGAGCGGGAAGTTCTTTTGATGCTGATCGACCTGCGGAAGGTAAGCGACTTCGCGGCGGGCTTGTGCCAGTGGTGCGCCTCTCCAGAGAATATTTCCTTCCTGCAATTTTAGCAAACTGGCGAGAAGCCGGATAAGTGTCGATTTCCCGGCGCCATTGGGTCCGAGAAGGGCGAGTCGCTGACCGCAGTGGGACGAGAATCTGACGTCTTGGAGCGCCTTTTTAGAGCCGTAGGAAAAGCCCACGTTACTGAGCTCCAGTTGATGGTGTTGGTGAGACATTAGGGTAATTCCTCCCAGCTAAATTGAATCTCCTCTTTCGCGCTTTCGCTTCCCCAGAGGGTGTGGGATTTTATTTCTAAGCCATCGGGGATGATCTCTAACTGGAGAGCTGATTCTGGAGTTCCTGCAGGCCAAGTGACTCCGATCGTGAGGGCTTGGGAGGGGTCGAAGCGCACTTCCTTTTCCTCTTCGCCTTTTAAAAAGAGGACACCGTTGACGGTGACTTGTTCGAAAGGGTGAGCGCTTTTTAAAAGGATATCAGCACGGACAAGGTCGTCCGCGTGGAAGGGCTCGATCACCTCGACTTGAACCACCAGATCTGGAGAAAGCACCCTTGAAAGGGGAATCGCGAGCGCGGCCAGAGGAATGAGGGCGCAAAGAGTGCTGACGATGGGCGAACGGGTCATTTTAGGAGTCCGGCAACGATGACGTTGACGTTTTTACGGGTCATTTCTTCGTAGTTTTCGACCGAGCCATCGGCAATGAGAGCTCGGCCCATTCCTGCTCCCGATTCCATTGCGATCTGTGCCAAGATTTTAGGGTTGGCTGACTGCTCAGGGAAGACGGTGGGGATGCCGGTATCGCGGATCGATTTGATTGACTCAGCCAGTTGTTTTACCGGGATCTTTCCTTGCGCGCTGAGACCTTGCACGAAGGTTGCCTTGAATCCGTAGGCCTTGCAGAAATAGCCGAAAGCAGCATGGGCGGTGACGAGGTGTCTTTTTGTTTTCGGGATGCGGGTGACTTGCGTTTTGACCCACTTGTCGAGGTTGCGGAGCTTGGCTGTCGCGATCTTGGAGCGTGCGACGTAGTAGGATTTCCCCTCGGGGTCGGCGCTTGCGAGCTTGCGCTCGATGATGCGGATGGCGCGTTCCATATTGCGGACATTGTGCCACCAGTGAGGGTCGATCCCTCCCTCGGCATGGGCGGGGCAGCAGGCATAGACTTCGTCTTTCGCTGAGATCTTTTGAGAAGGGATGTCCTTACCGACTTGGATGATCACTTGATTGTCGTTAAGGGAATCTTCGAGGTCGCCGAGGTAGGGTTCGAGCTTCTTGCCAGAGGCGAAGATGAGACGGGCTTTCGCCATTTTTTTAAGATCGGCTGCACGTGGTTGGAACTCATGAACGTTCATACCTGGCTTTCCGATCTCCACGATGCTTACACGCTCGCCACCAACTTGCTTAAGCGCGTCAGTAATCAATGGGTGCAACGAGGCGACATCGATCGCAGGGGAAAGATGGGTCAAAAGCAGCCCAAGGAGGAAAGTTGAGTGAAATTTCATAGCGTAACCAAATTGCATTAGCGAATTTCTCCTGTCAACTAACTAACGCAATTAAATTGCATTAGTGGTGAGCTGAAAAATCAAGAATTTAGCTCGGATCGATCACCGATTCGAATTCGCCTTGGCTTTGGTCCTCAAATTTTCGTGGAAATTCCTCTCTTCTCCGTGCTTCATGTTGGGTTGATTGCGGATGCGAATGGCATTATTGTCACGTAACCTCAGGCTGATCGCTGTATATCCCGTGCCGAACACTACTGCTCCTGAGCATCGTCCATATGGGGCGGAGCGTCCCCCACGAGGAAAACCAGCTTGCGCACCTTGGGGACGGCGCTCCACTTGGACAGGTAAAGAGATCAGTCTCGACACATTAAGCGGTTCGTCGTGCGAAGTAGGCCCTCTTTTTTACGGGGTTGGCACGATTTTGAGGCGAGCAAATCCCAGGGATCCATCGGAGTCGAGGTCGCTCAGTTCATCACCGGGTGATAAGCCGTGAATGGTCAGCCAATCATCAAGGGAGACGCTGTCGTCGGTGCCAGGAGAACCGTCGGGGGTCACACTGGCCTGCCATCCTCCCGTATTCGTTCCTCCGTCGGATAGGCCATAGTAGATCGTGACGCTTGGATTCTCACCTCCGGTCGAGGTGACCTCCGTGCCGAGGATGACCGAATTTTCTTCGATATTCTGTGCCGCCAAATTCGAAACCGTGGAAGCGTGCGAAGGTTTCTGTTTCCTTCGCCCACTTCGAGCCTCCGGCATTATCTCCCTTTGCCCCGAAGTGGTAGGTCGTCGCGGGAAGCAATCCGGTGACACTGGTGAAAAAGTTTCCTGATTGTGTTCCGGGAAGTGTCACTGAGCTGTCCTAAGAACCTTCGTTTTTTCCGCCGTCTTCGTCGCCATAATAGATCGTCACAGTGGGAGCGCTGATCCCTCCGTCGATCACCACTCCATTCAAAGTGGCATTGGTCCCATTCCCCGATTGATCAGCTGATTGCCCGTCGAAGTTATAGTAGGCCAAAAGCTCGGCTGCTTTCGAAAAGGAACCCGAAGAAAGTAGGGCCACAAGCGGAACGGCAAGCCTGGTGAATTGAGAAAAATTGTTCATGGAAATGGTGAAGGAAAGTCGAGGAGGAGCTTCGCCACTCTGACAGGCAGCGTGATCTTACCTAGAACTGGTTCCATATTGGAAAAATCGCCTGGTCGGAGATGGGCGTGCCAGTCGAAGCTACCAAGAAGGGCCGCATCCGGAAGGTCAGAGGGAAGTCCGGACGGTATCGAGGATAGGTCGAGGACCAGTCACTCGTCAAAGCTGCAAGCTGGGAGGCAATAGCAGACCGCTATTCATCCGCTCTGAGGGGAAACCCAAGCGACCCTACATCGATGCGTTTAATTTTTCTGTCTGATTAAACGAATGTCCTTGAGCTGGACGATCTTTTGAATTTCCTGTTTACTTAAACGTTCTGGTCTTCTCCGGGTGGTCGTTCAAAGTCCGATTCTTATGAAGAAAGAGTCTTTGGGATATTTCGTTTTTTGCGCTTCGCTTACCGTTGCGGGAGCCTTTGTGAAACCACTGAAGGTGTATATTCTGGCGGGGCAGTCCAATATGCAAGGGTCGGCGCACCAGAGTACTTTTGCTGCGATTGGGGACGATGCTGAGTCGGCTCCGCTGTTGAAGGAGATTTTGGATGAAAGTGGGGAGCCGGTGGTGTGTGAAAATGCCTGGGTGGCCTATCAAACGACGAAGGGGGGAGCTGATACGACTTTGCGAGGGAAGGTGAAGGTGGGCTATGGATTCGATGATGATCGAATTGGGCCGGAATTTAGCTTTGGGATTCACATGGATGGAGCACTTGAAGAACCGGTTTTGATCATTAAAACCGCTTGGGGCGGGAAGTCGCTTGCGGTGGATTTTCGTCCTCCGAGTGCCGGGCCTTATTTTCCGAGTCAGAGGGAGAAAGATGGGAGCAATATTCCCGATGAGAAAGCGGTGGGCAAATATTATCGTGAGATGATGGGGTTTGTCAGGGAGACATTGAAAGACGGAGCAAGTATCAGGAAGGTTGTTCCCGATTATGACGATAAGGCGGGATATGAACTGTCGGGCTTTGTTTGGTTTCAGGGATGGAATGACATGTGCAACCGGCATCACATCGAGCAATACACCGGGAATATGATTCACTTTATTTCAGATGTGAGGAGGGAGTTGGAGCAGCCGAAGCTTCCCTTCATCGTGGGAGTGCTGGGTGTTTACGGAACGGATCCCGATCAGCGGAGATTCGACAAGGGCTTACCGGTGACAGATTTTAGGAAGACACAGTTTGCGGCAGTTGTGGAATACGATGTGAAAGTCGCGCCAGAGTATCGCGGGAAGCTGATCGCGGTGGATAGCGGGCCGTTTTACGAACTGGCTCTCAGCGAGATTTACTGGAAACGGAGGATGACGGGTGAATGGAAGCGGCGCCTCAAGAATGAGGAGATGACGCAAGAGGAGTATCTTAAGGAATGTGCCAGGTTTGAGTTTGGTGATGGAGAAATTACTGCGGAAGAAAAACGAACCTGGGACAGATCATCGTCGAATGCCGAGTATCACTACCTGGGGAGCGGAAAGACCTTTGTTCGCTTTGGGAAGGCTCTTGCGGAAGCGATGCTCGATCTCGAAAAGAAGTGACCCTAAGCAGACCTCAAACAGCTCATAGAAATCCGAAAAATGAAGACGACACTCCTCACACTTATTTGCGCCTCCTTGGTGGCCTCCGGGAAAGAACCTCCGAATATCGTGCTGATCATGGCGGATGATCTGGGGTGGTTTGATGCTCATTTTCAAGGGAATGAGGCCTTAGATACACCACATTTGGATCAGTTTGTGACGGAGGGAATGTTGTTTCCGCATGGTTATGCGGCGGCTCCGGTTTGCACTCCGACGAGGGCCGCGATGCTGACGGGGATGTCGCCAGCCCGACTGGCCATTACCAATCATGCGCCGGGTCATAAGGAGGGGATGGTGCCGGAGGGACGGAAGCAGGCAGGAGCGAGGAAGCTCACTTATTTACCGATTGAGAAAGTGACCTTGGCGGAGAGATTGCGGGACGAGGCGGGTTATGCGACGGGCTTTGTGGGGAAGTGGCATCTTTCGCACCGGAAGGGGAATGATGAAGCTGGAAAGAAGTTCGAACCTGGGTTGCGTCCGGAGTTTCAAGGGTTTGATTCGAATGTCGGCGGGTATGACCGGGGAGGTCCACCGACTTACTTTGCGCCTTATAAGATTCCAACACTCAAGGAAGGAGAAGACGGGGAGTATTTACCGGATCGATTGGCGGATGAGTGCATCGCATTCATCAAGGAGCAAAAGAAGGGACCTTTCTTTCTCACATTCTGGAATTACTCGGTTCATTACCCGATCGAAGCTCCGGAGGATCTCATTGAGAAATACAAGAAGCGCCCAGTTGAGAACGCTCCCTATGCGGCCATGATCGAAGGGATGGATCGGTCGATTGGGAAAGTTTTGAAATCGCTCGATGAGCTTGGGCTGACCGAGAATACGATCGTGATTTTCACGTCGGACAATGGATCACTTTTTGGCAATGGACCGCTGCGGGCGAACAAGGGACATCTTTATGAAGGCGGGATTCGGGTGCCTTGGGCGATTCGTTGGCCGGGAAAGATTCGGGCAGGAAGTCGCAATGAAACTCCGGTTATTAGTACGGATGTTTTTCCGACTCTGCTGGAGGTGGCAGGATTGAAGCCGAAGGTGGGAACGCCGCTTGACGGAGAGAGCCTGGTTCCGATTCTCACGGGGGTTGAGAAGCTGAAGCGGGGGGCGATCTTTTTTCACTATCCCAACTATGCCTTCCACAATAGGAACCGGCTGGGAGGGGCGATTCGGAAGGGGGATCATAAGTTGATCCACTTCTACGACGATGACTCGGTGGAGCTTTACGATGTGGTCGCGGATCCAGGTGAGAGGAAGAATCTGGCACAATCAAAAGAAAATTTGGCGCGTGAAATGCGGGGAGAGTTGGGCCGTTGGCTCAAAGAGTCTGGGGCCAAGATGCCCTACGTCGTCAATAAAAAATCTAAAGAATGAAGTCATCCAATCCTTATCGAATTCCCGGCCTTGAATTGATCAACCACACTTTCGAAGTTCCGCTGGATCATGGCGATCCGGGTGGGCGAAAGATCGAGGTTTTTGTTCGCGAAGTCTGTGACCTTGATCCGAAGAGTAAGGAGAAGCCGTTCTTGATTTTCCTGCAAGGTGGTCCGGGTTTTCGGGCGCCTTTGCCGATTCGGAAAGAGGGCTGGCTCAAGCGGGCGCTGACGGAGTTTCGCGTGTTGATGTATGATACCCGTGGGAATGGATTGAGCAGTCCGGTGGATTATCAGACACTGGCGCTGGAAGGTGATGCTCAGGCGCAGGCGGATTATTTGACGCATTTTAGACAGGATAACATCGTTCGCGATGCGGAATTGATTCGGGCGGAGATGAGTCCTGATACGCCTTGGTCGACGATTGGTCAGAGCTACGGGGGATGGTGCACGTTGACCTATTTGAGTCTGCATCCCGAGGGCTTGAAGGAATGCTTTGTCTTTGGCGGCGTGCCGGGATTAGGGCGGACGGCGCGGGAGATTTACGAGGGGACTTTTCCTTTCGTGGAGGAACGCAATCGACAGTATTTTGAAAAGTTTCCGATGGATAAGGCACGGCTGATCAAGTTGGCGAAGCATTTGGAAGAGAATGATGTTCGCTTTCCAAACGGGGACCGGATCACGCCGCGAATGGTGCAGACATTGGGAATGAAATTCGGTTTTGCGCATACGGCGGAGGAGGTTCATTTCTTGTTGGAGGAAGCCTTTGTGAAGGCGGGAGATCAGGAGATGGTGGGGCAGGCTTTTAAGGTAGGATTGCAGTCGGCGATCCGCTTTGATACGAATCCCATCTTTGCGATTCTCCATGAGGCGATTTATGCGCAGGGGGCAGCGAGTGGCTGGGCCTGTGACACGGTGCAGAAGGAGAAGTATGCACACTTCGATAATTTTGGAGACTTCCTGTTCTATGGTGAGATGATTTTCCCGTGGATGTTTGATGAGATTTCCGAGTTGAAGGGGATGAAAGAGGCGTCTGAAATATTGGCAGCGAAGGATGATTGGCCGGCCCTTTATGACCCGGAGGTTTTGAGTCGAAATACCGTGCCGGTGGCTTGTGCCGTTTATGCGAACGATATGTTTGTAAATGCCAAGTTTTCGCGCGAGACGGTGGAATCGATCCCTAATATGGAGGCTTGGTATACCAGTGAGTTCGAGCACTGCGGACTTCGGGTCGGCGGCGAGCGGATTTTTTCAAGGCTCATTGATTTGGGACGTGGGGAGGTGGAGAGATGATTCGTTCTCTGGTTTTTTCGTATACGCTGCTCTCATTGACTCTCGGTATTTTTTCGCTTGCAAACGGGCAAATCACGACAAAGGGAGTCATCGATCTCGACAAGATTGAGCGGCCGAAGGATGCCGTGCAACTGGTTGACCAAAAGAGGTATATCCTGATTCCTGAGGG
>Ga0209502_10002418_pt1 | contig 15640 bp, 13 predicted proteins | sample ArcticOcean_MG_C_10_FD_187442 | JGI IMG/M metagenome (GOLD analysis project Ga0209502, IMG submission 187442) | Marine microbial communities from western Arctic Ocean - ArcticOcean_MG_CB11_90 (SPAdes) (version 2) | ecosystem: Environmental > Aquatic > Marine > Oceanic | place: Arctic Ocean...
TTGGAAAATGGATTTCAAATCCCTTATTCTTGATTAAACCAATATAGATTTGTTCTGCAGCAAATTCTGGTGACTTTATCATGGGCATAGGAAAATCATTCTGGTCAGTCATTGGTGTTTTAATGAATCCGGGGCTTATCAGGGAAACACGCACGTTTACTCTTTTCATTTCAAAATGTAAACTTTCTGTAAAGCTTGTAAGTGCAGACTTTGATGCACAATAACCTCCAGCTGCAGGTAACCCCCTATAACCAGCAACAGAAGAAATTATAGATATTTGACCACTTTTTTTATTATTATAATATTCATAGATGGAGTTGATAGAATTCATTGTACCAAAGTAATTTACTTCCATAATTTTTCTTATTTTATCTAAGTTAAAATTTTTTTCAGATTTTGGATCATGTATCCCAGTTCCAAATACACAAATTTCAATATTTTCAAATTTTTTAATAATATCATTGAAGACAGCTTTACATTGCTCTGTATTTGTAACATCTAAAGGAAATGAATAGATATTTTCATTCTCAGTATGTAACTCCTGTAATAAGTTTTCTCGCCTAGCTGAGGCAGCAACTATCCATCCTTCTTTAGCAAATTTTAGAGCTAAAGACCTACCAATTCCACTACTTGCACCAGTAATCCAAATTACTTTTTTATCATTCATTAAGTAATGTATAATATGAATATGTTAAAAAACAAATTTTTATCTTTTTTATTATTTGCCATAATAACTTATTCGGCATCTGTTATTGGTGCTATGGCGACTATTGGATTTAAAGAGCCTTGGTATTCATTATTGATAAAGCCATCATACAATCCACCGAGTTGGATTTTTGCACCTGTTTGGACAACACTATATTTAATGATGACTATTGCCATATGGTCTTTTTGGCATAGTAAAAAAAGAGACATAGATACGATATATATTTATATCGTTCATTTAATTTTTAATACAACTTGGAGTATAGTATTTTTTGTTTTTCATAAAATTTTCTTAGCTTTATTAATTTTAATTATTTTAATAGCTTTAATAATTTTATTAATGCAAAGATTTAAGAAAATAACTTTAGTAAGTTATTATCTAATGATTCCTTATTTACTTTGGTGTTTTTACGCATTAATTCTTAACTTAAGTTTATTTATTTTAAATTAATTATGGACGATGTTGTAATAATTGGCGGCGGTATCATTGGAGTAGCAACAGCTTATTTTTTATCTAAAGAAGGTCGAAAAGTTAAAGTTATAGAAAAAGATCCATCGTATAAAGAAGCCTCATTCCCCTTATCCTTAGGTGGCTTTAGGAGACAATTTTTTCAAAAAGAAAATATTTTATTAGGAAAATTTGCAAGAGATTTTATTTTTCAAATACCAGAATTACTCAAAACTAAAAAAAACCCTAATCCTACAGCTAGCATGGTTCTAAATGGTTATTTATTAATGTTTGGACCTGAGCATGCAGAGGAACAGTACAGAGCCTTAGAAAACCATAAAGAATGTGATGCTGGAACAAAAAATATTAAAGGTTCAGAATTATCCAAGATTTTCCCTTACATTAACGAAGAAGGTATAGAAACTGCTACTTATACTAATGATAAGAGTGAGGGTTGGATTGACCCTTTTATGTTTCATGGCGCTTTAAAAAGTAAGGCTACAGAACTTGGAGCTGAATTTGTTAAGGGAGAAGTAAAAGAAATATCAGAAATTAATGCTAAGATAATTGTTTCTGCAGCAGGTTGTTGGACTAAAAAAATATTAAATGATATTCCTGTTATTCCACAAAAACACACTGTTTTCAGAGTTAAGTGCCCAACATATATATCTGAAATGCCTTTATCTGCTGATTTAACAACTGGTGTTTATTGGAGACCAGAGGGTAAAGAATATTTAGCTGGTTCTCCAAAATCTACTTTTGATGCAACCAATCTTGAACCTGCTTGGGATGACTTTGAGGAGTTGGTATGGCCAGCTTTGGCAAAAAGAATTCCAATGTTTGAAGAGCTTAAATTAACTGGTGCTTGGGCAGGATTTTATGACCATAACCAACTAGACAGTAATGCTATTGTTGGTAAGCATCCTAAATACGAAAATGTATATATGGCTTCGGGTTTCACTGGAAGAGGATTACAACAAGCCCCTGGCATTGGCAGAGCTTTAACAGAACTTATAACAACAGGTTCTTATCAAACTATAGATGTAAGTGCCTTTAATCTTGAAAGAATATTTAGTAAAGAAGCTAGACCAGAACCTTACGTATTATAATGTATTATGTTCCACAAAAAGTTTGATATTTTTTATCGCTGTGTGGAGCAGGTGACATAAACTCTAAATCATCGTTATTAACTAGATAAGGATTTTTTAATATTTTTATTAATTTATTAAACAATGTTAAATCACCATTACTTGCTAATGTTAAAGCTTCTTCAACTTTATGATTACGAGGTATTACCATTGGATTAGAAGAATTCATTAATTTCATAGATTTACCATGTGAATTATCAAACATTGTTAATCTTTTCACCCATTTAATTTTCCATAAATCAAAGTCTGCATTATTATAAGCTTCAGAATTTTCGATTGTCTTATTCATCAAAAAAATAAAGGTATTCGTATAGTCTACTTCTTTTTTTTGCATCCAATTTAATAATTCCATAATTAAATTTTTATCATCTTTATCTTCACCATATAATCCAAGTTTATCTCTCATCATATTTAACCATTTTGTTTCATAATTTTTTTCAAATTTATCTAATGCATCCGTTGCTAATTTAATAGCTTCATCTTCGTTTTTACTAATAAGAGGAATAAGGCACTCAGCAAACCTTGTTAAATTCCATTTGGTAATTTTTGGTTGATTATCGTAGGAGTATCTACCTAATTGATCTATTGAACTAAAAACTGTTTTAGGATTGTAGGAATCCATAAATGCACAAGGACCATAATCTATTGTTTCACCGGATATAGACATATTATCAGTATTCATAACTCCATGAATAAAACCAACACGCATCCAATTAATTACAAGTTGGGTTTGTTTTTCGATTAAAACATTTAGTAAGTCTAACGCTTTATTCTTCGATGATTTTATATTTGGGTAGTACTTTTCAATTGTGTAATTAATTAAGATTTCTAAATCACTAATATTTTGTTTTGCAGCAATGTATTGAAATGTTCCAACCCTTAAATGACCTAAGGCTACCCTTGTAAGAATTGCACCTTGTAAAATTTGTTCTCTAACTACATCTTCACCAGTTTTAACTACTGCTAAACTTCTTGTAGTAGGTATTTTTAAAGAATGCATTGCTTCGCTTATTATATACTCCCTCAACATTGGGCCTAAAACAGCTCTACCATCACCACTTCGAGAGAATGGAGTTCTACCAGAACCTTTAAATTGTATGTCAAATCGTTCACTATTTTTTGTAAGATGCTCACCTATCAAAACAGCCCTTCCATCACCAAGCATTGTAAAATGACCAAATTGATGACCAGCATAGGCTTGAGCTATAGAGTTAGATCCTTCAGGCAATATATTTCCTGAGAAGATTTTTGATAAATTATCGTTGTTAGTATTTGAAAAATCTAAATCTAATTTTTTTGCTAAATCTTTATTTAATATTAATATTTCTGGTGTACTTACAGGGACAGGGTTGGTGTCTTCTTTGAATGTTTTTGGTAACTTTGAATAACTATTATCGAAATGCCAGCCAATAGTCATTTTATTGATTAATTAACTTCAGCTTGATTTTCTTTTAATTTAATTTCAGTTTTAAATTGATTTGAGATTTTTTGAACTTCTACGGCTGATACTTTGTATTCAGCACACATTGTTTCTTCATCCTTACCATGACCTGTTACCATATTGACCATATGTTCTGGAAAATGGAATGTTGTAAATACTATTCCCTCTTTTACTTTATCAGTAACCTCTACTTTTAAAGCAACTTCTCCACGTCCAGAATAAAGTCTTCCTATGTCACCTGTATTCAACTCTCTTTTGTTGGCATCATTTGGGTGTACTAATAACAAATCTTCAGAAACTATATTAATATTCTTTGTACGTCTTGTCATGGTAGCAGCATTGTAATGTTGTAGAACTCTACTGGTTGTTAGAATTAATGGGTATTCTTTTTTGTTAGTTTCAATTTCAGTAGATTCTTTCCAATCAAAGTTTTTAAGCTGTCCTTTTCCTAATTTAAATGTTTTTTCATGCAATATTTGAGTATCTGTTCCATCTTCTTGAACAGGCCATTGTAATCCCATCTTACCAAGTCTTTTTCTTGTCACCCCTTTAAAGAAAGGAACTACATCAGCTATCTCTGCAAGAACCTGATCGGCATCATATGTGGGTTGATCAAAACCTAATTTTTGCATCATATCAGTTACAATCATTCCATCTGTTTTAGTACCAGGTAATGGAGGTACTGCTCTATTAACTCTTTGAATTCTTCTTTCTGTATTAGTAAAGGTTCCATCTTTTTCTAAAAAAGTTGTTCCAGGCAATACTACTGTTGCAAGTTTTGCAGTCTCACTCATAAAAATTTCTTGAACTACTAGTAATTCTAAAGAATTCATTGCATCAACTACATGTGCACTATTTGGATCTGTTTGCACAATGTCTTCTCCAATAATCCAGACAGCTTTTACATCTTTATTAATTGCTCCATCAAACATTTCTGGAATTTTTAGTCCTTGTTTTGTTGGGTGGACAACTCCATATTTTTCAGTATAGAAATTTTGAACTTTTTCATCAGCCACTTCAAAGTAACCAGCTCCTTGATGAGGTTGACACCCCATATCAGCTGCACCTTGGACATTGTTTTGCCCTCTTAATGGATTAACACCAACACCTCTTCTACCAATATTCCCTGTAATCATTGCTAGATCGGCAATTAACATTACTGTTTTAGAGCCTTGCTCTTGCTCAGTAACTCCTAAACCATGGAATTCCATAGAATTTTTAGCTGTTGCATAAGCTATAGCAGCTTTTTTAACCAATTGTTTATCAACACCAGCAACTTTAGCTAGTTGATCCATATCCTGTCTTTCAATCTCTTTAATAAAATTTGCAAAACCTTCAGTTCTATCTCTAACAAAATCTTTATCATAAAGATTTGCTTTCATTATAAAATGTAACATCATATTTAAAACAGCTACATTTGTTCCAGGTCTAAGTTTAATATGGTAATCAGCAAGTTCAGCTAGTTCAGTAGTGATAGGATCTAGAACAATTAGCTTTTTACCTTTCATTACTTGTTGTTTTATTTTTGCTCCAGTAACTGGGTGAGCATTTGTTGGGTTTGCTCCTATAACCATAAACAAATCTGCATGGTAAATATCTTCTGTAGAATTAGTTGCAGCGCCAGTTCCAAAAGTTTGCTGCATTCCCCAAGCAGTAGGTGAATGACAAATTCTTGCACAACAGTCAATGTTGTTAGTTCCGATTGCAGCTCTAATCATTTTTTGGAAAACATAATTTTCTTCATTAGTACATCTTGCTGAAGAAATACCTGCAACTGCATCTGGTCCACTTTCTTTAGTTATTCGATTTAATTCTTTTTTAATAAAGTCATAAGCTTCATCCCATGATGCTTCTTCAAATTTTCCATTTCTTTTAATCAAAGGTGTTTTTAATCTGTCAGGATGATCATAAAATCCAAATGCATATCTTCCTTTAATACAAGTGTGACCTGCGTTAACTTCAGATTCTTTAGGCGTAGATATTGCAACAACCTTGTTATCTTTAATAGATGCTTCTAAATTACATCCAACCCCACAATAAGAACAAGTTGTTCTAACTTTTTCATCTACAGCAGCTGATTTTGATTGAAAGACATCTGATATTGCATCTGTTGGACATGTATGTGCACAAGCACCACAAGATACACAAGATGAATCTCCAAATAAAGCATCATTGTCTGTTGTGATTTTAGATTCAAATCCTCTACCACTCATTGTTAATACAAAAGAACCTTGAATTTCATCACAAGCACGAACACATCTTCCACAGTTAATACAATTATCTAAATTCATTCTCATATAATCATGAGAAGTATCTCTTGGAATACCTTTGTGTTGTTTTGGAGTGTTGTATCTATGATCTGATATACCTAAATCATTAGCAACATCTTGAAGTTCGCAATTATTATTAACTTCACAAGTACCACATTCCATTGGGTGATCAGTTATAACTAGTTCAATAATATTTTTTCTTAATTCTGTTAGCTTTTCATTGTTTGTAAAAATATGTTGGTTTTCTGCAACAGGTGTGTGGCAGGAAGCTACAATTTTAGTTGGCCCATCTTTAACTAAAGCAACCTCAACAGAGCAAACTCTGCAAGCCCCATAAGGTGCTAAGTTTGGATCGTTACACAAAGCAGGAACTTTTTTTTCACCAAGGTAACTTTTTACGAATTTTAAAACAGAAGTATGGTTAGGACCAATTTCATAGGGCTTACCATCTATATATGCAACTTTTCTTTTTTCTGAACTCATATTACCTTTTAATATCTATCTTAGTTTTCATTAACCATATCATCCTTCATTTCATCACCAAAATATTTTAATATATTCATGATAGGAGTGGGTATCGCTCCACATAATGCACATAAACAACCATTTTTCATCGTTAACAATAAATCATTTAATACTTTTAATGGAATCTTGGCTGTTTTACTCTTTAACTGATCAAACATTTCTTTGCCCCTATAAGATCCAAGTCTTCCTGGAAAACACTTTCCACATGATTCTTCAGCAGTAAATTCAAATAAATGGTGAATATACTCAACCATTGGAAAATCTTTTGGAATACTAACTATACTTGCGTGACCAAGCATAAAACCAGCTGCTGTAAATTCTTGAAAATCTAGATTCAGTTTTTCAGCTTCTGCAATTGGTATTACACCACCTAATGGTCCTCCAATTTGTAATGCTTTTACAGGTTCTTTAAAACCACCACCAATATCATTTAAAACTTTTTTCATGGGTGTTCCCATTTCAATTTCATAAACACCTGGATTATTAAAGAAACTATCAAAACAAACTAATTTAGTACCAGCTGATTTTTTATTACCTATAGAAGAAAATTTTTCCGCACCATTTAAAAGTATACCTGCTGCTGCAGCTAATGTTTCAACATTATTAACAACAGTTGGTTTTTTATATAATCCTTCAGTAACAGGAAAGGGAGGTCTTACCTCAACTTCTGCTCTACGTCCTTCTATTGAAGCAATTAAAGCAGTTTCTTCTCCACAAATATATGCTCCTTGACCAATACATATATTTAAATCAAAAGAAAAATTTGTTCCAAGAATATTTTCTCCAAGCAGTCCTTCTTTTTTTAAAGAGTTAATTGAAGCATTTAAAGACTCGATTGATTTTGGATATTCACCTCTAATATATAAAACTCCTTCATCACCACCAATAACATATCCACATATAACCATTCCAAATATTACTTTTAAAGCTTGGTCTTCTAATAAATATCTATCCGAATATGCACCAGAGTCTCCTTCATCAGCATTACAGATAACGTATTTTTTTTCTGACTCTGCTTTACGGCAATAATCCCATTTTAATCCAGTTGGAAAACCAGCACCACCTCTTCCAGTTAAATTTGAATCTAAAAGTGTTTTAACTATTTCTTGTTTGTCGGTGTTTATAAATTTTTCTAAATGTTGTTTAAATTTAATATTATCAGAAATTTTATCATCCATTAAAAAACTTGTTGAGGCAAAACTTTCTGAATAAAATTTTTCTTGTTCCAAATCTTTACCACTGATTATTTCATCAATTTTATTGATGTCATTACCTGCATAATTCTGGCCATTATAATGAAATGCGTTATTCTCATAGCAATAACCAAGACAAAACATTTCACCCACTTTATCATCACCAAGTTTTTCCTTTAATTTTTCTTTTAATGGTCCTTGAGTTCCAGCGCACATGCAGGCACTTCCATTACAAACAAAAGCTTTTTTCTCTCTATGGGCAGGTCTTAAAAATTCATAAAAACTCTCAGCACCATGAATAGTAGAAACACCCATGTGATATTCTTTAGCAATTTCTTTAATGCCGTCTGAATTATTAGATTTTAAAGATCTTTCATAAACTTTTTCAAAAAGATTATTTTTTAAACCAATTCTTCCTGATAAGTTACTTATATTTTTTGACACAATTTACCCTATTAAATTTTCAATTTTTTATTATAATTCTTTCACTATTACTATAAATATTAAAACTACCTTCTTTTACAAAACCAACTAACGTCATGTCAAACTTATTAGCTAAATCTATAGCGAGACTGGTTGGCGCACCCACACCTATTAAGATCCCTATATTTGCCATAAGAGCCTTTTGTACTAAGTCAAAATTAAGCCTTCCAGAACAGGTTAAAAATTGAGAACTATTATCAAGCAATTCTTTTTTTAAAACGAATCCGATCAATTTGTCCAAAGCATTATGTCGTCCTACATCTTCTTTGACAGCAATAACTCCACCATCAGCGTTGAACAAGCCACTAGCGTGAATTCCACCAGTTTTTGAAAACTCAGATTGCTCTTGCCTTAATATATCAGGTGACTTCATTATTATTCCATGATTTATTTTTGGGATAGATTTTATTATCTTATCTTTTTTAATAATTTCTAAAGACTCAAGAGATGTTTTCCCACACACACCACATGAAGAATTTGTTAAAAAATTCCTTTTAATCTTGTCAATATCAATATTTTCTGAATTATTTATTGTTATAATAATCTTGTTCTTTAATTTATATTGACCAACAGGCTCGCCACTAGCTTGAATATTTTCTATATGATTAATTTTTTCAATTACTCTTTCATTAAAAAGAAAGCCAGTAACTAAATCTTCATCATCACCAGGGGTTCTCATTGTAATAGATATGGTATTTTCAACCCAATTTTCTTTGTTCTTATATTTGAGTATTATTTCAAGTGGTTCCTCAATGGATACCTGATCATCAACTTCTTTTGAATTATTGGATCTAAATTTTAAGACTTTATAATTAGAGTTCATTCAGTCAGTATATTTAAACTAGCTAAATTTGAAACAACGAAAAAATTAACTTTTCCAGCTACTAGGGTAGTTTTTCTTTAAAATGAAACGATTTAGAATAATTGCATAAACAATGATTATTATTGAACCAAAAATAATTGGGTTTAATAAAAAGTCGTAAGAATATGCACCAACTATTATAACAATGGGGTTTCCTCCTGCTGGTGGATGAGTTACGCCAAGTATTATCATTACAAAGATACCCAGGCCTACGGCGACAGCAATTTGTAAAAACTGGTCTACTGGAAGAAATTTCAAAATCAATACACCTACTAAGGATGTCACTAAGTGCCCAAAGAAAACATTTTTAGGTTGTGCAAAGGGGCTTTCAGGATATCCAAAAAGTAGAACCATAGAAGATCCAAAAGATCCAGCTAAAAACAATCCATAAGGAGTTTCAAATTCTAAAAATGAAAGAGTGCCAATCGTAATCATTGAAAATATTAAAGCATATAGAGCTCTATTGAAATTCTCTTTTATTGTATTTATCATATTTTTTTTCTTTTAATGTTAATGTTAGTTTAAAGCCTTTGAAAGGGTTTTAAAAGGAAGCAATAAACATTCTTTTCTAGAAATGTTTTCTGGATTCATTATTTTTTTAAAATCTTTCAAATCTTTTACATTAATTTTTTTCGATTGATCAAAATTTTCGTCGAAGAAAAACTCAGCTTTTGACACAAAATCTAAAATTTTTTCTATTGGTAATTGAATAACCCACCTTGAAAGCAAACTTACTGAAGCTTGGCAGTAAATGCATGATTTGCATTGGTATCCCATATCCTCAATTATATTGTCTTTAACTATTAAGCTAATTTCCATTTCATCACCACACAAAGGGTTCTTATTCGATGATTGATGGGTATGATTTTTAATCACTTTGTGATTATCGGTATTAGATGCAATTTCTAAAATTTTTAAATCCATTATAATTCTTTAATTAAAAGTTTAATGTTTTATATTTTGATTTATGAAAGATAACAATATTTTAGCAGTAGTGCTAGCTGGTGGAAAATCAAAGAGATTTGGTGAAGATAAAAATCAGATTAAACTTGGGGATAAAACACTGTTAGAACATGTTTTATCTAAAATTAACAATAAATTTGAAGAGATACTTATTGTCACAAGTCACAATCTAGAAATAAAAAAATCAGAAAATATTACTATAATTCCAGATTGTTTTGATGACTTTGGCCCGTTAGCTGGTGTGTTAAGCTCAATGAAGTGGGTTAAAGAAAATCATAAAAAGTATAAGTGGGTTGCCACATTTCCATCTGACACACCTTTTTTTGATATATCAATCATTGAAGAATATAAAAAAAGAATTAACATTAACGATAGCTCATTATATTTTATAAAATCTAATAATAAGAGGCATAATATTTTTGGATTATGGTCAATCGATTTATTAGATGTACTTGAAGACGATCTTAAAAATAATAATTTTAGAAAAGTTGAAGATTGGGCTGATAAAATTGGAGTAAAAACAATTGATATTGAGGTAAATGAATTTGATCCGTTCTTTAATATAAATACTAAAGAAGATTTTGAAAAAGCAAAAAAAATACTAAATAAAAATTAAAATGATTAATTATAAAAAAGCAAAAGACATTTTAATTAAATCAAAAATAAAAATTCAAGATGAGATTAAAGATTCGTCCAAATCATTAAATAGAATTAATTCATTAGATATTTATTCAAATGTAAACTATCCAGCAGGCACTAATGCTGCATTTGATGGTTTTGCTATCAATTCTAAAGAAACAATTAAACTAAATAAAAACAATATAAAAGAATTCAAGATTTTAAAAACAATTGCTGCAGGTGATGACCCTAGATTAAATAAGATTAAAAAATATCAAACTGTAGAGGTAATGACGGGTGCACTTATACCTAGATCCTTTGATACAATTATTCCTATAGAAAAAGTTATTTTTAATAAAGATAAAAAATATATTCAAATTAGTGAAAAAATTAAAAAAAACCAACATATAAGATATGCAGGTTCTGATTATAAAAAGAAAGATTTGATTATTAAAAGAGGAAGTATTATTCAACCATCTCACATCTTAGCTTTTAAAACATTGGGTATTAGCAAAATAAAAATTAAAAAGAAACCTAATATTTTATTTTTTTCAACTGGGAATGAAATTTCTAATAATAAAAATATTGCTAATTGGAAAGTAAGAAATTCAAATAGTTATTATATAAAATCATTATCTTACAATTTTTTATTTAATTATATAGATGGTGGAATTTTAAGAGATAAAGACGAAAAACTTTTTAAAAAGCAAATAGAAAAAAGTATTAAATCAAAAATTGATATTATAATTACCACTGGTGCAGTTTCTGCTGGAAAATATGACTTTGTTCCTTTAGTTGTAAAAAAATTTAATCTATCTAATTTTTTTAAAGGCGTTTTGATTAGACCAGGTAAACCAATTTTATTTGCTAAATTTAAAAATGTTGAAAAAGTAATATTTGGCCTTCCAGGTAACCCCATATCATCGTCTGCGTGTTTTAGATTTTTTGTTTATCCTTATCTTCTTAATATTTTAGGAGTTAAGGCTGAAAAACCATTTAAAGCTAAATTAAAAAATGATTATTCAAAAAACAAAAAAATTCTTAGATTTTCAAAAGCAAAATTAACTTCAACCAATGATGGAAAATTAGAATTGCAAGTTTTAAAAGGTCAAGAATCCTTTAGAATTAAATCATTTATTGAATCAAATATTTGGGGTTTATTTGAAGATGGAAAATCAAAATTTAAAAAAGGAGACTTAATTGATTGTTACTCTCCAATTGGACCAAATATAAATATTTTTAAATAGAGATCATTTTTATTGTAGTGCAAAATAATTACCATTAAGTATCGATTAATGATTGAATTAAAAAATGAAAAAATAGCTATTCCAGTTGTTTTAATTGCAGGTATAATTTGGTCTTTTGGTCCATTGGTTGTAAGATATATGAATGAACCAAACTTGGTTCCTTGGCAGTATATTTTTGCAAGAGGATTAACAATTTTTTTAGTCATAAACTTCTATCTTTTTTTTGAGGAGGGAAAATCTTTTTATAAAAATTATTTAAAAATAGGTATTTCAGGTATTATCGGTGGTACAGGACTGGGTATTGCAATGATTACATTTATTTACTCAATTACCAATACTAGTGCTGCGATTACATTGCTTTGTTTAGCGGCAATGCCTTTTTTTACAGCATTGTTAGGTTTTTTATTTTTAAAAGAAAGAATATCAATTAATGTTTGGATTGCGATTGTTATCGCAACAATTGGAATAATAATTATTGCTTATGGTAATACCCAAAAAAATTCTTTGATAGGACTTGTATTTGGAATGATCTCTTCAATTGGTTTTTCAGTATTTTCTGTAACTTTAAGATGGAGAAAAGAAACACCAAAATTTACCACAGTTGCTTTTTCAGGATTTTTCTGTTTTGCAGTTGCTGCAACAGTTATTTTTAATAATGATATGCCATTTTTTTCTACAAGTTATAATGGTACATTATTTTCTTTACATGGTGTTTTAGTTTGCATTGGATTAATTCTATATTCGATTGGATCAAAAGTTATACCAGCGGCTGAACTTACTTTACTTTCGTTAATGGAGGTAATTGGTGGAATTTTCTGGGTTTGGATACCTATTTTTGGGATAAACGAAATACCTTCGACTAACACTATTATAGGTGGGTTTTTTCTATTTATGTCAATTATTTATTACAGCCTTACAATCAAAACCAATAGAAGATTTATTGCTCTAAATTAATTAATATGGAAAAACCAGATTTTTTTAATTTAAAAAACGGTGATAAAGCAAAACTTCCTTTCTCAGACCAAGAATATCAAAGACGATTAATTAATTTAAGAACCACAATGAGTAAAAATAATCTTGATATGATTATTTTAACTTCAATTCATAACATTGCTTACTATACAGGTTTTATCTATTGTTCTTTTGGAAGACCTTACGGTTGCGTTGTGACAATTAATAAAATTTCAACAATTTCGGCAAACATAGATGCTAGTCAGCCATGGAGAAGATCTCACTATGATAATGTAATCTTTACTGATTGGAAAAGAGATAACTTTTTAAAAGCAATAACTTCAATTATTGGAAGAGATGAACCACCAAGAAATATTGGAATTGAAAATGATCATGTGACCTTGGATGTTAAAGAAAAACTTACATCAATTTTTACTTTTTCGGTCTTCAACGATGTATCAAAAGATTTAATGCAACTTAGAATGATTAAATCTACTGAAGAAATAGAAATTATTAAAAATGGTGCAAGAATTGCTGATCTTGGAGGTGAAGAGATAGTAAAGAACATTAAGGTTGGAGAAAGTGAGCTTGAAATTGCAATAGCTGGTAGAGACAGAATGGAGCGTGAAATTGCAAAAACTTACCCTGATGCAGAATATATGGATACTTGGGTTTGGTTTCAATCTGGATTGAATACAGATGGCGCACATAACCCAAAAACTAATAGAAAATTAAAATCAGGAGATATTCTTTCTTTAAATACTTTTCCTATGATTTCTGGATATTACACAGCCCTTGAGAGAACTCTTTTTGTAGATAAAATTGATGATGCTTCTTTAAAAGCGTGGGAAGCAAATGTTAAGGTTCATAAAAGAGGATTAGAGTTAATTAAACCAGGTGTAAAATGTTCAGCTATCTGTCATGAACTGAATGAGCTCTTTGCAGAGCTTGGTTATCTTCATTACCGAACATTTGGCTACGGTCATTCATTTGGTGTCCTATCTCATTTTTATGGAAGAGAAGCTGGATTAGAATTACGTGAAGATATTGATACTGTTTTAGAGGAGAATATGGTTATTTCTATGGAACCAATGATCATGATACCAGAAGGAAAACCAGGTGCTGGAGGATATAGAGAGCATGATATCTTAGTCATAGGAAAAAATAATTCTGAAAACATTACTAAGTTTCCTTTTGGGCCGGAACACAATATTGTTAAATCATAATTTATGAGAGAGAAAAAAACTATAGTAAATAGTTGGAATGAGTGGGATCCTTTAAAACATGTAATTGTTGGTAAGGCTGATGGCACTTGTATTCCTGCACCAGAACCAGCTTTAGATGCTAAGGTTCCAGAAGATTCAGATATGCGTGGTCAGTTTGGACCAAGAACGAAGGACACAGTTGATAAAGCAAATCAGTTGTTAGATGATTTTTCAAACATGTTAATTAAAAGAGGTATTAAAGTAGACAGACCAAATCCAATAGATTTTAGTAAAAAAACATCAACACCAGACTGGGAAGCAGATACAATGTTTGGATGCATGCCACCTAGAGATGTTTTATTAACAGTTGGAAGTGAAATTTTAGAAGCAACGATGAGTTATAGATGTAGGTGGTTTGAGTATCTTTGTTACAGACCTTTGTTAAAAAGATATTATGATGAAGACCCAAATATGAGACACGAAGCTGCTCCAAAACCAAGATTAACAGATGCAAACTATAGAAAAGATTATTTATCTGATAAAATTGGAATTCAAAAAAGATTAGAGTGGACTGAAGATAAATTTTTTGTAACAACAGAAGAAGAGCCATTATTTGATGCTGCAGATGTTTTAAGATTTGGTAAAGACCTGGTTGTACAACATGGTTTTACAACAAACCTTAAAGGGATAGATTGGTTAAAAAGACATTTTAAAGATCACCGAGTACATGCAGTAAATTTTCCAGGTGACCCTTATCCAATCCACATAGATGCAACATTTACTCCAATAAAAGAAGGTTTAATTATTAATAATCCTCAAAGAAAACTTCCAAAAGAACAAAGAAAACTTTTTGAAAATAATGGATGGGAAATTATAGACTCAGCACAACCAGCACATAATGAGCCACCAGCATTATGTTATTCATCTACTTGGTTATCTATGAATGTTTTAGTGTTAGATCCAAAAACAGTTTGTGTTGAAAAAAGTGAAGTTTATCAAGCAGAACAGTTGGATAAATTAGGAATGGAAGTAATTCCAGTAGAAATGAGAGATGCTTATGCATTTGGTGGTGGATTACACTGTTGTACAGCTGATGTTTATAGGGAAGGTGAGTTAAAGGACTACTTTCCCAAGCAATAATATTTATGTCATCTAAAATTAAAACAAAAACTTCTATTGGATAAATAATATGAAAAAACTTTTAGGGATCGTGGTTCTGGGTTAAATATGAACAAACCTTTATTATATTTCTCCTACCTAATTATAGTTTCGAATATTTTAATTTTGTCTGTTGGTTGTGTAGCTAACATAGCCTTCATTGGTTCATTCTTGGGTGGTTTAATGGCTATTGGAACTGATCCTATTATTCTTTTATTAGGGGCACTGTTAGGTGGTGGATTAGTAGCTAAATCATTTAAACTTTCAGTAGTATATTTATGGATAGGTGCAATGTTTTTAACAATGCTAGTTCATGTTATTTTAGGCACTACAAGAGTTATTGTAGATCTAGTTAAGTTTGATGCCTTATTAATAATTTCTGCACTCATAATTATTGCTACAACTTTCTTACGACCACTGATT